>Ga0123353_10008079_pt1 | contig 14322 bp, 11 predicted proteins | sample TergutLab28metaG_3_FD_92763 | JGI IMG/M metagenome (GOLD analysis project Ga0123353, IMG submission 92763) | Labiotermes labralis P3 segment gut microbial communities from Petit-Saut dam, French Guiana - Lab288 P3 | ecosystem: Host-associated > Arthropoda: Insects > Digestive system > Gut ... | reverse complement strand
CTGGTGCTGCCCGTGCTGGCCAAGCAGCCCCGCTGCAAGCTGCGCAACGCCCTGGCTTTGAGCGCCGCGCGCACCGACGGCCACTGCGCCGCCCTGCTGCGCTTCCGCCTGAGCTTCCTGCCCTGGGCCGCCCTGAGCCTGCCCGTTATCCCGCTGATCTACACAGCGCCGTATATCACCCAGGCCATGGCTTGCAGGCACGCGGAGCTGTTACAGGGCGGGGTGGAGTAATATTTCCGTCTCCCCCAGCCATTCCCCCGTGATATAGTTCCTCGCCCGCAGCAGGACCTTGTCTTCGTAGGCCTCCACCTGGACGCCCAACCCGTTCACGCTGCCGCTGAGCAGCGTAGGCAGGTTGACGTAGGTCACGCCGCCGATCTGTTTGACCTGGTACGCCGTGTGCAGGTGCCCGTTGAAGAAGAACACGTTCTGGTATTGCTCGACGATCTCCCGTATGGCCTCGGACTGCTCGCCCACGCCGCCCCAGCTCCACGCGAAGGTGTGGTTGAGGGACTGGTGCAGGAAGATGAATACGGGTTTGCCCTTCGGGGCCATCTCTAGGCAAAGGGAAAGATAGTACAGTTGCGCCTGCGAGATGGTGGCGGTGCAGTCCTCGAAGGGGTCTTCATCGCCGAGGATGACAAAGGTGTAGCCATTGATTACCTGGTGGGTGTAGGGCTTGTCATTCACCTGGCCGGTGTAGGACCGCAAAAAGAAATCGTGCCGGGCGATGGCGTCCGGGGTTTTATATGCGCCCATGTTCAGGTCGTGGTTGCCCATGGCCACCAGGGTGTTGGCGGCTTTGTTGTACCGCGAGAGCAGGCCGTAGAGCATGATGTACTCCGTGGGCTGGCCGTTCATGGTATTGTCGCCCACCAGCACCAGGGCGTCCTGTCTCTGTTTGGCCGCGCCCATGTCCTTGAGAACCTGCGAGAAGCCCTGGAAGCGGAACATCTCGAAGGTCTCCATGTGCACGTCGGCCACGACGCTGAATTGCAGCTTGACATTTTCCGGCTCCTTCGCCTCGATGGTTGTTGCTGCCGGGGCGGCCCCCGAGAACACGAGGACGACAGACAGCAGGAAGCCCACAAGCTTCAGGAAGAGCATGTTGAGGAATGGCAGGATGGACATGGTGATCTCCTTTGTGATTTATAGCTTTACGGCGAGAACACTGAACTCACCGGGCAGTTGTTTCGTCGGTTCATGCAATTCGCACACCTGCGTGATCCTGAACCCCGCGCCGCATACGGCGTTGAGGATGTCGGAGACCCGCCAGAAGTGTTCGGCCGAAGGCAAATCCACGGACCAGCCACCCCCCTGCCGGTCGGCCAACGGCGTACCGTCAAAGCGGTCGTATAGTTCGGTATTCGGCGCGTTGTAGTTCCCTGTGATGCGCAGGCCGTCTTCCTCCTCCGCGACGCATTCGGCGATGGGATGGTCCATCAGCCACAGCAGCCTGCCGCCCGGCTTCAGCACCCGGTACCACGTTTTGCATGCCTCGGCGATGTCCTGCACCCAGACGGGGTATGTCGCGTAGACGATGTCGAATTGGCCGTCCCCGACCGGCTCGAGGGTCTGCATGTCCGCCACACAAAACTCCATCGCGATGTTCATCTTCGCGGCGTTTGCCGAGGCGATTTCAATGGCCTTTGGGGTGATGTCGCATGCGGTGACGATGGCCCCCAGGTTGTGCCACGAGAACGCCTGCACGGCGTCGCACGCGCAGCAGGTGTCGAGCAGCTTCAGGCCCTTCACGTCGCCGAGCAGGAAGGCGCTGGGGATTTCATTCCAAGCTACCCCGCCGTTGGCGAAGAACGCGAAGTAGTCGGGGCGCTCCATCAGGTGAAACTTGAAATAATCCTCCTGATAGGCGTTCCAGGCGGCTTTGTTGCGGTCATTCAGGTTTTGCATAGAGACTATATTCTCCTTTGAAATTGTCTATTCATGCTTACTAAACCCCTCCCCGAACACCTCCTGCGCCTCGGCTACCACCATGAAGCTATTGGGGTCGTACTCCTTGATCAGGCGGCGCAGCGGCGCGACCTCACCCCGGTGCACCACGCACATGAGCATCTCCCGCTCCTCGCCGGTGAAGGCCCCCTTGCCCTTGATGATCGTCGCCCCGCGCGAGATCTGCTCGATGACCGCCTTGGCGATCTCCTCGGCCTTGTCGGAGAAGATGTAGAACATCTTGCCGTTGTTCATGCCGTAGAGCATGGCGTCCATGACGCGATAGCACAGGAAGAGCATCACCGCGGCGTAGAGCACGGCGTTGGGGTCACGGAAGGCGAAGGCCCCGCCGAGCACGATGGCGTAGTTGATCACCATCAGTACGCGGCCGAAGGAGAGGTCGGGCCTGCGCCTGCGGATCAGGCGGCCGATGACCTCCGTGCCGCCGGAGGTGGCCCCGCGCATGATGACCAGCGCCGAGCCGAAGCCGTAGAGCACCCCGGCCACCACTGTGGCCAGCAGGCGGTCGTCCGTGTAGGTGAAGGAGACGAAGCGGGGCAGCAGGTCCACGATGAGGGAGAACTCCACCAGCACGATCACCGTTTTGGAGACGAAGCGCCAGCCGAGGAAGATCAGCGCCAGGATGACAATCGGCACGTTGAGCGCGAGGTTCGCCATACCGATGGGCACGCGCGGGAAGAAATAGTTGAGCATCACCGCGATGCCCGAAACGCCGCTTTGCGCCACGTGGTTCGGCACGGCAAACAGCATGAGCGCCGCGGCGTTGCAGCAGTTGCCCACCAGGCAGTACAGCTGATCCATGGCCAGGGTGCCCACCTGCCTGGCGGTTGGCTTTTTTTTGACGCGCTTTTGTTTTTTGGTTTTTTGGGGATATTGCCTGCGGGGCCTTTTGCGGTCTCTTTTCACGGGAATCCCTCTCATCATTTTGTGTTCGGGCGGTCCGCAAGGCCGCTCCTACAGGAAGGAGCTCCCCGCCTCGGGCGGGGTGAGGAAGGCATCGCGGAACGATTGTCTAATGTCTATCATCTAAAATCTACAGTCTTACCCCCAGCCCATACCCGTTCCGTGTGGCCTCCAGCACCTTGCCCTGCGCGAAGCTGTCCCCGATGTTGTGGACGGGCACATTGGGGAACGCCGCCTGCAGCGCGTGGAACAGGGCCTCGTTGGGCCGGCCGCCCGCCGCGAGGATCACCGCGTCGGCCTCGACGAACAGCTCCTCGGGTTCGTCTTTGAGCTTCGGCGCCAGGGGGTTGAGCACGTTCTCGGGGAGGATGGGCGTCCAACTGACATAGGGGTCGGGCACGGTTTTGGAGGCGTTGCGCTTCACTGTGACGCCGAACAGGCCGTAGGACACCAGAGACGCGCAGTTCATGAGTTTTACGCCAGCGTCGTACAAGTATTTCAATAGGTAGCCGCGGTTGGCCGTGCATACGCCCTTCATGAAGGCGGGCTGCATCTCGACGACGGTGACCTCCTTGCCTTTCTCCCTGGCTAGGAAATAGGCCAGCTCGCAGCCCACGGTGCCGCCGCCTATGATCGCCACGTTTTTCGCCCCGTCAATCCTCTCCGGGTGCGCGAGGACGTCCACGGCCTGCAGGGGTGTGTACTGCTCGTAGCCGGGCAGGCGCAGCGCGGCGTCGCCGGTGCCCGCGGCCACCACGATCTGGTCGAAGCCCTTGAGATTGCCCGCGCCGGCTTCTGTATTGAGCTTGATCTTCAGATCGTAATCTTTCGAGGCTTTCTCCGCCCAGCGGCGCAGGTAATGCAGGTAATTCGCGAAATCCAGCTTGATGCCGGGGACGCTGCCGGGGATGACGCGCCCGCCCAGCGCGCCGCCCTTCTCGAACAGGGTGACGCTGTGCCCGCGCCGCGCGGCTGTGATGGCGCAGGTGACGCCCGCGGGCCCGCCGCCGACCACCGCGATCTTCTGCTTCTTTTCAGCCGGTGCGGGCATGGCGGGGTAGATGTCCTCGAAGGCCGTGCGGGGGTTCACGGCGCACTGGGGGTGTCCGCCCTCCACGAACTCATTGATACAGCCCTCCTGGCAGCCGATGCAGGGGATGATCTCCTCCGCGCGGCCCGTGCGCACTTTGTTGGGCCATTCGGGGTCGGCCAGCAGGGGGCGGCCCAGCATCACCATGTCGCACTTGCCGGCACGCAGGGCGGACTCGGCGAGGTCGGGGTAGCCCAGTTTGCCCACGGCGACGACGGGCACGGGAAGGCCCGCGTTGGAGCGTATATTTTCTTTCTCGAAATAGTCTTTCGTGATCTGGGCGATATCCAGGTAGCACCCCGGCGGCATGCCCTCGGGCGGATGGCACAGCCACCAGTTGTCGTAGCAGCCCAGGTCCACGTCCACCATGTCCACGCCCGCGCGCACCAGGTTTTTCAGGTAATCCAGTGTCTGCTCCATCGTGCGGCCATTTTTGAACTTCTTCATATAGTTGCCGTCCATGCGCTCGCCGTAGGTCTCGTTGAGAGCGAGCGACAGGTCGATCCGGAACATGATGGGGTAGTCCTTGCCGCAGCGCTCGCGGATGTACTCGACCATCTCGATGCCGAAGCGCTGCCAGTCTGCATATTTTCCAAGCTTTCGGCGGTTGAAGGCGGGGTTCTGCAGCTGCTCGACAAGGTAGCCCTCGTGGCCGTGGATGTACACGCCGTCGAGGCCCGCGGCCTTGGCGTCCGCCGCCCCCTGCCCCATGGCCTTCACGATGCCCCTGATCTTGCCGTCGGTCAGGGGCAGGCAGGGCACGTTGGGCATGTAGAAATTGGGATTCAGTGAACTCGACACCGGGAATTTGTACTTGTTGAGCAGGCACTGGGGATTGCCCACACGGCCCAGCCCTGCCGAAAGCTGTACGAACACCCTCGCGCCGTAATTGTGGCAGCGCTGCGTCAGGTCGCGCCAGCCCGCGAATACGGTTCGGCTTCGATCAATGCGAGGGAAATAGCTCAAGCTCCCCAGCTCGGTCAGGGAGTGGTCGATGTGGTGGGTGACGGGGATCAGCCCCGTGGTGATCAGCCCCACGCCGCCCTTGGCCCGCTCGGCGAAGTAGGCCAGCATCTTCTCGTTGGGCCGCCCGGTCTCCTCGCACATGGAGATGTTGCCGATGGGGGCCATCACCAGCCGGTTTTTCAGGCTCAGCCGGTTGACCTGGATGGGCGAGAACATGGCATCAAAGGGGTGGAGGGCCTGGGTCATTTGCCCGGCGCGGGTTGTGGCGCCGTCGAGGAACCAGTCGCCGAACCACTGGGTGAGTTCGGTGAGTTTGGGGTCGGTGTGCATGGTGGGGCCTCCTTTTGGGTTTGTGTTCTGCAACAATTTTCAACGCACAGCGGTCAGCCGCTCCGCGGAACCCTTCCTCAGTCAGCCGAGCTGACAGCTCCTCCCCCAGGGAGGAGCCTTGGGGATTAAGCCAGACGACATTTACGTCCGTTATCTTGTAATTGCATATCCCGTTTATGCCTGATCCCCAAGGCTCCTCCCTGGGGGAGGAGCTGTCAGCCCGGCTGACTGAGGAAGGGTTCCGCGGAGCGGCTGAATGCTGTGCGCTGCTTTTCTACAGATACAACGCCTTTGCCATTTGGATATCCGGCTTGCCAATTCCATATGCGTCCGGCACAACGCCGACGACCTGGAAGCCGTGCTTGAGATAAAACGCCGTCTGATGTGTGCCCGGGTCGAATGCCACCAGTTTTCCCGGCAGGTCCTCGTATAGACGCACGTTGGCGAGGGAGGTCTCCCCGTCGGGTTTTTCGTCGCCGGAGCCAGCCAGGAGCGTCAGGCCGCCCTTTGCTTTTGCGGCGGCTATGACTTCACGCAGTAAAAACGTGCCGACGCCTTTGCGCTGCCTGTCATGCCGCACGACGAGCGGGTGGAGCTCGAACATTTTGCCATAGCCCGGCAGAAGGCCCGCCCAGCCGATCACCTCACCGTTCTCAACAGCGGCGAGGGTCAGGGCCTCGGGGTCGTCTAGTATCTCACTAAGTTCCTCCATCGCGTCGGCAAATGTCGGCCAGCCCTCAGGGAGTTCATCCGTCAGCATTTGGGCCGCCTGTGTAAGCTGGGTATCACGCAGCGTGTCGAAATGTACGATTTCCATGCAGGGCCTCCTTCCCAAAATCCCACGTCATGGCAAACCCCAGCGCCGCCGTGAAGGCGATCACGGCCCCGCCCCAGGCCAGCACCTGTTCGGGCAGGCCGCGGCCCACAAGCCATTTCAGCCCGGAGATAACAGGGTAGTGGATGATATAAATCATAAGGGAATATCTCCCCCCCCAGCGGGGCAGGAAGGTCTTCCCGGTGACGGCGGGGAAGCGTGCGCTGAGCAGCACAAGGCTCGCGGCGAGGAATATGCGCGCGAGCTCGAAGGGGTTGCGCAGGAGAGGAAGGCGCTCAAGCAGGCAAAGGCCGGCGCAGGCAAACGGCAACAGGAGAACCAGCCAATCGGGCAGGCGCTTCAGTTTTCGTCCGTTCTGCCGCAGCCACATGCCCGCCAGCACGCAGGGGATCCCCGTGAAGAAGAAATTGCGGGTGATCATGTCGCGCTCCTGCACGGCTTCGATATGGCGCGCCGCGAAAATCGCCAGGGGGATTGCCGCCGCGAGCAGAACCGGCACCAGCCAGTACAGCCGCCGCAGGGGGACGCGCTCCATCCCCAGGCGCAGGAGGAGCAGGGCATACAGCAGGCCGGCCAGGAACCACAGGTGCGCCGAGCCGCCCGGCCAGAACAGATCCGTGTTGTTGAAGACGAGGAACGAGGCGATGGCCCTGTAATCCAGCAGCGTTTGAAATGGAGCCGCAAGGCCCGCGCGCTCTATTGCCACGCTATAGGCTATGTTCATCACGAAAAACGCCGCGCAGCTGACCGCCAATAGGAGGAACATGCGCCGGGCCTGCTTGTTCAGCCGCGCCTTGACGCGGGCCATGTCGTTGTCCGCCAGCCAGTAGCCCGAGACCATGAAGTAGAACGGCACCGCGCAGCGCAGGATGGGCTTAATTGCCTCGCCGAATCCCCCGGGCAGCGGCGCGTGGAGGAGCACCACGAAGAAGGAGACCAGCAGGCGCAGGGTATCCATGAGGGCGTTGCGTTTCATTTTTCCAGCCTTTCCACGGCCCAGGCGATGATCTGGCGCGTGGCCTCCAGGCGCTTCGCATTGTCTTCGTGAAACAATGCCTCGAACCAGCCCGGGAAGGGCACTTGCTCCAATTGCGGGTAGAGTCTGTATACTGTTGCCGTCGGGGGCATAGGACGATCATTTATGGCCCAGATGGCTTCAAGCAGGATCCACGCGTTGGTGGCGGCGAGATAGCGTTCTTTCATATGCCCTGCGTACAGGGCATTGGCGTCATTCCCGGCGGCGGACAGCTTCAGCTCCAGCGAGCGCAGCCAGTGCGCCAGGCAGCGCTTCTCACCTGCGGGGGCCCGGTTGCTCTCATAGGCGCCCCGGGCCGCGCGGATCAATTCGGCCAGGCCGCCGTCGCCGAACAGGATTTTCGCCTCCAGCCAGCGATAGGGCTCCATGGGGCTTTGGCCGAGCTTTTCCAGGGCGCGCTCGTATGTGGTGTGGCTGATCTCTATCAGAACGCCCTGCCGATAGAAGGCCTCAAAACGATTTTCGCCGCACAGCACGAGCAGGTCCACGTCCGAGCCCTCCGTGGCGCAGCCGCCCGCCCAAGAGCCGGTGAGAGCCACGCCGCGCACCCCGGGCGTGCGGCGCAGGTCCTCTATGGCTTGGGATGCGGCCGGGGGGAGGGGCGGCATGGCGGGCCTCCTTACTTGGGTTTCTATAGCTTTCGATATGCGCCTCTTGCTTCAAATGCAATATAACCTTTATCTCGCAAGGTTTGTAGCTGCTGGCGGATTTTCGCCCGCACATTGTTGTTATTGGGATGCAGCGAAGACAATAGACCCGTGTATCCGTAGACCTCTTGCAGAGTAAACGCAGAAGGTAACTGTTCAACGCAGCGCAGCACATCCAACAGCCAACCACGCTTTTCAATATTATCGGTTCTAACTGACACGGCTTTTCGATATTCGGCAATCACCTGCAACGGTTCTTTGGGTATTCCATCAACAATAATGTCAATACGGCCTGTTTGAGGGACGTTGGCGATATTTATGTTGCAGCCAACCCAGCCAGCACGGCGGGCGGTGGGTGAGAGCGGTTTTCGCTTTTCGATGAGTTCCGGGACGAAAAAGAATTTTGGTATTAACAGCAGACTTGCCACATGTGTTTGATAACGAGACATGTACAACAAGTGTGGATTGCGCAGGGAAGTGATTCTCTCAATCATGGACGTATACGCGCCATCCATGATCTTAGCCGGCGGTATGCTTGGGCGGAAAAACTCTTTGCTTTCAACTCAAAATCCTCCCCGCATTGCGCACAAAAAAAGTCCGCAACCGGCTTGTTTGCTGTGTACTGCGACAAAGCCGGATTTCCGCAGGCTGGCACCCCGCTTCCGCGCACGCTGCTTTTATTGCTTTCCCCATTATACCGTTTCGGAGGCAAAAAGGCAAGGCTTTTGTTGTTTTTTTCGCCGGGGCATGGTACAATAAAGCAAAGGAGGCATGCTCATGGACACGAGTGGCCTGGGGCAAGGAAGACGCTCGCGGCTCGCGAGGAGACAGCCCTGTATTTTTGATTGACTGGATACGCTGCTACGCCGCCTGAACCCGGTAACCTGCGCACTGGAGCTCCTCAAAAAATAGTGCTTGCTTTTTTGTGTTTGTTTTGGTATAATATCTGGGACGTGGAGAGTTGTCCGAGTTGGTCGAAGGAGCACGACTGGAAATCGTGTGTACGCCTAAAACGTACCGAGGGTTCGAATCCCTTGCTCTCCGCCACACACCCAAGGGAGAGCATGCTCTCCGCCACTGCCTTGACCTGTAAGGGGGTCGGGGCTTTTTTAGGTGTGTAATCTTGTCCCCAGATATCACTTTTTATTTGACAAGCTCCAACAACCAGAGTATAATAGAATATGACAAATTATGTAAAGGAGCTATCTATAATGAGCAAATTTGTAGTGCTGCGGTACGTGTCCTCCGAAACGGTGCGCTCCGGCGCCAACCCCAATTCCGCGAGTCTCGGCAGCCTGGCCAACGGCAAGCAGCTGGAGCTGATGCAGGAGGCCGCGGTGAAGTATAATGACTACACCTATTACTTCAAGGTGGCTTTCAATGGCAAAACCGGCTACATACGCACGAGGTATATGGACGAGGTACGGCCCGACGGTTATTTCGCGGTGCAGCCCGATTACAGCAAATACACAGACTACGTCAGGGTCAAATGCGCGGGGAATCTCAACGTGAGGACCAGCGCTGACCTCAACTCCGCAACCAATATACTCGCAAGGAGAGCCGAACACGGCGACGTCCTGGCGCTGGGGTCCCTGGCGCAGACAAACGGCTGCTGGCAGGTGGAGTTCGACGGGCGGAAGGCTTACGTTTCCGCGGGCACGGCCTACACGGAGCGCGTCGGCCCCACGGCCATCCCCGGCGGAAACACGCCGGCGCAAAACGCGAACTGCGTCAGGGTGAAATGCACGAGCCTCAACGTGAGGGCCAGCGCGGACCTCGGCTCCGCAACCAATATAGTCGGGGCGGCCAAAAACGGCGACGTCCTGGCGCTCAAGTCCACAACGCAGATCAACGGCTGCTGGCAGGTGGAATTCAAGGGGCAGACCGCCTACGTCTCCGCGGGCACGGCCTACACGGAGCGCATCACTTCCACGGCTGTCCCAAGCGAAAACACAACCGTGCAAAGCGCGGCGTGGGCCGCCATCGTCAACCAGAAGGATCAAACCGTCTCGGTCTATAAAAACAAAATACTGATACGCTTCTGCGCCTGCACAACGGGCGGCACTACCAAGGACAGGTTCACCCCTGTCGGCACGTTTACGCACAAGCAGGATATGAACGGCTTGCCGGGCAAGAAAAGCCTTTTCCTCTCGTGGCACACCAGCGATCCGGCCAAGGAGATCCCCGGGGAGGAGGACCTGACCGTTTTTGACTGCGTAAGAGTGACCGGGTCGGTCTATTTCCACCGCGTCCCGCGGCAGGCCAATGACAGCTACGACTACTACAAGGCCCGCCTCAACGCCGCCGGCTCGCATGGCTGTATCAGGATACCCGAGGTGCACTCCAGATGGCTGTATGACAATTTCGCCTACGGCGGCGTTATCGTGGTGCAGCCGTTGTAGAATTTTGAACCGGAGGTAAGCGTATCGACATCATCAACCTCGGCGTCTTTGCCCATGTGGACGCGGGAAAGACCACCACGGTGGAGCGCCTGCTCTATGCCTGCGGCACGACCCGGCAGCTGGGCAGCGTGGACGACGGCACCGCCGCCACGGACAGCATGGAGATCGAGCGCGCCCGGGGCATCTCCGTGCGCGCGGCCTCGGCGGTGATCACTCTGCCCGGCCTGCGCCTGAACATCATCGACACCCCCGGCCATATGGATTTCATGGTAGAGGTGCAGCGCGCGCTGCTGGCGGTCGATTGCGGCCTGCTGATCGTCTCCGCCGCCGAGGGCGTGCAGTCCCAGACCGAGCTGTTCTTCCGGGCGATGGAGCGGGCGGGGCTGCCGGTGATTTTGTTTGTCAACAAGATCGACCGCGCCGGGGTTGACGCGCGCAGGGTCTTCGCGGAGCTGGCGAAAAAGCTGTCGCCCAGCATCATAGCGATCAACCGCGTAAAAACCCAGGGCACGCGGGACTGCGCCGTGGAGGCCGCGGCGTTCGACGACGACGGCGTTCTGGCGCTGTGCTCCCTTGATAAAAATTTGGAGGATAGCTTTTCGCTGGGGACGCTCACCCAAACGCAGCTGGAGGGCAGCCTGTTCCGTCTTTGCGCGCGCGGAAGGGCCTATCCCCTGATTTACGGCTCGGCGGCCTGCGACGTGGGCATCGCCGGGCTGCTCAAAGTCATACAGCGCCTGCCGCGCGTCCCTGAACACGGGGACGGCCCGCTCAGCGGCAAGATATACAAGATCGAGCACGACAGGGCCATGGGCAAGGCGGCCCACGTGCGGCTGTTTTCGGGGGAGATACAGAACCGCGATACGCTCACGCTGCTGGAGGGCAGCAACCTCAAGGCCGAACCGCGAATTGAAAAAGTGACACAGATCAGGCAGTTTTCCGCAGGGACGAAGCTGGCCGACTGCGGCCGGTTTTCGGGCGGCGATATCGCCGTGCTGTACGGTCTCGCGTCGGCCGGAATCGGGGATATCGTGGGCGAAATCTGCGCGGCGCGCAGCGTCCCGCCGCTGAAAACCACCCCGCTGTTCCAAGTGCGGGTCACGGACGTCAGCCCGAACCCCACGCCATACGCCGATACGGCGTTGCTCACAGCGGTGCGGGAGCTGGCCGAGGAGGACCCGCTGCTCTCCTGCGAGTGGGAGCCGGACGAACGGGAGCTGACGGTCAGCATCATGGGCGAGGTGCAGATCGAGGTCCTGCGGCACCTGCTCGCCGCGCGCTACGGCATACAAGCGGCGTTTTCGCCGCCGAGCGTCATCTACAAGGAGACCGTCTGCAGGGCCGGGACGGGCTCCGAGGCCTACACCATGCCAAAACCCTGCTGGGCGGTGATCGAATTATCATTCGAGCCGCTTCCGGCGGGCAGCGGGGTTGTTTTCGAGTCCATCGTGCAAAAATCCCAGATCCCGCAGCGCTATCAGAACCACATCGAGGCCGCCCTGCCGGACGCCATGAAGCAGGGGCTCCACGGCTGGGAGGTCACCGACGTAAAAATCACATTGAGCGGCGGGGGCTGGCACCACATCCATACCCACCCCCTCGACTTCTTCCTGGCCACGCCCCTGGCCTTCATGGACGGCATGGTCAACTGCGGCAGCCAGCTGCTGGAGCCCTTTCTGCGCCTGGACATCGAAGCGCCCGAGGAGGCCGCCGGCAGGCTCATCGGCGAAATCATCAATATGCGCGGGGAAGTTTGCAATTCCCTTACCGTCGGCGGCCGGACCGCGCTGGCGGCCTGCGCGCCCTTGGCGGAGGCCATGGATCTTCCCGCACGGATCAGTTCGCTTACCTCCGGCAAGGCGAAATACGCCTCGCGCTTCGACGGCTGCCGCCCCTGCCCCCTCGAGCTGGGCAAGACGGCCAGGCGCCGCGGCGTGGACCCCCTGGACCGGGCGAAGTGGATTTTGCACAAGCGGGGCGCGCTGTGAACAGAGGCTGCCGCGCCTATGCGCGGCAGCGTGTTCGACAAAAATAGCTTGATTTTTTCCGCGGAGCGTGTTATAATGAAGATGGAGAGGTGTAAACGGAAGGGACGCAATATCCAAAAAGCGGAAAAGTGGACAAAATCCCAAAAAAACCCTTGACAAGCCCTCCGCCTTTGTGGTAAAATTACGCAAAAGACGGCAGGCCCTTGAATGCCGCGCCGCATAAGCGGCCTGCTTCCCGCATACACTAGCCGTGCGCTCTCTTCTTTTTTGATTTGAGTAGCGTCTAGTCTTTTTGCCGCATATGATGCCCTGCGGGGGTCCGCGCGGAAACGAGGAAAACGACAGGGGAGCACAGCGCTCCAATGAAATAACACCCGGGAGAATGTTCCCCTATGAAAAGAGGAAAAGGTGCCATGACAACAACAACCATCAGCAAGGCCGTCACCGACGCGGTGTGCGCAACAGACCCCAAATATTTCTGGGCCATGGACGTAAACAAGTTCGAGGGCAATAATTTCAGCGGAGAGGATAAGATCCCCGGCGGCTATTCCGCCCTCCACTTCGCTCCTTACAGTGACGGGTACGAGTGCGGGAATATCCTGCGCGGCTGCAAAAAAGCAAATGGCAGCTCCCGCGCATAGCCGGGGCTGCGACCCAATATAGGCGGCCCCCAATACTCCGATAATCTGTTGCTTATGGGAGTATTTTTTTGAATCGGACGCCGCTTCCAGATATTGCCTCCATATAACTAATATTGGGAGAAAACGCCATGTCGTTGCAAGCCGAACCGCAAGCCAACTACTTAAGGGCCAATCTGTTCCTGGGCCTGTCCAGCGCGGTTTCCCTGACCCTCACGCTGATTCCGGCTCTCCTGCGTTACTGCGGCTGCGAGAACTGGCTGGGCCCGGCTTTCAGCAAAACCCTGCCCCTGGGCGCGGAAGGGGCCCTGCCGGACCGGGGCTGGTTCCGCCTTTTGCGGATGCTGGACAACCCCACCGCGCTGGGGCTATTGGCCTTCCTGGCCATGGCGGCGGTGCTGCTGTATGGGCCGAAGCTCGCCGAAGAGTCCGCCACGCCGAAGGGGGATCTGAAGGAGCTCGCGGGCTGGCTCGTGCACCGGATCGACAGCCTGTTCCAGGCCTTCGCGAAGCTCTACAAGGGTTCCCTCACCCTCGGCGCCTGTGTCTGTGTCTGGCGCCTCTGCGCCGGCACAGGCTTCTTTTGGTTTTTTGCGCGTATCATCATATATAACCAGTATCACACGCCCGGCGCGCTGGCGCAGCTGCTCTGCGGCGGCCTTGCGTTATTCACGCTGGTACTGTGCGGGCTTGCCTCGCTGAAGGCGATCAAAATTGCTGAACAGGAAGCGATCGGGGAGGTGGTGAAGGCTTGAGCTACTGTGTGGATGAGATTGTCAGGCTGTTCGCGGCAGGCGAAATAGAGGAGATGAAAAGCCTTGTATGCGGTTACATACGCTGCGTCGATCCCTATCAACATCCGGCCAGCGACGAGGCCATGGCCGTGCACCGCGCCTATTCGCTCATGCTGACCCGCAAGTATTTCGAGGACCCTCCGCCAAGCGGCGATATGCTGGGATGGAAAACGCAGTTCGCGCCGCGCGGCATCGTCAGGGACTTCCTGACCGAAACCGCCGCGGAATTTTATTGCGAGAACGCCAACCGGGCCCGCTTTCACAATGGCCTCCCCTGTTCGGCCATGGTCGAAGTCCATGGCCGGGCCGCCGGCCGGCCGAAGTGCTCCGATGTCCCGTTCGCGCGGTGCGGGGCCGGGCGCTTACCCCGCATGCCCAATGTAGAGTTTGTTTTCTCCATCGCGGGCATATGCAACAACACAGGGCACGACGAGGCCGCCCGGCGGGCGATACGCGAGGAGTTGCTGGACGAGAACACCGGAATCCGGGACAACGCGACCGCCCTGATATTCGGCATACTCACCGAGAAAAAGCTGGGCGAGAAGTCTTTTGTCACGGACAGGCTCAATCCGCTCAACCGCTTTTTGCGCGCCGCGCCGGAAAGCTTTGTGGTTGGTCCCCAAAAGATCGATTCGCAGCGGTTCTTCCCTGCCGCACAGCGGCTGATGCGGGACGCGCAGGGCCGGCGGAACCTCAATTTGACCAGAGAAAAGGTGCGCAGG
>Ga0123353_10008078_pt1 | contig 14323 bp, 8 predicted proteins | sample TergutLab28metaG_3_FD_92763 | JGI IMG/M metagenome (GOLD analysis project Ga0123353, IMG submission 92763) | Labiotermes labralis P3 segment gut microbial communities from Petit-Saut dam, French Guiana - Lab288 P3 | ecosystem: Host-associated > Arthropoda: Insects > Digestive system > Gut ... | reverse complement strand
ACGAGGCCGCCTTCAAAACCTACTTCGCACTGGGCGGCTGTCAACTCCAGATCAACGTCCTGAACGCCCACGATCTCGCCGACGCGATGGCCAACCCCGACCATCACAAAACCCTGGTCGTCCGCGTCGGCGGATTCAGCGCCTACTTCACCCAACTCGGCCGCGACCTGCAACAGGAAATCGTGTCAAGAACGGAAACACGGTAAGGCCATGCGCGGTGGCATACTGGTCACGTTCGAAAATAAACGCGCGAGACATTTGGATAGGGCTTGCATGGGGGTCGACGCCGCTGTATGTTAGGTGTGTGTTTGATGTGGGTCCGTGGTCCAATCTGTGCAATCGAGAAAGAGATCGAGATGAACATGTTCGCAGGGTTCCATTGCCTGGCTGTTTCCGCGCGCGTAGCCGTTATGATCATCCTGACTGGCGGACTGCTGCTGCTGGGTGGCTGCCAGGGGAATACGGTTGTCACGGCCAGTGGTGAGAACACCGCCGCCGGGCCGCTTGTCGTCGAAGCTGTCTATGACATTCCCCGCGTGCCCGCAAAACCGGTTGACGCGGCGGATTGGGGAGATGCTGGTTTCCGCGTGGCGGCGATGGTCGATACGGATTCCGGTACGGCGGCTGCGGAATTTCATGCCGCGCGGTGCCGGATGGGGTGGAATGACGAGGGGTTGTTGATTTATATGGATGTCCGCGACGCCACGCCGGCCGAGGGGGCCAGGATTTGGGAAGGCGATTGCGTGGAGATTTTTGTCGGTCGCGAGGCGGCAGGCAATTTCGATCGGATTCAGTATCTTGTCGCGCCGGGGCGCACGGCGGAATTTGCCGAACCGCGAGTACAGTTCGTGCATGTTCATGTATACGGTGACCGCTGGGCCGAAACGCCGCCCGAGGGGTCGAAGTACGCCAGCCGAAAAACCGACGACGGATATGTTGTTGAACTGTTGATTCCGTGGTCGGCGCTGCCTGTTACACCGGCAGTTGGACTTGAGCTGGGTGTACAGCTTCAGACCGGTGATCTTGGGTCTCCGAAGGCGCAGTTCGCACGGCTGGCGCCGCAGATTGCCGGCCCTCGCAAACCGATTGACCTTCAGCGGATTCGTCTGGCGGACAAAGCCAGTCCGCCGGTACTGGCCGCGTTGGGACGCGAGATGCTGCCCGTGACCGTCACGGCGGATTTGTACAAACCGGCCGAGGCGGCGCTGCGCGTGGTGACGGACGGATGTTTCGCTGGAAAGACGGCGGCAGTGGAGATTGACGGCGAGGCCGTGGGCAACGTCACATTCGGCCAGGCCCGGAGCGGCTGGACCGAGGGGCTGATGACCTGGTCGGTGTCGCTGGCCGGCGGTAAGTCGCCGCGGCAGGCGACCGTGGTTCTCCCCGGCGGCGGTCGGGCGACGCTGGCGCTGGGCGACATGTTCGCAGCCCGGCGGCGACAGTTCAACGAGTTGGAATTCACATTCCATCCCTGGGTGTTCGCGGGTGAAAATCTTCCACCGTGCGGGTTCAAACAACCGATGCAGGCCGACATTCTTTCCGGGTTCAACTATACAATCAAAACCCGCTACTTCGACGCCGACGCCAAACCGGTGGACAAGGCCTCGAAACCGGGGCGCTACGGCGCGGTGGTGGAGATCACAGCCCTGGGCGAAACGAAAACGCATTTCTTCACACTGTACCGCGTCGCGGACGGCAAAGCCCTGGACTGGGGAACCTGGGGCGGCACGAATCTGCGCGTCCGTTTCGACAACATGCCCGAGGGGTTTGGCGTGGACCCGCGGGTGTGGTCGGACGATCCGGCGCGCGTGTTCGGTTCGGAGTTCAAATGGTTTTTCCGCGGCAGCCTGGACAGCGAGGGGTTCTTCGCGGCCATGCTCGCCGGACTGTCGGAGTTGCCTGACGACGTGTTGACCGGCAAGGTCCCGCTAAAACCGTCGCAAGGGTCCGACGCCAGTCACCACGCCTATGTGACCAAACTCAAACAGGCCGTCAGCGACAAACCGGTGTATCCGTACCTCATGATCACGCCGAAGAGCTACGACAAAGACACGAAGAAGCGCTGGCCGTTGCTGGTGCACCTGCACGGGGCCGGTGGACGGAGTTTCCCGCTGGAAACGCTGTGGCGGGAAGGCGCAAACAGCCAGCAGTGGATTCGCGAGGATTCGCCGTTTATCGTGGTGTCGCCGCTGTGCCCCGAAAACGAATGGTGGCAGCCCGCGTCCGTGATGGCGGTGATTGACCACCTGATCGCGACGATGCGCGTGGACCCCGACCGCGTGTATCTGACGGGAATCAGCATGGGCGGGTTCGGAACCTGGAACACCGCGGCCAGTTACCCGGACCGGATCGCCGCCATCGCGCCGCTGTGCGGCGGCATGGACCCGGAACAGGCGATCTGGCTGGCGGGTGTCCCCATCTGGGCCTTCCACGGAGACGCCGACGACATCGTCCCGGTCGAGTGCTCCCGGGGTCCGATCAACCGCCTCCGCGAAGCCGCCGGCGAGGCCGACACCCCACACATCAAATACACCGAAATGCCCGGTGTGGGACACGGCATCCACAACGTCTACGAAAACCGCGATCTCTACGACTGGCTGCTCCAGCAACGCAGGTCCACCAGAGCAACCAACGAGTAACCTGTCGCATTTTTCACCGCGAATGACGCGAATTTTCTTACGACAATTCGCGTCATTCGCGAAATTCGCGGCGAGAATTGTGACGTCTCAGACGCGTTGCTGTTTTTACCGTCGAATCACCGGGACGGATACTTGGCGTGGGAATTCGTCGAGTTCGGGGGCGCACGCGCGGTTGGCGTCGAAACCGGGGTCGTAGTGTCGGTCACAGGCGGCGTATTTGGCGCCGGCGGCGGGGTTGGCGGGCAACCATTCGATACGCCGCAGGTTGTGCATGCGGTTGGCCAGATCGGCGATGGCGGTGAGATTATCCGGTGTGTCGGTTACACCCGGCAGCAAGGGGATGCGCAGCGTGATCGGCGTCGTCATTTCCGCGTCGATCCGCGCGAGATTGGCCAACGCCACCGCCGATCCGTGACCGGTCCAGTGTTCGGCCCCGCGCTCGTCCAGGACCTTCAAACCGTAGTGAATTTCGTCGACCTTTCGCGCCAGCCTCACCAGCGCGTCACCGTCGCCGTGACCGGAGGTGTCCAGCAGCGCGTGGACCCGCTCGAGTCGGTCGATCACCGCTTCGACGAACTCCGCCTGCGCCAGCGGTTCGCCTCCGGAGAACGTCACGCCGCCCCGCGGTAACAGCCCCGCGCGCCGATTGAGATACGCCGCCAGCGCCGACGCACGCCACCGCTGGCCCGCCACCCTCGACAGGCCGGCCGCGTGCAGGACTTCCGGTTCGGGCGACTGCCCTTCGGGGCTGTGACACCATCGGCATCGAAGCGGACAGCCTTTCAGAAACACGGTAACCCGCAACCCAGGCCCATCGTGGGCGGTGGCTTCGGCGAGGTCGAACAGGATGCCTTCGGGGTCGGTTGTCATCTGGCACGTTTATTTTTACCACAGAGACACAGAGAACCACAGAGGAGACATTGGGTACTCGAAACAATTACCGAACTTCCAACGTCCTCCTCTCTGTGCTCCTCTGTGTCTCTGTGGTAAAAAAAAATTCTCCATGCTACTATTCCCCCATGATCGGAAACGCGATTGGTCACGGGTTTGTCGTCGCGCGGGATTTTTGCGCCCGCGGGTTACTGCGCGGGGGCGTCACGCCGAATATGCTGTCGCTGGCGGGCATCGTCATTATCGCCGGGATCGGTGTCTGTTACGCGCTGGGCGCGGGGGCGGCCAGGCCGGCCTGGTGCTGGACACCGCTGACGGACGCCAACATCTACCTGCTGCTGGCGGCGGCGTTGATGTTCCTGTCGGCCGCCTGCGACATGCTCGACGGAGCGGTCGCCCGCATCGGAAACCTCAGCAGCCGCTTCGGCGCGTTTCTGGACAGCACGCTCGATCGCTTCGCCGATTTCGTCGTCTTCACGGGGATCGCCGTCTACTACGCCTGGGGAACGCCCGCCACCTCGGACACGCCCACCACGCCCGCAAATATCACCTTCATCCTGATGGCCGCCCTGGCCATGTTCAACGGATACATGATTGCCTACACGCGGGCACGGGCCGAGGACATCATCCCCGAGTGCACCGTCGGATACTGGCAGCGCGGTGAGCGGATCGCGGCCATTCTCATCGCCACCTTCGCCCACAACATTCCCGCTTTGCTGGTGCAGCAGGCGTTCCTTCCGTTGCTGACCGTTCTGCGGCGCGTCTTTTACACCAAGGCGGTCATCGACGGAAAGCAGCCCATCACCGACCCGCGCAAAGGCGGCTTTTGGCCGCGTATTCAACTGTGGAAATACCCACGCGCCACCTGGGCGTACGACATCGTCACCGGCGCAAATATTCTCTGGTTGATCTTCGCGCCTGTTCCGACGATTGATCCAATTCGTCAGTGGGCGGGACTGTGACCTCTACTTCGTCACGGTGACGAACACATCACCCTGATATTCTTGGACGCGATCGCGGAGGGCGGCGGCCTCGGCGTGGGACGCGAAGAAGCCCACCTGTACAACGTAGCGAGGCCGGCTGGCGCCGTCCTCCAGAATCGCCACCCACCGGACGGGCAGCGAGTCGTCCTCATCCTTGAGCGTAGCCACGGCGCGCTCAGCGTCGTCCCGCGAGTCAAACGAACCCGCCTGAACCGTCCACGCGGTGGCATTGACGCGACGGGCGGCCTCGCGCGACGGCCCGCTGGCGGGGAACTGGTGCATCACCTTCTGAAACTGCAAATCCGCGTCTACCCACTGGCCCTGCCGCTGGAGCGCACAGCCGAGGCGGTACAAGGCGAGGGGCCCCATGACCGGATCCTGACCGACATGTTCGATGGCCAGGCGGAACATGCGGTCGGCCGTGGCGATGTCGTTTGTGTCGAACGCCAACTGGCCCAGCGTCAGGGCGGATCTGCCTCGCAGATCGGGCGTGTTGCTTTTGACGGCCTGTTCGAGATCGGCCCGTGCCAGGACGATGAGAGCGGGGTCGAGCCGCTCCGCATCGCCGCCGCTGTTGGCGATGGCCTGACTGAATCGGGCGGACCCGCGAAAGTAAAACGCCTCGCCCGCCCGCCCCGATCGTCCGTTGTCAGCCAGGAACGCGTCGGTCTCGCGGATCACCCCCTCCATGTCGCCCGCCAGATGAGCGGCGTGGGCGGCGGCAAGCTGTTGCAGGGCCTGTTCCGAAAGTCCGCACCCGCCCAACAGACCGCAACAGACGAGGACCAGCGCCGGCAATGTCCACCGCATGATAGCGCACTCCTTTTCGACGATACTGTAACAAAGGTTTCATGACAACGAAACGGCGGTCTTGTCAGGCGCAGGGCGAAGGCATTCTCCGTGTCTCGACGGTAAAACCGCACCGCCATATCGAGGGAACGTTTTCGTTAACTGGTTGACTCGTTAACTGGTTATCTGGTGGGATTTCCCGAGTTAATCAGTTAACGAGTTAACGAAACGATTCCCTCGGACAAACGGTCCATGTTTACCCATGCGTCACGAGAATGCGATTGCCCTGTTGTCAGGCGTGGCGGAGTGGCTTATACTGAGGGGCGAGATACCAGACGATAAGGACTTCCCATGAAAGAACTTCACGGAAAACTGATTGCCCCGTCCGACGCGAGGTTTGCGATTGTCGTGGGGCGGTTTAACGAATTCATCACGTCCAAACTGCTGGGCGGTTGCCTCGACGGCCTGCTTCGCCACGGGGCGTGCGAGGACCATATCGAGGTGGTCTGGTCACCGGGCAGTTTCGAAATCCCCGTGCTGGCGCAGCACCTGGCGAAGACCGGACGTTACGCGGCCGTGATTTGCCTGGGCGCGGTCATTCGCGGAGGGACGGACCATTACGAATACGTGGCCGCGGAGGTCTCCAAGGGCGTCGCGCAGGCGGCGATGACCAGCGGCGTTCCGTGCGTCTTCGGTGTGCTGACCTGCGACACCGTGGAACAGGCCATCGAACGGGCCGGTACCAAGGGCGGAAACAAAGGCGCCGACGCCGCCAACACCGCCATCGAAATGGCCAACCTGATGGCTCAACTACCGTGACATGATGAATACCCCCCATCGCGCGCGACGTTTGGCCCTTCAGTGTTTGTGCAGCCTGGACGTGCAAGGCGCCAAGGCGCTGGAGTGGATGTACGACTTCATCGAGGACAGCCAGGAACCGCATGACGTGATGCGGACCGCCCGGACGATGCTGCGCGACGCCTGGGACGACCGAGAGACCTGCGACAAACTTCTTGTCACCCATGCCACGCGATGGGATCTGACCCGATTGGCCCTGGTGGACCGAAACATCCTCCGCCTGGCCGTCCACGAACTGCTCACGCTGAAACTCTCCCACAAAATCGTCATCGCCGAAGCCCTCAGCCTCGCCCGCGAGTTCTCCTCCACCGAAAGCCCCCGCTTCATCAACGGAGTCCTCGACGCCGTCGCGAAGGAAATCGCCAACGCGACGCGGGAGTAGCGTGGCGAGTTTTTTTACCACAGAGTCACAGAGAAACACAGTCTCCTGTTTCCCTCTGTATAACAAACAAGAACGATCTTCGTTTTTGCGATGATAAACTGAACGAACGCCGAACTTCACATTCAAATTTCGCGTGATCGGTTTTGCGTGATTGTTTTCGCGTGACTCTTTCGGTTCCGATCGGTTTAATTTGTGTCAGTCGTATGGCAGACACACATTTCAAGAGGACCTGTCATGAAACGTACCGAGCGGATCGGCGTAGGATTTGTGGCGATGTGGGTGGTTTTGTCGGCTGGGGTCGTGCTCCCGACGGCGGGGCAGGAGAGCAAGTACATCGGCTTGGAGACGATGGGGCCGCGGAACAACCTCGACGTCTTCCCGGACGGGACGCGCGTGGTGCTCAGTTCCACCAACTTCCTGCTGCTGGACGAGACGGGCAAACTGGCGCAGACGATCGGGTTTCCCACCTGGGGCACGCGCGGGTTCAGCCTGCACGTATTGCCCGACGGCTGGTATTTGCGCGGCGTGACGGGATCGACCGGACACGTCGCGCTGTGCCGTCCCGACGGAACCGAGGTCAAACAGCTCGTCAACAAGGGCAACATGGGCACCACCGCCGGAAACATGGGCGAAACCTACCTCCGCCACGACATGACCGGATGGACCAGTCCCACGGCGATGGCCGTCGACACGGTGAATAAAATCATCTTCCTCTGCGACGTCACGGTGGCGCCCAACGACGACCGCAAACTGCCCACCCCCGACTGGTCGCGCATCGGCATGTGGGATTTCGACGGCAAGTACCTCGGCGACATCAACCGCTTCGACGCCTACGCGCCAAACGCCAAGGACAACGACGACAAACGCACCTGGATGAGCACGCTGGCCGTCGATCCCGAAAGCAAACGCGTCTACACGATCCTTGAGCGGCATCGCAAGCTGGTCTGCTACGACTACCAGGGCAAGGAGCTGTTCTCCGCCGCCGACAAGCAAGGCCGCCTGTGCGCGTTGCCCAACGGCAGAATCGCGCTGGGGCACGGTAACAAGGTCACCGTCTTCGACCGCGACCTCAAGGAACTGGCCACCCACGAACTGCCCAGCCATCCGCTGTGCACGGACATGGGCATCAAGGAACTCAAGGCCGACGCGAGCGGACGGCTGTACATGCTGTTCTGGGACCAGGCGGTCAAGTACGCCCGCTGGTCGGCGGATTTCACAACGCTCGACGTGCTCCTGCTGGATCACCTGCGGGTGCTGGTGGGTTGGCCCGATCGGCCGTTGACGACCGACGGCGAGCTTGAGCTGACGGTGCGCGTACAGGGCCAACCCGCGCCTGCTCCGGGCGGGACGTGGCAGGTGCTGGTCCGCCCCAGCGACGGCAGCAGCCTGGAGTGGCAGGTATTGCCCAGCGCGTTCGACGGCGAAAAACCCAACACGCTCAAAGTCAAACTGCCCGGCCACGTCGAGGGCTATTACGAGTTCGCGGTGCGGTACGGTCAGGGGGCCATCGACTGGACCAACCGCGGAAACGATCCGTATATCCAGCGTCGACTGCTGGTGCTGCCGAAAGAGGACCGGCCCAGCGTGAGCATCCTCACGACGTCGCTGCGGTCGGCGTTTCAGCCGGGTGAGCGGATCGGTTTGCAGGTGGTTCGTCGTGGCGGAAAAGACTCGGCCATTTACTGCTGGTACGAGCTCAAAGGTCCCGGCCTGGAACTGCGCAGCGAGAACCTTCCATTCACGCGCACGGCCTCGTTGGAGATTCCCGCCGAGATCACGCGTCGGTTGGCGCCGGGCGACTACACGCTCACGCCCCACGCGGAATACCACAAGGGCTACCCGCTGACGTTCCACATCGCGACGGACCTCGCCGACTCGCCGATGCAGCGCATTCTGTATCACGAGTTCGGTCAGGCGCCGAATCCCGACAACAACGGACTGGCCGACGGCGCGGAGCAGGCGGCGTACCTGCGGCAGTATTTCGCCGCGGTGCAACGCCAGGGGTGGACGCGCGAGACGGACCGGGCGTTCGGGGCGGCCGTCAACGGTGGCGGACCGCGCGCCGGCAGTCCCCGTCCATGGGGCCAGGGCGACCAAGACGTCATGCCAACCGGCGAGCGATTTTCGCCCATGAACAACAGCCGCGAGCAGATGATGGACCTCTCGACGCGGTTCGGTCTGCTGCGCGACAGCACGGTGTTCGGCCATTGCGCCAGTTACCGCTTCCGCGACGTGCACCTCCAGCAGGTCGGTCCGGGAATCCAGCGGTTCATGCAGGCGTACGAACGGTTCCCGTCGTTTTACGGGATCAACTATAATGACGAAATTTTCTTCGACAACCAGTACGACGTCTCGTGGACCAAGGCCGATACGCAGTGGCTCGACGACGCGATCAAGGAGAAATTCCCCGGCCGGCCCCGGGCCGACGCGTACCGGTACGCGATGGAGACGATGTACGGATCGCTGAACGCGGCCGTGCGTCAGGCGGCCCCGAAGGCCCGGATCACCACCGCTCCGATGTGGCAGTTCCCCGCCGTCGACGGCAGCTACGCGCCGACCATCTACGCGGGAATGGACGAGAGTTACAGCCACTTCATCAGCGAGGGCATGCACATTCCGTTCTACGCGCTGCACAGCGCGGAGTTCCTGCGTCGTCCCGGCAAGCCGCTGATGGGCGTGTTCGACAACGGCTATCACGGTGACGGCGGCGACGTGTACATGAAAAACGCCATGCTCGTGCTGGGGCGCGGCGTGCAGGGGATCGGTGTGGCGCACACGTCGCCGTTGGGCACGCCGGCCGTGACGGATTCCGACGCGCCCGGCGCGGACGTCTACCGCGTGACGAACCTGCTGGCGGCCATGTATGGGCCGGTGTTTGCGGAGTTCCCGCTGGCGGACGAAGCGGCCGTGCTCTACAGCTACGAGCAGGACATCACCGAGCGGCGCAACAGCATGGGCACGCCGCAGTGGGAACGCGTCTACGCGATGACCGCCGCCGGAGCGATGGCGGGACTGCCCACGCGGATCGTGTACGAGGAGGATGTGGCCGCCGACTGCCTGCTGGACAAGGACGGCAAAGTGATGATTCCCGCCCTGTTCATCATCGGCGTGAAGGTAGACCTGCCCGAGGCGACCCGCGCGGGGATCGCCAAGTTCATCGCCGCGGGCGGAAAGGTGTACCTCGACGCCGACTCGAAGGACTTCCCCAATGCCACGCGGCTGGCGATACAGACCTACCCCGCCGACCTGCGCGACGGATTCCGTAACAACTACTGCGTGGATTCGTGGTTCTCCGAAATCATGCCGCCGCTGGAACGGCTGACGAAGGAGCTCCAGGCGGCCCTGGGCGACAAGCGTCGCATGCAGGTGGACACGAGCGATCCGTTCGTGGCCAAGAGCTACTTCGACGGCGGCGCGATCCAGTACGTCATGCTCTCCAATGAAACCTCGCCGTTCCCGTGGGACGCCCCGACAAACTGGTCCATGGGCGGCGTGTTCAACAAAAAGTTCCTGCCGAAGGTGGTGACGCTCACGCTTCCTCCGTCGGAAAAATCGCCCGTGGTGTACGACGTGTTCGAGCATAAGGTGGTCGAAACCAAGGTTGGCGCCGATGGCCGCGTGACCCTGCCGGTTGACCTCCGCAACTACCCCGGCCGGCTGTACGCGATCGCCTCGGCGCCGGTGAGCCCGCCGCTGCTGGGTGGCGCGATCAAGGACGGGGATTCCTTTGTGACATATACCGTGTACATGGGCGACGTGCACTCCCCGATGGCCGCTCGCGTTCCGCTGCGCATCCGGCTGCTGGACTCGCAGGGTCGACCGGTGCAGTGCTTCTACACCGCCACCGACGAAACGGGCCGATTGACCGGCCAGATGACGATCCCCATCAACGACCGGACGTTCACGTTGGAAGTGTGCGAACTCCTGACCGGTCAGGCGACGACGAGCGACTTCTCGTGCGGCGAACCCGGCCCCGCTTTCGCCAGAGGGTTCGTGCGTCCGCGACTGCCCGTGGAGGCGATGCGAACCGACCGCGTGGAGGCGATGCTCCAGGCCGCCGGCGGAACCGTCACCCTGGTGGCCGGCGACACCGACGTGCTGACCGCCCACCAGAAGCGTTACCTCACCCGCGCCCTGGCCGCCCGCAAGATCACGCTGGTCGAAGGCACGGTGGACCCCGAAACGCCCACGTCCGGCGTGTACATTACCGCCTGGCGGGCCGGCGATCCGAGGACCCGCAGCCTGTTTGCCCGCCTCATCGAGGAAGGCGACCTGCTGAGCCAGCCGCTCACGCCGAACCTGCCCGGCGCCGGTAACGGCCTGTTCAGCGCCGTCTTCAGCCCGCGAGGCTGGCAGGAGCACTGCATCGCGATCGTCGCGGGCGACGAACTGGGCATGGCCCGCGCGGTGGACGAACTGGCGGCCTTCATCGAAGGCGCGCAGCCGGCCGTGGCGGCAAACCCGCCGCTTGATCCAGCCGCCGCCGGGGGACGCGTCCAACACAAACCGTCGGCCGTGTTTGAACTTCCCAAGCAGATTCCTCTGCCGGCGCTGAGCGACATGACCGGTATCAAACTCGGCGAAGTGAAAGTCTCTGCCGACGGCAAGCGGCTGCTGGTCTCCGCTCCGGGGTATCAGCGGAATCTGGCGTTTCTCCAGGACGACGGGGACAAGGCCACGATGCTCACGTCGGTTCGACTCGGGCAGGGGCCCGCACCGGCGAGTCTGTTTATCACCGACGACGGGCAGACGTTCGGGGCTGCCAACACCTTCGCCCAGCCGTGGATTCAGGGCCTGCAACTGTTCCGTACCTATATCGCGGAGGGTGGCATGGTCATTCCCGCCCCGACCCCGACGGGCGACATCATCACCTCCTTCGGTGAGTATGGCCGATTCCGCAACACGTTCGCCGTCAGCGGCGACGGTCATATCGTCGCGCCGGGGCCGTACGGCGTGATCTGTTGGCGTCAAACCCCCGGGGCCGGCATATGGACCGAAGCCTGGGCCATCGACTACTGGAAGGAGTTCGACAAGCTCACCTGGGAAGTCTCCGCCGATTTCATGCGGATTCCGCAGTTCCACGCGTTCATCCCGCCAAAGGCCGATTTCGTGCTGGTCACATTCAGTGAGCTGACCAACAACGGATGGGTGGTGCCGCGCTTCCACGGTAAAGCGTGGCTGGCCGCGTACGACCTCAAAACCGGCCAGCAAAAGTGGAAATTCGACGTGCCGATCCCCGACGCACAACTGTTCGTCGAGTTGACGATGAGTCCATCGGGCCAGCGGTTGCTGCTGCGGGCGCAGATGGGCAGTTGGGGTCAGGAAACGTACCGCTACTACAGCATGAACGCCGCCGGCGAGGTGCTGGGTTCGTGGGATGTCAAATCGCCGCCGATGAGCGTCGCCCTGAGCGACAACGGCCGCGTGGTCGGGCTGTTCAAGGAACGCCTCGTCGAGGTCCGCGACGAAAAAGGCCTCGTGCAGATCAGCCGCCTGTGGGATGACTGCCACCCGCTCTGTGCGGCCTTCCTCGGCGACACGGTGTACCTCACCGACGACGCGGGTATGCTCTCGCGGCTGGACCACACGGGCAAGGTCAACGCGCGCGTCGAACTGGGCGGCGTGGCGCAGGTCACGGCCGGCCACAACGTGCTCTACACGGCCCAGTGGAACGGGCGGTTGAAGTCCTTCACGGGCGATCTCCAACAACGCTGGGCGATGGATATGAGCCCGCACATGACCGACGCGGACCCGGTGGCGGCGTTGGCGGCCTCGGCGAAACTCGACGGTGTGAAGGTGGTTCAGGCCGTGCGCGCGAGCACCACCTCCACTGAGGTTCCCGCGGGCGAGAACCTGCTGGCCGGCGCGGTGGCGACGAAGGAAGACGTGAAAAACAAGGACGGCCGAGTGACGGGCCAGCGCAACGTCGCCGCCAACGACAAGGCTGTCGTCCGCGTCGGCGGAACACCGGGCTGGCTCAGCGGCGGGCGAATCACCATCAAGCCCGAGCAGCTCACCAACGGGCTCAAGGATGACGTGACCACGCCGTGGATCCCCATCGGCGACCTCGACACCAACGCGTGGACGGGGCGGCAGGCGTGGGTGGAAATCGAGTTCAAACAGCCCACCGACGTCAAGGCCGTCACGGTGTACGAGAACCCCAACCACCCGGCCAGTTTCCCGCGCGAGGCCCAGGTCATGGTCTGGAACGAGCAGACGCAGGACTGGGACACCGTCACGCACGGCGTCTTCATGCAAGGACCGGTCAACACGTACACGGTGAACCTCAAGGCCGTAACGAAACTCCGCTACGTGCCGTGGCACAGCTACTGGACCAACTTCTACACCAGCGAAATCGAGGTGCGGTAGGCCCGGCGGGAAATCCGAAATCTCAAACACGAAACTTGTTTTGATAATCTCGCAAGCATCGGCAAATCGAATGCTTGCGAGTCCGCCGCCGGGCCGCTCACCGTGAAACTCACCGCCTGGGCACAGGCGGTCGCCGTTGACCGACCCGCACCTTGCCGCTGTGCTGACGGCGTGGGCGACCTTGCCCGAAACCGTTAAGGACGACATCGTGGCCATGATTTCGGATGACGGCCTTCTCGCGGTAGGATAACGCCGCGAGTTGCCGATTGCAACCGCCGCGAGCCACGCTTGTCGCGAAACACACCGGGTCGAACCTCGCCAATTTTCGGACGAGGTTCGATCCGGTTGTGTTTCGGCATGTCGCTGCCAGCGTGTGCTCTCCCGCTGAGGCTGGGACACCAGATGCAGGCCGGCGGCCAACGGGGACATGACCCCGGCAGGGTTCAACGTCGCGTCCCCCTGCTGCGCCTGCCCATCTGAAACACCTCGCTACGAGGCCAGCGTTGGCTTTGGGCGATGAAACGCCGACCACCACGCACCGCCGACCGTCCGCGCGTGAAATCGCGCCAAAAGGCCGCGCAGATGGCAACGCCGCCCGTAATAACCGAGCCTTGTAATTTGCATGGTCGCCCGCCGCCGTGAAGAGGTGCAATCGCGCCCGACGAGACCCAAGCCCATGTGGTAACCTTCCTTCGTGCCGCGCACGACGAATTCGCCGTTCAGGTGGCTCCTTCTCATTCCCCGCCGACAACCTTGAAGTCTCTGACGATGAACGCGCCCGGATTCGGGCCCAGATAGATTGTGTCGATGGCCGTCATCCGGGGGATTGCGGGGTCGCCGGTGCCTGCGCGGAATGGAAAATCCTTGGCGATGCGGTATGGCGTGTCCTTTTCGCCGTTGACGTCCAGCATCCAGATCGTGGCGCTGTAGGTGTTGTCCGTGATGTTGATCGACATCTCGACATGGTACGCCACATTGGCTTGGTATCGCAGGGTCTCGACGGCGGTCCAGCCCTCGGCCGGCCCTTTGCAGGCTTCAAATCGGGAAGTGCTGCCCAGGCGCAGCGCGGCCGGGACCTGCTCCCACGAGGCGGGAATCCATTCGCCGCCCGAAAACCCGACGGCGGCGTCATTCGGATATCTGCGCCGGGACGTAATGGTGAACTCCACATTCAACGATTCCGTATAGATTTTGCCCAACGGACGGCCCGTGTGAGCGCCGATGCCCTTGATGCAAGGCCACTCGTTCTCCTTCAGTTCGCGCAATGCGGCTTTGTCTTTTTTCGTCGCGTCGGCATTGGTTTGTCTCCACACGTCCGACAGTTTTTTTACTAATTCCAATGCTTCGGCATCAGGATTCTGAATCTCCAATACGGACGTGCAGACGTTATCAAACGTTTTCCCAAAGAGTTT
>Ga0123353_10008076_pt1 | contig 14326 bp, 14 predicted proteins | sample TergutLab28metaG_3_FD_92763 | JGI IMG/M metagenome (GOLD analysis project Ga0123353, IMG submission 92763) | Labiotermes labralis P3 segment gut microbial communities from Petit-Saut dam, French Guiana - Lab288 P3 | ecosystem: Host-associated > Arthropoda: Insects > Digestive system > Gut ... | reverse complement strand
TATCGCCCTGGTCGTAGAGCTTTTGGAGCTTGGCGGTGACGCAGGCGATGTGATCCTCGTCCGTTGTTCTGATGAACTGGTCGTTGGTGACGCCCAGCGCCGCGAAGACCTCCTTCATTTGGCGCGTGACGCCGCCGGCGTATTCTCCCGGCGAGACCCCCTCGGCGGCGGCCAGTGCTTCCACCTTCTGGCCGTGCTCGTCGGCGCCGGTGAGGAACCACACGTCATACCCCTGCATTCGCTTCCAGCGCGCGAGCGTGTCGGCGATCACGTTGTCGCAGCAATTGCCGATGTGCGGCTTCTGCGAGGCGTAGGGGATGGCGGTTGTGATGTAGTACTTGGGTTTCATCTTGTTCCTCCTGATGTTTTATAGGTGCGGGCGGCTCGCAAGCCGCCCCTACAGGTGCTTCTTTATATTATACCAAAATTTTGGGGAGATGTAAAGAGCGTACCGCACTTTCAAGAAATAGTATATTGATAACGGCAAATATGCCGCATCTTTCCCTGATACTCGCCGGTTCCGTCAAACTCCTGCGTAAAGCCGCATTTCTCCAGTACCCTGCGCGAGGCTATATTATCCGCAAGGCAAATTCCATATATCATGGGTATGCCGAGTTGTTTCATGACAGGATGCAGGAACGCGCGAAGGGCTTCCGTCGCGTAGCCATTGCCAGTATAATTTTTGGCGATATGGTATCCGATCTCCCAGCCTTTTTTGTAAGGGCAAGCTTGCACATAGCCGATTTGCCGCTTATCGTACAGCAGAACCGCATACACGAGCGGCGCATTCTCCCGCGAATAAGAATCAATAAACCATTCGATCTTTTCCCGGGCCACTTCAATTGTTTCAAATACCTCATCCGGCACAAACCGGCGGTTATCTTCGTCTAAGGAATTCAGATGCAGCTGCGCTGCCATACTCTCATCAAATTTGGCGATGCATAGCCTTTGTGTTTCGATCGGCAGCCGCAAAATCATTTCACAGCCCCCTTCAGCTTTTTGACCTCATCCGGCGTGAGCTCCCGCCACTGCCCTGGCGGCAGAAGGCCGAGCTTCAGCGGACCCATCGCCACGCGCTTGAGCCGCGCCACCGGGAGCCCCAGCGCCTCGCACATGCGGCGGATCTGCCGGTTGCGGCCCTCCCGCAGCACAAGCTCCAGTACGGTTCGATTGGATTCAGCGGTAAGAACGCGTGTTGTTACCGGCTGGGTCATGCTGCCATCCAGCATAATGCCGCCGGCAAACTTGTCCAGCGCGGATTCCTCCACGGCGCCCCGGATCGTCACGCGGTACACCTTCGCGATGTGCATGGACGGATGCGCCAGGGCGTTGGCGAGCGCGCCGTCGTTGGTCATTAACAATAAGCCTTCAGAATCTTTATCAAGCCTTCCGACAGGAAAGAGCCGCTCGGGGCGGTCCGCCACAAGCTCGGCCACGCTGTGCTTCGCGTGGCGGTCCGCCATGGTGGTAACGTAGCCGCGTGGCTTATGCAGCATGAGATACGCGCGGCGCTCTTTTTCTTCCTCCAGGCGCTTGCCGTCCACCGCGATGATTTGCGCGTGCGTGTCGACGCTCATGCCAAGCTGCGCCCTGCGGCCATCCACGGTCACCCGGCCCGCGAGGATCATCTCCTCCGCCTTGCGGCGGGAGGCGACGCCCCGTTCGGCCAGGTATTTTTGGAGCCTTATTTTTTCTGGCATTGTGTACCTTCTTTACGTTAATTGGTGATTATTTGCCATAAGGCGATGAACTGCCATTTCACAATTACGTCCCCGCCCAAGCCTTGCAGATCATAATCCGCGTGCCCTTGGGGTTGTCGCAGTGTTCCCCGTCGCCGCAGGAAAAATCGCGCAGCTGCGCGCAGGGGATGTCCGGGCACTCGCCGCAGTGCGCAAAGCCTTTGTCCTGGCAGCATTGCGCGACAGGGCATTCGCCCCAGAAGGGGGTTCCGTTCAGCGCGACGCAGCCGGCGCAGCCATGTGATACCCGATACCCGCAGTCATCGCACAACAGCCCGCAGCGGGACTGCACGGTCAGAAGCTTGTCCATTGTAAAACTGTCGAGATTGGCCATTGATTACACCCCACTATAAAATTTTCATCTTTTCAGCATTGATTTCACCCTTGCCCACAGCCCCGGTTGTTTTTCTGAGCGCAATGGCCGTGCTATCTGCACTGCGTCTTTGATAATAAGCGGGACCTCGGCGAGGAGCATATCTTCCGAGTAATATTTTGCCGTGCCGACGATTTTTCCCGCTTGCAGGGGCGCGTATTCGAAGGGCCGCACAAACAGCTCCCGCCGGATGTGAAAGGGCATCACGCGCACCTGGGCCACAGGTACTTCGGCCAGCATGATATCCGCGTGGGTGAGCATCCCCCCGGCGACCGGCATGCGCGCAACTGGCTGGGCGATGTCGTCCACTTCAATGGGATGAAACTGCCCGAAGCCGTAATCGTATAGCTTGCGATGGTCCTCCCAGTCGCTCCCCGCGCGGAGTGTTACGGCGACCAGCGTGCGGCCGCCGCGCTCCACGGCGGAAACCAGGCACCGGCCTGCTTTTTTCGTGAACCCCGTTTTAATACCAATGCAGCCCGGCAGCTCCCGCACCAGGCGATTATGATTGCTGAGCGTACGCCGGTACGGCGGGTTGCCGTAGGAAATGCGCATGGAGGTCCGGCCGCAGATTTCGCGGAACGCGGGATTTCTCAGGGCCTCCACGCCCAGCAGCGCCATGTCGTAGGCCGTGGAATAATGTCCCTCGGCATCCAGGCCGGAGGGGGTGACGAACTGCGTGCGGGTCATGCCGATTTGCGCGGCGCGGATGTTCATCATCTCGGCAAAGCCCGGCAGCGACCCGCCAAGATGGATGGCCGCGGCCTGCGCGGCGTCGTTGCCGCTGGCCATGAGCATGCCGCCGGCCAGGGCATAGCGCGAAATCGTGTCCCCCGCCCGCAGGCCCATGGAGGTGCCCTCCACCCGCGCCATTTGGTCGGTCACGGCAAAGGCGCGCGCCGGCTCCCCCGCTTCCAGCAGCAGCAGCGCCGTCATGATCTTCGTGGTGCTGGCCATGGGCGCCTGGGTGTCGCAGTCCTTGGCGTAAAGCACCCGGGCGTTGGCGGCGTCGATGAGCGCCGCATAGTGCGCCGAAAGCCCCAGCGGGTCAGCCTCGAATGCAAAACCTGCCGGCATCGCCATGAACCCAAGCAATGCCGCCAGCAAACATACCGTCACTTTTTTCATCCAGCATCTTACCTCCTGCCCTTGTCCCATTCTATGGCAAGATCTGGACAAATATACTCGATTCGCAATTTGCAATTCGCAATGCGCAATTATGCTAAAATTCTACCAATTGCGAATTAAAGATCGGCTTCCGCCATGGCGACGGCCTCGGCGATGACGTCGTCGTCGCCCTTGCCGAATTTCTCCACGAGCTTGTTGACCGTACTGGAAACCTTGTCCACCAAATCGGGCACCATGCCGATGACGCGCTCGACGGATGATTCCTCGGTGGAAATATGCTTCACCGTGATCTCCCCATTTGCCACCACGAGGAAGCACACCGGCGTGATGGTGACGCCGGCGCCGCCGCCGCCGCCGAAAAGCTCCTGGTTGCCCTTGGAGGGGAAATCTGAGCCGCCGGAGGCAAACGCGTAGGTCACCTTGGAAACAGGAATGACCTTCACGTCGCCAAGCTCGACGGGCTCGCCGATAATGGTGCTGACGTCCACCAATTCGCGCATCTTTTCGATGGAGGTCGCCAGAATGCCGGACGCGGATTTTTCCTTAGCCATATGATGTACTCCAATCTATCCTGATCTTATGATATTAAGTTGGTTGCTTTGTTTTTGCCTGCGCTGCTTTCGGCGGCTTTGCGCCGCTTAAAAATTTGAGAGCCACGCGGATACCCAAACGCAAGAGCAGCATTATCAGCGCGTGGATGAGCACCAGCGGAATGATGCTGATTTCCGCCGCGAAGGCCATCTCTTTCTCGGCAAGGCCGGTGAAATCCGGCGAGATTTGCGCGCGCACGCCGCCGGGCTTTGAGCGCAGATGGCTGCTGAGCCACCCAAGCGCGGGGAAGACCGCGGCGCAGGTTTTGCCGTATTTCTCCACCGTGGACTGCGGGTCGCCGCCAATGATGCGCATATGGAGGCTGAGCTTTCGTATCCTGAAGCACAGCCACAGCCCATGCCGGAATTGCTTTAGGATCGCGATGGTTCGCCCCAGTAAATCAATGAAACCATGAATGCCCTGGTAAGTATAAAACCGCTGCAAGATATTCGGCTCGTCACTTTTTTCCTTTGGCTTTTTTTCGGGCTTTTCCTTCTCGGGCTTGTCCTTCTTTTTTTTCTTGGGCTTCTTCTCCTTGCCGGGGATGACGGGAATCTTCAGGAACGCCCAGCGCACGCGTAACGTAAGCGCCTGCGCGTACTCCGCCTGCAACACCACGGGCACACAGAGCAACCCAGTAAACAGGATTACAATGCCCAGCAAGATGTATAAAGCGATCATGTCTGCCCCCTCATCAATTCGTAATGCGTAATTAGTTCTCATCCGGGAGGCGCGGCAATTCCTCCAGGGTTTCCATGCAAAAGCTGCGCAGGAATTCCGGCGTTGTGCCGTAGAGCAGCGGGCGGCCGGGGAGATCCAGGCGGCCTTTTTCCTCCAGCAAGCGCTTTTGGCACAGGGAGTTTACCACATGGGAGCAGTCCACGCCGCGCACCTGCTCGATGTACGCCTTGGTCACCGGCTGGTGGTATGCCGCGACGGCAAGGACTTCCAGGGCCGCTGTGGAAAGCGGCTGGCCGCGCCGGAGCTCCAGGGCCCCGCGCACGAACTCGCCGTATTCCGGCCGGGCGCATAGCTGCGCCTTGCCCTCCAGCCGCAGCAGGCAGACCCCCGCCGCGCGGCGCTCCAATTGATATGCCAGCTCGTCGACGAGTTCGGAAGCCTCTTCCGGCTCCACCCCGAGGGCCTGGGCCAGGCGGCCAAGCTCCAGGGGCTCCCCCGCCGCGAATAAAATCGCCTCCAGGGCGGGCAGCAAATCAGTCCTCGTCAAGCTCGCGCCACTCCTCCTTGTTTGTTTGCAGCTCCAGCACGACGGTAGCGCCGGAGCCATAAGCCAGCAGGCGCTTGGCTTTGATCATGGAAAGTGCTGCCAGAAAGGTCGCCACGAGCTCCGAACGCGAGCCGGATTCCGCCAAAAGCTCGAGCAACGTGGACTTTTTTTCCCCCCGCAGGCGCTCGAACAGATAATAACAGCGCGAAGCCACCGAGACAATCGAGTGCGCGACAATTTGCGAGAACGCCTCTACCGGCGGCGGCAGGCGGCGCTTGCCCTTCCCCACAGCCGCGAGGTATGCCGCAAACAGTACCCGGGATTTATGCTGCAACTGGTAGGTGCGGTCGGTTTCCAGCTGCGCGGGCTCCCGGGAGAAATAATCGAAGCCTTTTCCCCGCTGCCTGAGCTGCTCCGCCAGATACTGGCAATCGCGGTAGTTGAGCAGCTCCTGGCGCAGCTCCTCCGCCAGATCCTCTTCCTTGTGCCTGGGCAGCAGCGAATTCGATTTGATGAACACCAGGCGCGCCGCCATTTCCAGAAACTCCGCCTCGATTTCGAGCGCCGCCTCCCGCAGCTGCCGCATGACCTCCAGATACTGTTCGATCAGCGCCAGGATCGGCACGTCCTGGATACTGACCTTGCGCTGGCCGACCAAATGCAGCAGCAAATCCATTGGCCCCTCAAAAGCGTCGAGCTTGAATTGCAGTTCCATCCGCCCTCCTAAGCCAACAGCCGGAACGGCAGGTTCGTGATGGTCTCCATGCCCTTTGCGACGAGCCCCGCGAGAAAGCCGATGGGGACCGTCAGCACGCCCAGGAATAGCAGCGCCATCACGCCGTACATGAGATAACGCTCGTAGCGCGCGAGGAACATGGAAGCCTTCGCGGGCAGGAAGAGGTCCAGGATGCGCGAGCCGTCCAACGGCGGGATGGGCAGGAGGTTGAAGACCGCAAGGCCCACGTTCGTGTAGAATACCGCGCTGAGGAACGTGAGAATCAAAAAGCCGAATTCGCCCGGCGAGCGCAAAACGAAAAATCTTGCGGCGCTGACGAGGAAAGAGAAAGCAAACGCCATGACTAAATTGGAGGCAGGCCCGGCGGCGGCCGTGAGGGCCATGCCTTTTTTGCGATCCTTGAAGTTGCGGGGGTTTACTGGCACAGGCTTCGCGTAGCCGAAGCCGACGAACAGGATCAGCAGGGAGCCGATAGGATCCAGATGCTTGCCGGGGTTGAGCGTGAGCCGCCCGTGCATCCAGGCGGTGTTGTCCCCCATTTTTTTCGCGGCCCAGCCATGGGCGCATTCATGCACCGAAAGGCCGAACAGCATCACAAATACCACGCCCGCGAACCGCGCCAGCATTTGGGCCATTTGCATGCCGGTGACGCTGCCGCTGCCGAGCGCGCGGATGATCTCCCGCAGCATGGCAACCCTCCTCTTTTTACTTCTAAGATTAGTATACCAAATTCCGGTTGACCTGTCAACATCTAACCAAAATAACGCGCTGGATATCACTAAAATCCCGCAGAATCTCAACCTGATCCCCTGGAAACAGCGCCGCGACACTATCCGCCTGGCCTTCGCCGCATTCCATGGCGAGCATGCCGCCGGGCGCCAGCCTTGGCCGCCAGATTTCCGCGATTGCCCGGTAGAAACGCAGGCCGTCCCCGCCGCCATCCAAGGCCATTTTTGGTTCCTGACGCACCTCTTTGCTTAATCCGGCGATTTCCCTGGTTGGAATGTAGGGCGGGTTACTTAGGATCAATTGAGAATTGAGAATTGAGAATTGAGAATTGTCCAAAATATTTGCCTTGATTATTTTTGCGTTTGGATAGCTCGCCGCGTTTCGCGTGAGATACGGCATGGCTTCTTCAGAAAGCTCGAGTAAACATACCTGGGCGCCCGGGCAATGGCGCGCGACGCTGAGGCCCACGCAGCCTGTGCCGGCGCATAAATCAAGCACAATTGGCGCTTCGAACGCTTGCAGGTATTGGATGGCGAGTTCTACGAGCATCTCCGTTTCGGGCCTGGGAATGAGCGCGCCAGGACCGACCAGGAAATCGAGGCCGTAGAATTCCCACTGGCCCAGCAGGTATTGCAGCGGCTCCCCGGCGGCGCGGCGGCGCGTCAGCGCCTCGTAGGCCGTGGGGTCGATCAAGCGGTCCGCTTCCAGACGCAGCCGGGTGGTGCTCATGCCAAAGGCATGCGCGGCCAGCTGCAGGGTGTCAAAGCGGGCATCGTCACCCTTCAGCAGGCGCCGCGCCCTCGTCATCGCCTGGCGTATCGTCGTCTCCGGCAATTGTGTCTGTTCCTTCTATCAAAGCTTTCGGCTCTTCGTTCTTGTTTCCCACAGCGGCATTTAAGGCCGCGATGCCGATCTCGATCATAGAGTCGTCCGGCTCCTTCGTGGTGATGCGCTGCATGCAAAGGCCGGGGAAGGAGACCGCGCGGACGATGGGATTGCGCAAATGCCTGCCCGCGAACCTGATGAACTCGTAGCCCACGGCCATGAGGACGGGAAGCTGCAATAACCCAACGCCAAAGCGCACGAAAATGCCTCCCGCAAGCACCGGCCAGATGGCATACACGGCGCTGGAAAGAAAAATGCTCAGCAGGATCATCAAGAACAGGAAGCTGGTGCCGCAGCGCGGGTGCAGGCGGCTTTGCGCGCGCACGTTTTCCACGGTCAGCTCGAGCCCCGCCTCGTAGCAGAAGATGGTTTTGTGCTCCGCGCCGTGGTACTGGAACACGCGGCGGATGTCCTTGATGAGCGTCATTACGAACATGTAGCCCACAAAGATGATCACCCGGAAACCGCCGGCGATCACCGCTTTATATCGCGTGATATCGGCGTTCCCGGTGAGCCTATCAATGAGGCCCGTAAAGAATTGGGGCACTAGCATAAAGAGCCCAACTGCCAGGACAAGCCCCAGCGCAATCCCCACAAAGCCGATAACCGCCGTCATCTTCGGGCCCATGTGGTCCTCCAGCCATTTGTCGAGCTTGGAGGTGGCCTCCTCCGCATCCTCCAGGAGACCCTCGGTCATTTTTTCGGCGGATTCCATGAGGCATTTGTAGCCGAACACCATGGAGTAAACGAGGTTCACCGGCCCGCGGATGAGAGGCCAGCCAAGGAGCTTGCAGCGGTCCTTGGGCAGGCTCGACTGCTTGATCTGGGTTTCGATGGAGCCGTCCGGCAGGCGCAGGGCAACCGCCGCCCCTTTTGGCCCCCGCATCATAATGCCCTCCATCAGCGCCTCGCCGCCAACCTCGCCGAGGTTGCCGGGTTTCTTTTCCTTATCTTTCATCTGGGTTCCTTTCTATATTGCCAAGTCAGATTTGATTATTGCAGCAGCGCCAGCGCCGCCAGCGCCTGCGGCCGGGGATGGAACCCCGTCCGACGATGAATGTCTTGTAGGATACGACGCACCGCAATCAATCACGCAACCTATTTCTTCAGCAGCGGGAATGTCATGTGCGCCTGGAACCCCTGCCCGGCGGCGCTTTCGAGCCGCAGCGCGCAGCCGTGCGCCTTGAGGATCTCCTGCACCACCGCAAGCCCGATGCCCGAGCCCTTGGTGGAGGCCGAGGATTTGTAGAACTTTTCCGTCAGGAGCGGCAGATCTTTCTCGTCCACGCCGCAGCCCGTGTCCTGAATCACGACATGCAGCTCCTCCGGCTGCTGTTCCGGGGTACAGGCTGCGTCCACCTTGATCGAACCGCCCTGCGGCGTGTGCTTAAAGGCGTTGTCCAGCAGATTGATGAACACCTGCCGGATGCGCGCGGGATCGCCCACCATGGGCGCCGGCGTCTCCGGGGTGCAGGAAATGAGCGCAATGCCTTCCCTGACCGCGCGTTCGCGGCTAAAAAATACCACGTCGTCAAGCTCGGCCAGCACGTCGATATGCTCGCGGCGCAGCACCAGGCGGTTGTTTTGGATATGCGAAAAATCCAGCAGGTCTTCCACAAGGTGTTCGAGCCTTCTGGATTCCTCGACGATAATACCAATGCCTCGGTACGCCATTTCGCCGCTCAGATCCTTTTCGTGCAGGAGTGTTTCGCCCCAGCCCTTGATGGCCGTCAGCGGTGTGCGCAGCTCATGGGATATGGTGGAAATGAAATCCATTTTTGTTTTTTCGGCAACGGCGATTTTTTCGGCCATATCGTTGATGTCTTTGCTGAGCTGATATAGCTCGTTGTGTTCGGCCGGCAAAGAGATCCGCTGCTCGTAGTCGCCCTCCGCAATCTTCGCCGCGGCCTTGCTCACGCGGACAATGGGTTCCCGCAGCCGGTGAAGGGTGATGAATTCAGAGAGCAGCATCATGAGATTCACCAACAGCCATACCGTTAAGGTTAAAACGCCGATTTTGACCAGCCGCGCGTTTAGGTCGTGCAAGGGCATCAGGAGCCGCACGGCGGTATTCTCATAATGGGAGATGTCCAGGATATAGCTGAAGACATACGCGGGCTGCCCGTGATAGCTGCCCCGGGAAAATCCGCGGTGGTTCGGGGCGGCCATTGCGTTTTCGTAGTCCGGCATCTCCTTCGGCAATTCTTCCTCCTCATGGGTGGAGGCCACGACCTTCCGGTCGGGGTCCAACACCCAAACCTCGACGCCGTTGACCGAAAAAAAGTCGATAAAATGCCGCGCCACATCGTCAAAGGATTCGTCGTAATCCAGCCGCAAGCTGAAAAATCGCTCTTCCAGGCTGCCCTTGACCTGGCTTTCCAGGGTGCGGCGCATCGAAGCGTAAGCGCTTAGTATGATAGCGGCCAAAAGTACCCCCGCGATAACAGCGCTGACAATGGCGAATACCACCACTTTGATTACGGCGTACCGGCGGATGGAATGCGGCCGCTGTTCTTTTTTTGCGCGTTTCATTGTGTCCCCCTTCCCACCATCAAGGTCTTTATTCCGTCCACTTATACCCCACGCCCCACACCGTGGCGATGTGCGAGGGGCTGGAAGGGTCACTTTCCACCTTCATGCGCAGGCGGCGGATGTTGACGTCCACGATCTTCAGGTCGTTCACGCCTCCCTCGCCCCACACGCTGTGCAGGATATCCCGGCGGCTGAGCGTGCGGTTTTTGTTGAGCAGGAAGTATTCCATCATCTGGAGCTCCACATTCGTCAGGTCGATGCGCTCGCTGCCCCGGCGCAGCACGCGGCTGCGCATGTCCAGCTGGAATTTGCCGGAAACCAACACGCCATGCTCCCCTCTTGTGTCGGAAAGCACCACGCGCCGCAGCACCGATTCCACCCGGGCCATGAGCTCCGAGGGGGAAAAGGGCTTCGTGATGTAATCGTCCGCGCCGCTGAGCAGGCCCTTGACCTTGTCCATTTCCTGCGCGCGCGCCGTGAGGAAAATGATGCCCGTGCTGCTGCTGCGCTCCCGGATACGGCGGGCCAGCTCCAGGCCGTCCATTTCCGGCATCATGATGTCCAGCAGCACAAGGTCGATCTTGTCCTCGTTCAACTGGTAGAGCTCCCAGGCCTCCAGGCCGTCGCCGGCCTGCGTCACCTCATAATCGTTGTGCATGAGATTGATTACCACAAATTCGCGGATGCTTGCCTCGTCCTCCGCCACCAAAATTCTGCGCCGCATATAACCGCTTCCCCTCTTTATGCTGAAAAGTGCATTTTATTTTTCTTTGATCCCGGTTTCAGGATATGAAACCTTGTGGTGCGAGCCATGGACGCTTGTTTCATCACAGCCTTCGACAGCTTCCCGCATATGCTCTTTCACTTGCTCTAAGCTATTCCCCTCTATGATAGCAACATCATCCAACCGGCGCCATCACAAACGAGAACGCAAGGCCATCGGAAAGGTCGATCTTGTATTCGTCCAGGGTGTCCGGCCCGCAGGAGCTGCTGCCGCTGCCCCGCAGGAAGCCATCCACGCTCAGGAACACGGCGCCTTCGTCGCGCAGGTCCTCCTGGTGCTTTGCCGCCGTCAAGCTTTCCTGGGGATACGTGTGCGCGCAGAAGCTCAGCAGCTTCGACGGATTCGTAATACGCACGCCACTGCCCTCTTCATTCGTCAGCTGGAGCCAGCGCACCTCGCAGCGGGTGCCGTTTTCCTGCGGCTTGATGTAGGGCTCGTGCATGCCCTTCACCGTCGTCTCGAAGATGCCGAGCTTTGCCTGGGCCCTGACATCCGGCAGGTTTTCAATGTCCCCAAGGCCGAAGTATTTTACGCGCGACCATTCCGCCGGCAGCCTGAATGTGAGGCCGAAGCGGGGAATCTGCAAATCCTCCAGCATATCCTCACCCGGAGTCAGCTTCGCCGTGAACTTCACAGCGCCGCCGTCCAGATCTTCCTGGCTGAGAGACAGGGAAAATTGCTTTTCGTCGTCGGCATACCAGCCGTCGGGCATGGCGATGAGCTCATCGGGCTTATAGGGCCCGAAGGTCCAGTTCTTCCAGTTGTCGTTATCCAGCCACGCGCGCAGGAAATTGAGCTGTACTGTATCCAGGACATCAGAAAATTCGCTGTTCGGCACGGGGGAAATCGCTTCTTCCACAGGCAGCTCTCGCAGGGGCAGCTGCTCGAAGGCCTTCCCGCCGTACTCAAAGGTGATGTGATACTCCGCGTTTTCGTCCATCGGAGGGAGAACGAGGGTGATTTCCTGAGAACCCATCGCGGGCACGCACAGCTCGCAGCTGCCGGTAATGAACCCCTGGCCGTTGCGCAGCAGGGTCCATTGCAGCGGGCAGCGTTCCTCCGCAAAGCGGTTGTGGTTGGTGAAGGAGAAGGTCGTATCACCCAATTTCGCGGCGCGGACGGGGCGATAGACGTTTTTCATCTGCAGCGCGCCGGTGTGCGGCCTGCGGTCGGGGTAAACAAGGCCGTCCACGCAGAAATTGCCGTCGTGGACGCGCTCGCCGTGGTCCCCGCCATAGGTGTATTGAAGGAATCGTCCATCCCCTGATCCCTGATTCCTGCCTCCTGCCTCCTGATCATGCCGAACAGCATGATCCGCCCATTCCCAGACGCAGCCGCCCATGAGGTTGTCATATTTATAAAACGCCAGCACGTATTCTTCCAGGTTGCCCGGGCCGAAGCCCATGGCGTGGGCGTATTCGCACAGGAAGTAGGGCTTTTGGAGGAAGCGCTCCTCGGCTTCCTTTTTGCCGATTGCCTCGCAGCTGAGGATGTCGGTATACATCTCGGAATACACGTCGTAGGCGCGCACGGGGGTGTGGCGCACGCCCTCGTAGTGCACCGGTATCTCCGGCTGCACGGCGTGCAGGAAGGCATAGCAGGCGTCCTGGCAGTGGTGCCCGCCGGCCTCGTTGCCCAGGGACCACATGGTGACGCAGGCATGGTTGCGGTCCCGGAACAGCATGCGCTTGATCCGGTCCAGATAACGGGGGATCCACAGCTTGTCGTGGGAAATCAAATGGTAATTTTTATGGTTGGCCTCCGCGCCGTGGGTTTCGATGTCCGCCTCATCCACCACATAGAAGCCCAGCGCGTCGGCAAGCATGAGCAAATGCGGGTCCGGCGGATAGTGCGAGGTACGGATGGCGTTGACGTTCAAAGATTTCATGAGCTCCAAATCTCTTCGATAATCCTCATAGCTCATGAAATAACCTGTCACGGGATTGGTGTCGTGGTGGTTCACGCCCTTGAGCTTGATCAATTGCCCGTTAAAAGCAAATTTATCGCCATTGATTTCAACACACTTAAACCCGATGGGGATTTTCGCGGCCTGGGTTAGTTCCCCCGCCTTGCTCAATGTGATATAGGCGTTGTAGAGCGTCGGGATTTCGGCGTTCCATTCCACAGGCCGCAGGTTTTCCAGAATGAATGACAGGCGCTCCTTCGCGCCCACGCTATGCGCGGCGCCCTCCAGACCCTCGACGACAAAATCCAGGCTCCAGCCGTTCGGCTCGCCCTGCACCTCAATATTCGCCAACAGGCGGTAGGTACCGTCGGCGTTTTTCAGGGGCCGCAGCCAGAAATCGTTCAGATACGTTTTGGGCGGCGTATAAAGCAGCACGTCACGGAAAATCCCGTTTTCGCGGAACATATCCTGGCATTCCAAAAAGGTGCCGGTGCACCATTTGTGCACCACAACCAGCAGCTCGTTTTCGCCCTCGCGCACCACGGCGCTCAGGTCGAATTCGGCGGTGTTGTGCGCGCCCTCGCTGTAGCCGATGTGATAGCCGTTGCAGTATAAATCCACGCAGGAGGCCGCGCCAAGAAAGGACACGATGCAAGCCTTGTCCGCGGCGCCCTCCAGGGCAAAGCGCTTGCGGTACACCCCGGCGGAAATGATGTCCGGCAGCCCCGGCGGGAAATCATCGAACTCGTACCGGGTATTTAAATATACAGGAGCCTCGTAGCCGGTTCTTTGCCAGGTCGAAGGCACGGTGATTTGATCGAACTCCAATGTCTCAGAATCCAGCTCCCTTGGGATGTCCGCGCCGTTTGGGTAATAGCGGAACTCCCACGCGCCGGAAAGCACCCGCACCAAATCGGATTCATAGCGCTGCCTGGCGTCCGGCACGCCGCGCAGGGCCTCCTTGCTGGAGTACGGGATAAAATAGGTGCGGGGCGCGCGTTTATTCTTTTCATAAATCTCAAACTCCCGGTGATGGTTTTGCTGGATGCGGTACTTCATTTTCGCTCCTCCAATTCAATTCGGAATTCGTAATTATTATGATACAGGCAGCTTGCAAGCCGCCCCTACAGAATTTCCAGCTTCGCATAATTCGCCATAAGCTTCTTGGTGCCCGCGTCGAACGCGACCTCCAGCAGCGTGTCGTTGCCCATGGGCTTGGCGCTGAGGACCATGCCCACGCCAAAGGACGGGTGCAGTACCTGCGTGCCGGGCGTCAAGCCGGATATCAGGGCCGAGGGCGCGGGGCGCGGCTTTGCCCCATGCGGTCCTCGCTCTTTCTGTCTTCCGAAGCCTGCCTCCTGATTGAACTCGCGCCTACGGAAGCCTGGCTCCTCGCTCCTGATTCCTGGTTCCTGATTCCTGATCCCCGATTCCCGCAGGAATCTGGACGGCGGGTTGTACTGCGTGGAGCCATACAGCAAACGCGTTCTTGCGGTGGTGAAGCAAAGGGATTTCTTCGCCCGGGTGATGCCCACATAGGCCAGGCGGCGTTCCTCCTCCAGGTCCTCCTGCGCGCCGGAAAACACCGTCTGGTAGCTTGGGAACACGCGCTCCTCCCACGCCGGCAGGAACACCATGGGGAACTCAAGCCCTTTGGCCGAGTGCAGCGTCATGAGCACCACGGCGTCGCTTTGC
>Ga0123353_10008074_pt1 | contig 14326 bp, 2 predicted proteins | sample TergutLab28metaG_3_FD_92763 | JGI IMG/M metagenome (GOLD analysis project Ga0123353, IMG submission 92763) | Labiotermes labralis P3 segment gut microbial communities from Petit-Saut dam, French Guiana - Lab288 P3 | ecosystem: Host-associated > Arthropoda: Insects > Digestive system > Gut ... | reverse complement strand
TAGGAGGGACGAGGTAACGGGGGAATGGTGGAGATTGCATAACGAGGAGCTAAATGATTTGTACTCCTCACCCAATATTGTGCGGGTGATAAAATCGAGAAGAATGAGATGGGCTGGGCACGTAGCGCGCATGGGTGAGGAGAGGGGGGTGTATAGGATCTTGGTGGGGAAACCGGAGGGAAGGAGACCACTGGGGAGACCTAGGCGTAGATGGGTGGATAATATTAGGATGGATCTGCAGGAGGTGGGATGTGGGTATATGGACTCGATTGGGCTAGCCCAGGATAGAGACAGGTGGCGGACGCTTGTGAGTGCGGTAATGAACCTTCGGTTTCCGTGAAATGCGGCGAATTTCTTTGACTAGCTGCAAACCAGTTAGCTTCTCAAGAAGGACTCTGCACCATGGAGTAAGTAAGTTAATGATGTCGCGGGAACCTCGGTAGCATATTGGGTGTAGTGACTAGGCTACAGGGTGGATAACCGGGTAATCGTGTTTTAATTCCCTGTAGAAAAGATATATTTTCTTCTTTAAAACATACAAACCATTCCTGGAGCCGACTTATCTTCGTATTCAGGGTGTACACGGGCTATTTCCATGGGGTTGAAGTGTCCTGGACGTGAACGTGACCACTCATTTCCATATAGAGGCACTGGTTAAAAATGTGTGGAACAGCACCTACACGCTGCCATGTGTCTTCATGGCGTACACAAAGACGACTCTAAGCTTCAGACCACGCTCCCAATTATCAATATTCTTGTAAGAAAAAATATATAGTGTGGTGATTGAGTTTCACTAGTTGCTTCGATTTCATCAAGTTGATAAGCACAAGGACGAATTCATCAGTTACAGCTACAAGAGTACACGAATGTAATGCTGTAATAATTTGACACTGCTGACGATGTTATGTGATCCTAACAATGACAATGGAGCGGAAGGTTACTGGTAAGGACACTCTGAGCAGCAGTGCGGGTCACCAGGTACACAATAAGTGTGCAAGTTAGTGAAAGCAGTAAACGTGACCTTACAGGTGATCCAGAGGATAATATAAAACACAAGGTGTGCATATTGATTTACAGCTATCTCTCTGAAGATGTAAATTATAATTTTTAATTTTTATCACGACGTACGTTTTAAAACCAACCATATTTATGACAATAAGCAAGGTCGAGCCTAAGAGATCAACTCAAGCAGTAGTGCCCAGGATTTGTTTTCTGAAAGAACATAACATGATTATATAATGTAAAACAACAAAATGCACATTTTTCAAATTAATGTTTTAATTCAATTCTTGGTGTCTTCTACATTTTTCGAACATCATGTGTTCATCATCAGGAAGATCATTTCTACATGCAGTTTTTATGATACTTGTTTCATGTATTTATGTAAGGAGTCTAACAGGTGGAAGGATGTGCTCGATACCTGCTAGAATTCTTACATGATATTTTAACACTGCAAAAACAATGGATATAAGAAGAGTCCCCTTACATATGTGTTGTGTTTTCCTATAAGGGTTATTGTGTTGACATGCAAAGAAAATGGCTTAAGTATAGATCAAAACATCTAGCATACATGCAAGATAAGTTTAATTGATTAAATAAACTTGTGTTGTGTTAGACTGAACAAATGTGGTATGTTTAACATTAAACACAACTTGATGGCTTTCATAAATATAGACCCGAAATTTTAATTTAGGAAAGGCCTTCTGTGGTGTCTGCTGTCCAAAGGTCTGGGGCTATTTGCCACATCCCCAGGGAGAAAAGCATTCAATCACGAGAGACCAACACACACGCATATATTTTTTTAAATGGCTCATGAAATAGTGTGATGGAAGAGCAACTGGCTCCTTATGTCAGAAGTCTGAAAAACACAAAAGTCTGGCGTTTTTCCGCCCTGGCAGCTCTTCCGGAATGTTTATTTGTCTTTCGTTCGTACTTCATGTAGCACATTACGTCGACGCGATTATTATGTTTTTTTTTTTTAAATTTTGGGTACATGTTTCGAAAAGTCGGCAAGTCCAGAATGTCTTCAGATCATGACGGCAGTTTTCGTTTTTTTTCCCATAAGTTAATTGAGTTCGACCCCATGTTCTTTCAAATTGATGTAGATTTTCTTCTTTACGTCAAAATTGTGGAAGTTAACCTATTATAAACTTAATTCTCATCTTGCCGCAAAAATATTGCACTTATTAATTTTAGAGAGAATATCCGGCTTTGTTGTAGTCCACCGCTGGCGTCAAGCCCTCGAATAATTAGCCTCAATAATAGCATCAAAACTGAGCTCATTTTAGCGCCCCCCAAAATTCCCTTGCACTTTTATATCCAATTAACCCTTTCTGTAAGTCTTGCGGTTTACAAGTTAATTAAACCAACTAACTAACCAATAACCAGCCAACAAACTCAAACAACCATCAAACGTACCCACCTGCTTTAACATTAAAATCATTGATTTTATGTATTGTATAAGGTTTTAAGAATAAACAGTCACTATTTCTGTAAAAGGCATTAAGTAGATGATCTTTGTAATGGTTATCATGTTTTTCTTTTTCCTGATAGGTACGAACTGAAAAATTTAAATGTTAATTACAGGAACTGTATGCTTTAGAAGGTATAAAGTCATTTCACCTTTGTTCTCAATCTTATGCAACCTCTCGTCTCTTTCACAATGTTGTGTGAAAGTATTACAGTTACCTCCTAGATGTCAGCACCTATTACATCGTTCTGACATTGACATCTAGCGGGAATAATAATAATTTAAGGCACAATGTCAATGATAACTTGGGCAGTGATACCCTACTTTTCATTCAGCTAATTTTTTTGCAAAACAAATTGAAACAGAAGTTATGTCTTAATGTGAAGTATTTATGTTGGGGATTTTAATGAAATACAATCACTTCTTTTGTGTGAAATTTAACTGTGTGTACTCACAGCAATAAAAATTGTGAAGGCAAGCAAAGGGGCATCTTTGGCAGATGGGGTGGTGAAAGATGGCCCAAACGATATGAAGTACAAAGTAATGAAGTGTCATAAGTAAAACTATAATGAAATCAAATTATTTGTGTTCTACGTCACTAAGAGAGCTCTTAATAATAATTTTCTTCATTTTTCAAAATTGTTTGAACATTTGTAATGTCTGCTTCGAATGCAGGTTTTGGATAAAACTGTGCAGTTTTCATGCAACCACTTTTCGCAGACTTAGCAACTCTCTCTTCTGAGAAATAAATAATTTATTTTTCAATGGTTTGAAAATGGGCCTCTCGAGAGTTTTAGATATTTGGTAGTGTGGTGCTGTAAGCACCAAAGCACAATATCATTGTTTTATGCAAATTCCAGCATCTGCAGTTCATTTCAATGAGATGCTTGTCTGTCTGATATCAACAATATTTTAAGTTTTTCAAGTAATAGAATGTTGTTTCAGTCAAGGCATAAATAAATTTAAGGTGATTATTTATCCATAATCAATGCAAATCCTGCTGCTAATTCATCCATCAAGTATGACTTACTGTTTCTTTGAATATACAAAGAGGTGGTAAGACTTTTTATAGTCTTTCAATAACATGTCAGTGAAAATAAACTAAAATTTGGTCCTTGTTGAAATTCAACCACATCAGTTAAAATTCCAGTGGAGCATCTTATCCATTTTTAAGTGGGGAGACTTTACCGAAATCAGGAAGAAAGATTCGCCAGGTGATCACGTGACCACATGTTGGCTGGTGAATTTTTTAATGGCATTGGCTATGCTTTGTGAACTCTTGATACGTGGTAGCCAAACCCCTACCTTCCGTAAATCCTGGTTAGGTAGAATGTAGAACGTAGCTTTATACAAGAGAGCAGTCAAAAGGGATAATAACCAGCAGTTGATCATACATTTTACTAATTGTAACTGAGGAACAGACCTGTTCTAACATTAGGGATTATTGTTAGCAGTTAACATGAGATTCTGTTTGGTATAGGATGTCACAAATAATACAAAAGTATCAAAACAGCGTGGTGATGTGATACTGTATTCCAGAATATGCATGCACCAACTGAAATTATTGATTATAGGGGGAACAGCTTTCACACGAAACTAATGCATGTATTCAGCCAGTTCAGCAAGTACCACCTAAATAAGGTAATTTCATTTCATTACAAAGTTAGGTCCAAAGGTATATTCAAACTGATATTTGGGAATGAGAGTTTACACAGAACTAATAATAAGATAATGAAATCATAAATTTAAATAATTTTAGGCATTTTGACCACTTGCCTTCTTGGGAAATCATCCATCTGAGTTTAGAATGCCTTGTATTTTGCTGGCCTCTTGGTTTCTGCTGTAGAGGTACATATATATTGACATTGACTCTCCTCCATACTTTCTATTACGTGGGTAACTATGCATGTGTCAGAGCTTTATTGCTCCAACATGACTGTTACTAACATCTCTGAACGCTGAAACTGTCCATGACAGGACTGTGCTTGAAGAATGCTGTATGTAGTTACATTACATGGTCAAAGAGAAAAACAAATTATTTTTGAAATTTAATTTTTTCAATTATCTCTTAATCGTCAATAGTAAGTACAATCTTTTTAATTGACATTAGATTTTCACAATCATTTCTTATATTTTTTAGGGCACTATGAAGGCTGGAATATTCAGGTATGATGGGCTGAGAATTTTGCATTGCTTGTCATCTAATAACACCACTATTCTCAACAGACTTGCATTTTTACACCTGGTAGAAGACCGATTAACTTTTACAACATCTGGGTGCAGACTGGTGAGTATACAAAATATTTTAGTCTTTTATTTCCGTTTGTAAGCATCTGAATTATGTTTTCTCTCTTATGAATGAGTGCCTGTTCAGCAGAACTGTTGGGTAATTATGAGAAGATTTAAATATATATATGTTTATTTGAAAGTGCTTTTGATATTGAAGTACACTGGACAAGTATTCTAACATTTGAGATTTGCTTAAAATTTATAAGATTCAGCTATTTTTAAATAAGAGTCAGGTTATTTGGTATTAAAATACATATTCAGTAATGGCTAATTCAAAATGTTATTCCTTAAGAAGATACAGTATCAAAGTTCATCTTCGTCCTTTTGGCTTTGAGGCATTTTTTCATGCTGCACTGCTGGATTAAACTAAGTCCAAATACCTGTGGCATTTCTGTATGCCTCTCTGAGATGGTTACAGTGATTGTGAAGAGTAATTTATACTTGGGTAGCAGCAACCTCTTCACTAGGAAAAATTAAACTCTGTGACCAACATACAAATCTATTAAAATACAAGGCTTACTCCATATTGCAACAAAATGAAACTATGAAGAGTATTATAAAAAGTTTTTATTTCTTGTATCATTATTAATACCATCAATAATTACAGGAAGTGATGAGTAGTAATTCTAAAGTGCAACTGGAAAGGATGTTAAGACAAACAGATTCTCTTAGTAGACTTGTTGACATAGAAAATACCATGAATTCATCTTCAGGACGGTTGGAAGAGGGAAGGAAATCATAAATAGCACAGCCCCACAATTTGTCTTGCTATGAAGAAACACAATAACCTCAACTTCATTCTGTTACTGCAACTTGTTCGGGGAAAATGCAGTTATAGAATCTCCCGGAACCAGATGTCGCAACATTAAATTAGAACCATCTAAGAGGCATTCTTTAACACACCCAATCACTGCTTCACTCAGAATCTCTCTATACGTACACTTCTTAGTAAAAAATAACCAAATGTTCAGCATATTTTCTTCTCAGATTAAATTCTGGCTTATTATTAATTTTATACAATGGAAAATGGAGCCTGTAATCAAGACTGATGATCTGACAAAGTACGTTCATCAAACTTTGAAAGTAATGTACTTCAGGCTTATATATTAGCACATGATTTACACCAATGCAAATATAATTCTTCAGGAATGCAGCACACACACACTATGTTAAAATTTCTAAATATTCTTATTTTATGACTGTATTTGAGGTATTATTACAGCTTACTGCCAGACATTCCAGATTTATTTACTGACTGGTCCTGAATTTTTAGAGAAGGCACCTCATCTTCAACCTTCATGTACCAAAGCAAATTATGGCGTTTCATTCAGTTCAGAGAAATTAGTTTTTTAAATTTTTTTTCAATCCTTTTAGTTGCTTGTAAGTTTTTGAGCAAATAAATTTAATCCATGTTGCTTTATTGTAAGTTCATTATAATCATATTAAGTCCTACACCTGAAATTTTGTTACCTATTTTGTACCAGTCGGTCTTTGTTTAACCCTTTAAGCATAACTGTGCTTATTGTCCATACAGCAAATGACTCTTACAATTAAAAGTGATAATATCTCTGAACAGCATAAACCAGTTCACTTCTCTGATAGAGTTGCAATGTGAGAGGTAGGAACTACATTTTTAAAGAGAGCTTTAGTTAGAAGAAATTAATATGTCAAAGGTTTCAAAATGTTATTGCTTTGGTTACATGAAATGTGGTTCTGGGAAATATATTATCACCTTCTTTTTTGTCATACCAGTATGTTTGATTTGTTATTTATAATGACAGCTGTATAAATTACATCTGAAAGCAGAGAATTCTGAAGAGAAAACTACAGAAGTGTTTATACATTATTTGTGAACACTGCTTTGGAAATTTTTCATTAGTTGTCTATACGTTTGGTTTCCTTTTGCATCTGCACAAACAACTCTGGCTGTACAACAGTCTCAAAAGTTATGATATTTTGTGAAGAATTAGAAGTTGATTACATGAAATGGGGTAGTTTTTATGGCCTAATTGCCAGTTAAAAAACTTCCAGCGCCCATTTCTTACATAATAAATTTAGGCTGCTCATATGCTGACATGTTTACCTGATTCAAAGTTGATCAGTAATTCCTCTAAATTGAATATACTGCATTTCTCACAAATGCAGTAATTTTTGTCCCACTGTAACATCTGTTGAAAAAAATGCTGAATATAAGAATTTGTCATGAATAACATGGGACACTAAGACACATTTTTAAAATATTCCATTAGAGTTCCTTTCTTTCAAAGCCAGTAAGAATAAAATTACCAGCATATATTGCAATTCCAGAGGTAAATATGAGTAATTATGGTAAAAGAAGTATCACATAATGTGTCTTTATGCTAACAAAGTTATCCCATGTCTTTCACCTTAAAATTCACTTAGGTGCATAACAAATGAGCATTGCTATGTTATGTGTAACAACGTGAATTACATATCAGAAACTCATTTGTTGACAGAAAATATTTCATCAAACTTTGAACATACTGGAGTAGAATTACCAGTTACAGTAACAACATTACTAAGTTGAATAGTTTTCCTGATGGGAGTCTGAAGATTCATATACAGGTTGCTCAAGTTTCCATATTGCGACATTTCCATGTAGACTCTCTGCATTTTGACTATCTTCCAATGAATTTTTTGTGTTAATTTCAGAAGACTTTGTAATTTCTGTACTATTATGAACATTTTCCAACAGTACTGGTGTTGTTGATTCTAATGCAGTCTCTGTTCTGTTTGTTTCAGCTGATTCTCTTGGCCCCAGTGTTGTTTCATTATCTGTATACTCTTGTGCATTTCTTCCTTCATTTCCATTATCTCTACTTCTGGCAGTCATCAGGTCTGTAGATTGTTCTTCACTGCTAGTACTAGTAACTGTTGATGCGGCTTCACTGTGCACATCTGTCATGTTATATGTGAGACCTGACTCAGAAGACGAAACATAGTAGTCTCCTGTTCCATAAAAAGCGTGAGAATTCATTTCATCACTGCTGCTAGAGTAGACAGCTGATTGTACTTCTTTTGCAAAAACAGGCTCATCTTGTCCATGCTGATCAATAGCAGTGGACTGGTCTTCAGTACTGAAAGATTCTGGGTATTTTTTTTCAAATTTGTTTGGTTGTTTGTTCCATGACTTTTTGAATGCATCAGAAATCCAACCTTCTTTTTCACCTTGCCCACTGAATATGGCGCCTCCAGTAAGGGTACCATCCCCGTGGTGTATGGTATCTGTGGTGCTGGTGTCACTATTTTCCCCTTTTTCACTGTGTTGTGAGAAGAAATTATTCCAAAATGGCATTTCTGTTTCATGAGAATTATAGTTCAATATTGTTGAGATTCCTTGTTCACCAGTTGTTTCTTCCATCTCCACTGAAGCATTGTTAGTCCCTTTCTCGTTAGCACTTCGGCTTTCATTAAAAAAATCATGTGTTGACATTTGAGAATCATTTCTGTTGGGTGAAAAATCAACTTTATCTGTGTTTTCAAAACTGTCGGTAGTTGTTAACATGCTTTCAGTTGCCCACTCAGTGTTGGAGGTATCAGTTTCTTTGGGTTGATCAGTTTTGTCTCCACTTTCAGATTTATATAGGGAACTGCTTTCATCATAGCTGTAATTTACTGTTGATGTAAATTCTTCTGCTTTATCATGATTGGTTGTTGTTTGAGATTTATCATCATCCTCTTCCTCCATGTGTGCTGCATCTGGATTTGTTATGGTTGTGATGCGGTGAGTCTTCAGCCATTCTTTTGGTAATATATCTGATGTTTCAGTTGTGTTTGCTGTTTTGTTACTCTTGAATGCATCTACTGCACCTAGGATCTTCTCTCTGGCTTCTGTAGCACCTGCTGTGAAAAATATATGTTTTTCAGTTTCATCCGCAAGAGGTGTATTCCTATCACTTGCCATGATGCTTTCACTAGTTTGTGCAGTATGTGACACACCTTCAGCACTAATGTGTTGCACTGCCTTACTCTCCTGCATGTTGTTGCTGTCCCTTATTGAGTTTGCTGCAGTAACATCTTGCAGCATTTCTCTTACAGTTGCATCTGTCTGTTCAGTTCTTTGTTCCAATTCCTTAGTGTTCAGTGGATGTTCTCCTTCTAGAATGTCTGGAGTTGTAGAGTCAACTGTAAAACTTGTAATTTCCTCATTTTGTGTTTTTGTTGCACTATCATGCATTGAAAGTGAAGCCACTGACAGATGGAGTCCTTTACTGTATGCAGTTTCACTTTGGACTGTTGTTGGTTCACTAGCTTCTGTTTTTTCAGTGTTTTGAAGTTCTGATGTAACATCTGTAGTGGGGTTAGTTGTTAAAGAAGCTATACTAAATGCTAAAGAAGAAGTAATGAACTCATCTGTATTTATTTTCTCACTTTCCTCCCTTGAATTCTGCAGTGTCTTGTCACCTAGGCCACTCATATTTGGATCATTTTCACTACTAATGTCTGTAATATTTTTAATATATGTAACATCACTGTAGTCTGAAGGGGCATTAATTTCTGTACCTATACCAGTCACTGGATTTTCCTCTGTAGTTTTAACGTCATAATCCACTTGCAACTTCGTGTTGTCTAAACCAGGAACCACAAGATCCATGTCATGTAGTTCCATATTGGACTGAAATGTGACCACAGGAATTGTGTCTCTGGATTCATGCACAGTCAATTGTGTGTACCTGTCAGGTACAGCAGTGGTGCTGCTGCTTTGTTCAGTATTACTAGATTCTGTATTGTCTTCATGATATTTTCCTTGATCTATTTCTCCAGTGTCAATTAAGGATTCAATGTCATCATCTCCTCCAGTGGACCCAGTCGTAATTCCTTCTCTGTTGTTGACAGAGGTTGCATACCGTGTTGGGTCAGTTACACTGCCACTTTGATTATGTTCACTTATATTTCCAGTTATTTCATGTTTTTCTCTTTCCTGAGATGTCGTATATGGTATTGTTTCAGTAGAAAACTCACTGGCTTCTTGTATGTACCACACAGCTCCACCATCTTTAACCGTGCCATTATCTTCTGTTTTTATAGCATGAGCTGAACTGACCTCTTCATCCAAATTGTCATTGTTTTTTGCTTCTTCAGATTTTAAAATATGATGATATGGTGTTGTGGTAGTCTCATCAAACCATGTTTCAGCTACTTTATTTTTAATTTTCCCTAATAAAATATCTGCTTTATCTTCATCAGATCTGTGTGTAGGAAGTGAATTACCTGTATCTTCAGTAATGACCTCAGTGCCAACTTCTTGTAATTCTTGTGTGCCTGTGCTTTCCACATAGACTTCAGTGCCATCGTGTTGTAGTTTGTCTTTGTCATTCCTTTCTGTCTTCTTTACTTCTCCAGTATCTGTACTTGCAGTGTAAATCTCAGTGTTGTCCTGTTGCATTTCTTTGTCATTTTCTTCCATCTTGCTTGTTCCTACAGTTTCTGTATTTTTATTATACAACTCACTCTTGACTTGTAGGTCCTCTGTTTCTTTCCCATCTATCTTGCTTGTTTTTCCAGTGCCTGTATTTGCAGTATAGACTTCACTGTTGTTTTGCACGTCTTCTTTGTCATTCCCTCCTATGTTGCTTCTTTCTCCAGTGTCTGCATTTTCAGTATAGGCCTCAGTGTTGTGCACTTCTTCTTCTATCTTGCTTGTTTCTCCAGTGTCTGCATTTTCAGTATAGGCCTCAGTGTTGTCTTGCACTTCTTCTTTGTCATTCCCTTCTATCTTGCTTGTTTCTCCAGTGCCTTTATTTTCAGTATAGACATCAATGTTGTCTGGCACTTCTTCTTTGTCATTCCCGTCTATGTTGCTTCTTTCTCCAGTGTCTGCATTTTCAGTATAGGCCTCAGTGTTGCCTTGTACTTCTTCTTTGTCATTGCCTTCTATGCCACTTGTTTCTCCAGTGCCTTTATTTTCAGTATAGACATCAATGTTGTCTGGCACTTCTTCTTTGTCATTCCCTTCTATGTTGCTTCTTTCTCCAGTGCCTGCATTTTCAGTATAGGCCTCAGTGTTGTCTTGCACTTCTTCTTTGTCATTCCCTTCTATGTTTTTTCTTTCTTCAGTGTCTGCATTTTCAGTATAGGCCTCAGTGTTGTCTTGCACTTCTTTATCATTTCCTTCTATCTTGCTTGCTTCTCCAGTGCCTGTATTTTCAGTATAGGCCTCAGTGTTGCCTTGTACTTCTTCTTTGTCATTCCCTTCTATGCCACTTGTTTCTCCAGTGCCTGTATTTTCAGTATAGGGCTCAGTGTTGCCTTGTACTTCATCTTTGCCTTTCTCTTCTATCTTGCTACCTTGTCCAATGCTTATATTTTCAGTATAGAAATCATTGTTATCCTGTTGCATTTTTTCCTTATTTCTTCCTTCTGTCTTGCTCGTTTCTACAGTGTCTGTACTTTCACTGTTGACCGCAGTATTGTCTTGTTGTGGTTCTTTTCTGTCTTCTATCTTACTCAGTTCTCCAGTGCCTGTACTTTCATTATAGACCTGAATTTTGTCTTCTTCTTCCTCTTTGTCACTGCCTTGCCTTCTTCTTGTTTCTCCAGTGCCTGCACCTTCAGTATAGGCCTCAGTGTTGTGTGGTAGTTCTTCCTTGTCGTTCTCTTCTATCCTGTCCGTTTGCTTGGTGGCTGCACTTTCACTGTAGGTTTCAGTGTTATCTTGTAGTTCTTCCTTATCTCTGTTTTCTGTCTTGCTTATTTCTCTGGTGCCTGTACTTTCCCTATATACCTCAGTGTTGTCCTGTTGCATTTTTAGTTTGTCATTGCTTTCTCTCTTGCTTGTTGCCTCAGTCCCTGTACTGTCAGTATGGAATTCGATGTTGTCTTTTATTCCTTCTTTGGCATTCTTTTGTCTCGTGCTTTCTTCATTGGTGCCTGCACTTTCAATATAGGTCTCAGTGTTAAGTTCTTGTTGTTTTGCTTTGTTATACCCTTCTGTCTGGCTTGTTTCTCCAACAGTTTTGCTTTCGTAATAATCCTCGGTGTTGTCTTTGTGTAGTTTGTCGCTATCATTCCTTTCTTTAGCATTTGTTTTTGCAGATTTGTGCATTAAAGAAATATCTTTGCCATAATCGTCTAGTGTATTTGGACTATACATAAGAGCATTAATCTTTTCTTCTGGTAGTTCTATCCACTTGGAAGTGTCAACAGTGTTATCTTGAATATTCTCGTCTGAAATGTTGGATATTTCTGAAATATCAGCTTCATAGCCAACTGAAGATAACTTGGCTGATTGTGATGAAGTTTCTGGTGTTGTGTAAAACATCAGTGGGGTTGGGTCTGTAAATATGTAAAAAGAATTAGAAATATTCTGAAACCTATAAGAAGTAAGAACTGTCTCATTATGTTAATGATGTGTATGGCTACACTAAACTGAACAGACTGGAAACAAGCTTTTCTGCTGCTTGTCACCTGCTACTCACCTACAGGTGGGCAATGGTCATACTTGGGGCAGCACATGCCAGTCACATAGCGTGGCATGCAATCTTCTCGCGTGTAACACTTGATTACTGTGCACACAATTTCTCCACTCTGACAATAGCAAACTCTGCAGGGCGACTCTGGATTCTCCAGGCGCTCACCATTCTGATAAATTCTGCCATCTGCCTCACAGTCTGAAACAACACAAATCACCCCAGGCCATCAAATATAAGTATAAAATTGGTGTACTCCATTACAGAGTACACATATTTTTACCATGGCGTTTTTTCACGTTAAAATTTCATACTGTTTCCTGCACACGAAGATATATGATTTACTTTACGCCCGTAATGAAGGCACGACCTTCCATATACGCCGATTTCAACGAAATGACAACTGCACAGCAGGATTACACGCATATCTCTTTGAATGAATTTTACCCAACTCGGACAATAAGTATGGAAAGTAAGGAGAGAAAGTAAGTGAAGTATGATTTTCAACGGACCGACTGACATCACACCCTTCACTTCTCAATAACACGTTGTGGACATATCACGCATCGGATTTTATCGAAATCGGACAAATAAATGGAAAATAGACCAACGTATAATTTATCGCCCCACCCCAGGTAAAGTACGTTGTTGACTAACCGATTTTCAGGGAAACGAAAAGAGCACAACGACATGACGTGGAGATCCATATAGAAAACTAAATCAGTCGAGGGACGTGAAAATTACGCATAAGAATTCACTTACTCTCTTTGTCAATTACGATTGCTTTTCAGTCGATAGTCACCAAACTGACACTTGCTGGACATTTTTTTTGAAGAACTTGCACCGAACTTCATGAAATTCCGACAAAGGTTGAGATCCCCCCCCTTTTTTTTTTTTACTTCGTAAATAATGCCCCAAAGTAAAACAAGATGCATATGTGAATTCTCTTAAGGTAAAGTACCCAAATGCAGTACTGTTCTGTCCCATGGCCAAGCAGTGCTTGCAGTTCGCCAATGCATATCAAATACGCCTTTGAAAATAACACCACATTATTTAAACCACGTGGATTAAACGTGCCATCTTTTCCATGATTGAAGCACGTAAAATTTGTTTCACGTAAATTTACGCGTACTCTAGAACCTTACTTAACCCGACAACTTCCGTTTTGTCTATTCTATTTGTTAGTTTGTGATATCTAATCATCTTCTTTGATTCCCAGGTTCTGTTTTCTTGGTCACGATACCCATTGATTTCAGAAATCGACACGCATTATGTGTGAAAGCTTGCTATGAATCATATTAAATTACTAATGAAAGTGGTGCCGTATTCATGAATTCATAATTGTGTTGAGGAGTGCAGTACATTTATTTACTACAGATTTCGTGTTCTTGAAATAACATTTGTAAAATACACGTAACGTACAAGATTCAGAGAGAAATGGGATAAAAATTGGTAATTTAAACTTCATCTGTAGCAATTTATCTTTGAAAAATGTTGTAAAAGTATTTAAGAACTTACACTGAATATACAACAAGCCCTTTAATAGTAATGCAAATGCCAAGTTAAATTATTGTAAGAGAATTCCTGTATACAGGTAATATTTTTCTTAGCCAGATTAATATGTGGATGAAAGGTGGTTCATGAATTTTTCAAATGCCACGTTTTGTTATTGATGTTGAAACTTCTGAAACTTACCGCAGAGTTCGCATGACCGCCATGTTGATACTGTTGGAAGCGGAGTTAAAACATACTACCATACACTGGGCTTTAGTGAGGTGTCTGTAGTTTAACTACGCTGTCAGTAACTGAAGCTGTACAACATCAGTCGCGTTGGATGGCAGTGACGCATGAATTGGAAAGGAAGTGGAAAGTAGAAGTCATTGCCTATATTTTAAGTATTCTTCCGGCATTCTTTCGGTACTCAGAAAAATGGTGAATGGCGAATAATATTAGGTTAGAAGGGATGCAGTGCGAGATTCAAACCAGATTTCTTTCTAATACAAGTCGGAAAGGATGTGCCCCCCCCCCCCCCCCATTGAAATCTCTTTTTTTTTAGAATTTCCCGGAAAAAACCCCCCCAGAGCCTCCCCCACCCAATCTTTACTCCGGGCAGCATTTCCCGCCCCTCTGAATGGCC
>Ga0123353_10008073_pt1 | contig 14327 bp, 7 predicted proteins | sample TergutLab28metaG_3_FD_92763 | JGI IMG/M metagenome (GOLD analysis project Ga0123353, IMG submission 92763) | Labiotermes labralis P3 segment gut microbial communities from Petit-Saut dam, French Guiana - Lab288 P3 | ecosystem: Host-associated > Arthropoda: Insects > Digestive system > Gut ... | reverse complement strand
CTATATAATAAAAGCGTAGGTTAAAGCGACATGTTTCGACTTAAAAAGTCATCGTCAGGCTAAGCTAAGAACCATGAAGTTCTTTACAATGTGGCTGTGCGCATTTGGGATCCCAGATGGCTCACAATGTGTGTTGTGATTCGTACCGTGTATGTCACGTGACATATCTATTACACTATTGTACCTATAATGGGGTCAAGTATGTGACGTGTGTTAGCGTGCTATTTCCTGGAACCATTGTTCACTGATTGGGCTCCTGGTTGATATGTCCGTTGTGGTTGTATTGGTTCTCCTGTTTTTAGTTTTCCGGTGGGTGGGGGAGGGGGGGTCTGTCCACTTGTTCTTTGTAGTCTGTTACTGCTTTCTGTTTTGGATCGGTTGCGTCTTGTCTAGTTAGTTTTTCTGTGAGGCGGTTGCCGGCTTCTTCGTGCAGTAGTGAACGGGCTTCTGTCCCTGTGTAACTTTCACTTCCTGCGGGGCTGAATGGCTTCCCACAACTGAAATATATATAATAAAGTGAATATATAGAGATCTTCACTCTTCAGCAGTGTTACACGGTGTTAATAGGTACTCAGCTACCGGCGTTGCGGGACAACTTAATTGAGCCCATTTGCAAGAGTCAAACAGTTGGCCTTCTTGACCCTTCGGTTGTATCGAAACGTCGGTAACTAACTGTCACTAGTCACTTCCTGCCTGTTCGCTTAACATATAAAATCAACAGAAAATCTATGTACGAGGGCTGTCCGGAAAGTATCCGACCATTTTGAATATCTCGAGAACAATTCGGTTGGCCTGGATGTAACTTGGCAGCCAGTCATAGGAGACCTTACTATGCATCCATGAACAGTCACTATCCCGTAGGGCCAGTCACTCGACAGTGAGACATCGTTGACTGAGCTTGTGTACTGTGTGACCATCGCATTCACAAATCTACTCCCTTTCAACAGCGATTTTAGCTTTGGGAATAGCCACAAGTCGCAGGGAGCCAAATCTGGGCTGCAGGGGGGCTGACAGACTTGGGTCATGTGATGTTTTGCAAAAATGTCTGCACGAGAGCTGTAGAATGGACAGGCATATTGTCGTGATGAAGCTGATCTGTTTGGTCGGTCATTGTGAATATGACGGCCACACAGTACACAAGCACAGTCAACGGCGTCTCACTGCCGACTGACCAGCCCCACAGGAGAGTGACTGTTCACGATGTACAGTAAGGTCTCCTCTGACTGGCTGCCAAGTTACATCAAGACCACGCGACCAGTTCTCGAGATATTCAATATGGGCGGACACTTTCCGGACAGCCCTCGTACAATACACAGCATGTTCTTTGGGCTGTGTCGCGTGTATGCGAGACGGAGGAAAGTACTCGTAGGACATTATTTAAATATGGTGCTTAAAACGTATTATTTTCAGCAGTACACTGAACTAAAACGCATGGACCCCGGCTAAGGGCAGATTGGAACAGCGGCGAGTGCTGCACTACCCGCCGTCGTGCAGAACGGTCTGAGTGAAGCGTGTTGCGAGATGTCGGATAAAATAATGCCTCATTATTTCAAATTTGGTATAGAAATATTTCCCGAATTTGACCTAGTGGCACATCCGCAAGCATTCTGGTAAGCAGAAGTACGTAACAGCTTCAGCTACGACACTAGTGTTAAATTCATTCCATAGCTGATTAAAGACGTCTTCGATTTTTAATGACATTAAAACCCCATAATTTATTGCGGAACGCCACACCTCCCCAGGCAGAAATTATGTTGCCGATATGCGAAAGAGTATTTCAGATTATTAGAAAAATATTTATCTATGAAGTAAATTAATTACATAATATCAATGGAATATGTATGTTTCTCATTGTCTTGTATTTACCCTTGATGACATAGATATGCAGTAGTGTTTACTTGTTTGCAGTATTTACTGATATTGTCTATGTTGTGCCTACGTGCCGAGATCCAAATACGTACGTGCCAGGACTCAGAAAATAAGTACTTGCGTGCCTAGACCTCAAAACTTACGTGCCAGAATTCAAATACGTACGCACCGGGACTCAAACAACCACGTACGTACGGGTCCGGACTCCAGTAATTATGTGCCAGGACTCAGACACACTCAATGGTACAGAATCGACGAAATAGGATATAACCTAATAGACAGTAGCCTTACCTTCTTCCCCCAGAAAAATGTTAAGTAGACATTTTGAACGACTTAGAGACTGGAGGGGATTCCTTTGTGAATGTGCTGATTAAAAAATAGGCCTGACGTGTTGAAAGGGTGCTAACATGGAATAGTTAAGTGAGGTCATGTATATATATATATATATATATATATATATGTGTGTGTGTGTGTGTGTGTGTGTGTGTGTGTGTGTATAAGTGGGCCGGGTAGCTCAGTCGGTATAGCGACTGACTACGGGCTGGACGGTCCGGGATCCAATCCCGGTGGGGACGAGATTTTCAGCCCGTCTAGACCGGCCCTGGGGCCCACCTAGCCTCCTGTAAAATGGGTACCGGGTCTTTCCCGGGGGTAAAGTGCGGCAGTGGCGTGCTGCTGACCACTCACCCCCTTCTAGTGCCGCGGTCATGGAAGAGTAGAGCTATACCTCTACCCACCCTCTGGGCCACACCAGGCCTGTAACTGGAAGAGTTTACCTTATATATATATATATATATATATATATATATATATATAATTTTAACTAATCCAACGACACTGCGTTGCGTCCCAGAAGACTTGTGCTCAATTTCTGTATTTCTTCCTTTCATGTCACTCAGGCTGTCATTGCTTATCGCCAGTAGATATTTTCGTGCAGATATCCGTATCTGACACTTCAGCGGTGATATAGTAGCTTCTGTTCTGTGCCTGTCACTGATGTTTCACCGTGTGAGACTGCCAATAGAGAATGCAGGCAAATTACTCTGTATCACTGAAAGCAAAGGCAAAATCGAATTTTCTTCGGAATTGCCTGTGGGTGAGCTCTCTCTCTCTCTCACTCATCAGCGACGAAACAAGATACACGCCTATGAGGTATGTAACGAGCCTCCATTGAAGTGCAGGATCGGTAAATGTGGAAAATTTGTAACTACTTTTCGCTTCCCGTTTCCAAAAGACAGTTCCGGAGATTTGGCTTATTAATACATCTTTATGGGGTTGTTAGACGTGGTATATACAATTTGGATGTTATTTAGTTATTCGAAACAAAACCCTAATGGTGTTACGAGGTGTCTGGTACTGACCTTAAATTTCTGATGGCACCAATACAACTTTAATTTAAGATCGAATCTTGATGACGTTCCATAGGTTGTCCCAACAAGAGCGCAAGATTTAAAGTGCGCGCCATTGTCGTTCTGTTAGGTTGGCGGGACTGAAACTTTAACATCTGTCATTTGTCATTTTTGCGATTAGTAGTCACTAAGGAACAACGCGTTATTATGGTGAAAAATTTATTACAAAATTAAATCTTGCGCTCTTATTGGGACACCCCATACAAGGGGGATGGAGGGACGGCGTGTATTCAGCATTGTTAAAGATAAACCCGTCTTCCACAGTTCATTAAAATTTATTCTCAATAATGTGAATTGAAAGACAATTGTTTACCGTTATTGAGGAACATTACAACGAAGTTACAATATGCGCCAGGTATCGTCCATCAAGATTGGATGCACTGATACCCTCGGGCCATAAATCGTTCCATTTACGCGAAAGTGACAGGCGAGATTGCATTTCTTTCTTCAGAAATTCGTAGATTTAGATTCTATAAGTCTGCCGAACTTGTCTGGAACACTCTTCTTTTCAAATAGCCCCATAAAAAGAAATCATAAGCCGACAGATCGGACAAACGGGGTGGCCAAGAAATGTGGCCACGAACGTCGTTATTTTTGGAAAAGTCTCTAAGGTTATTGCACAGTGGACAACCGATCTCAGTTCCATGTTTTTTATTGAATGGGGTCCCTAGCTGAACCTGTAGCGCATTAAGTTTCCATGCTTTCTCCAGGCTGCCCGAATACAACGTAAATCAAAATGACGAATTAACGCTGCACAAACCTGGATGTCTGTCGCGAACCATTCCTAGTGAATATGCGCTCTCCCTTTTATTCATTGCCCCTCGTATTTCGCCTGATACGAATCGTGCCCTCCACCAACTCGCAGGTATGTACGTTTTATACAGCATACGATGCGGAATGGACCTATCAGAAGGCCAATACAAATAGCACCGTGCTGAAATGGCCAGAGCGTGGAGCCGGCCACCCATCTTCTTCTAACGCCAAGGTTTCGATTGCATTCGTCTCTATCGCCATGTTAAGAGTCCAGCTGAAATGTGATGGCACATGGTGACGCAAGGAGGGGAAGTGAAGGGGAAATTGGCGAATGGAGTGGGTAGCCAGTATTCTTCACACTACCTCGGAACATGGTCTATCCAGCATTACTACCATTACTACCGTTGATGCGCACACCTCGGCTGCCAGTAGTCGACTGAATTGACCCCCGCCGATTTAAATGGACTCGTCCGTTTCGCCGAAAGACGAAATCTGGTTTCTGCGCATGTGCCATCACATTTCAAACGCACTCTACCTGTATAACTGCACGTACTGGTGCGTAGGCTTGGGGGTAAACTTGGTTTGAACATCTGCAATGGATTAATTTTTATTGTCATTGTTGTACAGTGCTGTACTCCTTCCACTTAATTGGTCTTATGGAAGTCGAAAGCCTGCAAACTTGGCTTGTGTTTCAGCATCCAGTTGTGATGTGGTGCTGAACAGCGACACGGCCAAGAACGGGTCCATATCGTCACCTTTATTCCCCAGCTCATATCCGCCTCGCAGCTATTGTCGATACGACTTCCAGGGTCGTGGCAAAGAGCGAGTTCAGATAGTTTTCAGCGACTTCAACCTTTATCACCCCTCAGATAACCCAAAAGAGTAAGTCTTACAGTTCTGGTAGAGCTAAGATTTCTGACAGCTTCATAATGCATTTCACTGGAGTCAGCATCACAAAATTGATTCTCTGATAGCAAGAACTGTTCTAGATTTCGCTGCTGCAGTTACTAAAGTGCATTTATGGGAATGGCAGAATGTTCTGCATAGCAGTAAAAATTATTAATGTTTTCAAGGCTGTTTTTATTTATTTATGTATTTATTTATGTATTTATTTATTTCCTCCCTCCTCCTCCCCTTCCCAACATATCTTTTCCCCCTTTCTTCCTTCCTTCATTGCTCACTCCTTCCATCCCTTCATTCCACCTGCCCTTCTTTACTTGCTTCTTACCTCCTTGCTTTCCTCCCTTCCGTTGGTTGGTTGCTTTTGTTACGATAGTCTGTCAACTGCAAAGAATCCAAATAAATAATAATAGTTATGATTTATCCTAGGTCAGTCCTTACAATGCTTGGGTCTACCTTCCGATAAACACAGGGTTGTCATTGTGGTAGTCCATCACTATTTTCTACTTATGATATTATATTGACATTTACTTTTATTCTGTTAAACCATTTATGCTTAATTTAGTCTAAATATCTGCCTAAACTTCTTATCTGATCTATTAATGCACCTTAATATTTTCCTGTAAGCTAACCTGTTTATTTATTCATTCTTAACCAATTTTCATTTTAAAATTTCACTCTCCAGTGTCTAGTTTCCAGTCAAGGATCCAAATGGCAGCACAGTACGAATGTAAAAGGAGAGAAGAAAAGGGCATATAGTAAGTGGTGACGGCCACATCACAGAAAAGCAGAAAAATGCAGTTGTACAGAAAAATGTGTTTTACACAGCTTGCTTAAAGGGTCTCCATATTTGTTTCCTTATTTATTTATTTGATTGCATAATTGCTTGCCTATTTATTTTTTTCATGTATTCATTCAATCATTCTTTAATTTACTCATGTATTTATTTGTTTGTTTATTTGTACATTTATTTATTTATTATGTTATCTCTGCTGACAGTCCAGTGGCAGAAGTTTATATGTGTTTATGTGTAAGTGAATGAAATATTGACTGGGAGAGAAGAAAATTGAATCTTTTAGCACCTTCATTTCTGACACTGCTGTCCAAATGAATGTGGCTGAGCTCCTTTAAAATTCGACCTAATCTACATGCATTCATATCACTCTCCTAGTTCTTAATGACAACCATTAGCAATGTCTCACTTATTCATGTTAACACATCTGTGTTTGTGTGGTGCATAAACGAGAGAGACACAACTCATACTTCCCACAGCAAATAATAACTTCATCAGATGTCTTGTTTTTATGTTTTCAGGTGTGAAAGTATTGACTCCTTAGTCGCAAATGTGCATATTGATGGTCGAATGGAAAAGATTGATAGTTTCTGTGGCAGCACTGTGCCTAAGCCTCTTATGTCAAATGGCCCAAGACTTATGTTGGAGTTCAGAGGGATATATTCCTCGAGATATTCCAGAGGATTTAAAGCCACCTACAGTTTCACAGAAAGTGAGTGTATTATGGTATGAAGGAAGAGCAGTTTCTGTGATTAGTTTTATGAAATAGCTTTATATAATGGGCTGCAGGCCATGGGTACTGGTACCCTCTTTGGCAGCAGAATGTGACAAATTTTGAACTTGCTCTACAAATATCCAGAATATTAACCTGGAAAATTTTGCTCCATTCTAAGTGCTGGTAATTGCCCTCATGTCATATATGGTAACTTATTCTTGTACATTTATTCAGTGTTATGGATTTTATTCCCAATAAGTGAAATAAGCCTAGGTTGTTACAAGAGATTCTGATGCAAGAATAAGTAATTTCACATTCCATGTTGTCTGTCATCAGCATTTTATTTTTGTGTTTAACTAGTGTTTAAGTTGTGCATAAAAGTACAGGTTATTAAAATGTTAAAATGAGATTTTTGTGTGTTTAAAACTTGTTACTGTAGTTGGTTTACAAAATTTTAAAGGAATATAGTGCCTTCATCTTCAGAGTTCTAGAATTCCAAGAACATATCTAGACCATTGAAGATGAAGGCACTATGTTCTTTCAAAATTTCAGAAACCATTTACCCAGTGGCACAGATCATATCTCAGAATTGATCACTGTTGCTGCTAGTAAGGTTATATAGGACAGATTGAAGTAATTGTAAATATAGAATAACGCAGCTTGTTAGTTACTTCAGACACTTACTTGGAGAAGCCATATTCCTGCAATTAAGCCCATTTCATGAAGCAGTAATTTGTAATTCCTGTGTTGAAGTTTTATTAGTCTGAATCTGCTATTCTAGTGGAACAATAACCTGTTGATATAAACTGGTAAATTACGGTTTGTGTTGCAGACTTTGGGATAACTTCAGGTCACCAACGTCCAGACTACCCATGTGCATTTGGGTTCAAGAGTAATGAAACTCGCAATGGTACATTTGCCAGTCCCAACTTTCCTGGCTTCTATCCTCGTGATACCGAGTGCCATTACTTCTTTCACGGCAGCAAAAATGAGAAAGTTCATCTACATTTCAACTACTTTGATGTAGAAGGGGTCTTACCGTGAGTAATGAGATTTATTTTCCACAGCATAACATTCTGTAGTTTATTAATGACTCTGTACCCACTGACTTATGCTTTCTAAGACTGGATTTGAAATTCATATAGGTGCTTTCGGTGGTAATTTTGGCCATGAATGAACAACTGATATTATTGTAGTAATTTAAGTTTGAAAGCTGTGAATTGGTGTGTGTTCAAATAAAGGTTGCCAAAATTATAACTCAACACTAGTTTCATGTCTCCCCTCCCCCCACTTTTTTTTTTTTTTGCAGCAATGTATTTATATTCATTTGCTATTTCTGCATGAACTATCTTTACTCCAATACATTCTTCTGATGAAAGACTTTTACATTGGGATATGCAATGTCAGTTCTCCATCATCACCATTATCAGTTTTACCTGCTACTATTAGTTTTTGTCGCTATTTTCTTGCTGTTCCTCCTCCTTCTTTTCTTCATCATTACATTATATTTATCATCGCTACTATAATTGTTTATTATGATTGTCATTATTCTGATTGTTGTAACTGTAATCATGAATTTTTCAGTTCCTTATTTTACTGATGTTAGTTCTTTTGATATTATTACATCTTGTCTTGGCCAAAGTGATAAATACTTTACATCTGTTCCCAAAATAATATCAATATATTTTCTCCATGCCTTAACAGGCCAGGTCCTGTGACTTGTTGCTGTTCATAGTGAATTCTGAATCCATCACTCCACTAGATATTTGACATTTCTGCTTGCACAGAGGCACAGGCATTTACATACTTACACATGACAAAGAAAAACTCTAGACCAAAAATGGGATTCAACCCCTTTACCCCCATGTTCAAGTAGTCAAATACAATGTGTGTCTTTGATTGCAAACCAGTCTGATTAACTCATCTTCAGTTCATTACAAATGTAAATCAGTCCCATTACAGGCCGGAGGTGACCAGAGGGTTCCAGGAAGTTAAGGTACCCAGACTGCGTGACAATGGGCCAGGATGGTGGTAAGGTTGTCAGCCTTATGCACCAGCCGCTTTTACCCCCAGGAAATACTCCTGGTACTTATTTCTGTTAGAGGCTGAGTTGACCTCAGGGCCATAGTGCGATAGGAAGGATTATGTCAATGAGAAATTCCAGTGACACCATTTGGAATCGAACCAGTGACCTTCCGATTTGTAGCACAGCACCTTAACTACTGTGCTACTGCGGTCCCCTCTTCAATTCATTAGCCAAATTTATTTTATGTCAACATTTACTGCAATAAGAAAATTCTTAAACAGTTTGTGTATTTGTATGTGAACAGGAACATTAGGTGAACTGCTGTACTGCAATGTGTGAGACATTCCTGTAGTACAGCGGTTCGCAGACTTTTTCAGCCAAACTTATGTTTTTTAAACCTACAAGTCCATGCACGAGTAACCACCAGTTGTTCAAAGTTTTGAGAATTTGTTAGGTTAGCAAAAATATATGCTTATATATACATACAACAAAACGTTGCAAACAGTACTCAGAGACTAGTTTCCTGTTGGACAGATGTCTAGTTTTACACATTTATTCTTATATGATTATTGTTTCATTTTATTTTTTTGTGATGAACTTGCTAGTTAGGTTCAGATTCTCGAATTGTGTGGAAACACATCTATGTGTTCATGTTCATTTATAAAATTATCAGATGCTTCTGAGAAAATTTTCAAAATTCATAAGAAATTTCTCTGTAATCCACAGAATAAGAATGGTTTCTCTAGCCTGTCATTGTGTATTTCTTTTAAACTACATAGTTTTCTGTTTACATACAAAACTTATTGGCTTGCTGTGTGAGAATGTTTGAAATTTCGTGTCTTGTATGTACTTGTCAGTCATAATGCAAAGATCAAAGTGCAGCTATTTGAGAACAACAGTAAAAAAATCACAACCGTTTATTAAAAATCCAATGGATAAGTTAATTAACTAGTCATTGCAATACAGCATTTATATAACAGTCACACACAGGACAAATTATTAATTCAAATGTTGTTCTGTGAACATACACTTTTGCTGTGTGGTTATGGCTTTGGCTACATGTATACCTGATTTTTTAGAGTGACATGATATTTCCCCAGACATGTTTCTATCACAGTCTGGTACTAACGATTTCTGATTCTCGTGCACATGTCAAAGATCCTCTGTAGAAACGTCAGACATAAAACCACATTTTCATGTGAGGTTTGAAATTCTGATAACAGTGACTGCGAAGAACATGGCCTTCTGGAATATGACTGTGTGAGAGGCTAGAAGGAGTTACATCCCAAAAGACAGTATTTTTCACCAGATTTTCTTGTGTGTGTCGGATATCATGTTTTCATTGCTGTAAAATAACATAGTTATGCAACATACAAAACCTCAGGAATTGTTAAATTTTTAGTCCGTTGAATAAAGAGAGACAAACTTGATGTCACTTGCTTTATTATTTCCTTATTTACTGCTTGACATGTTTTGGATGTTAATACATGCTTAAATCACTCCAAAGTGATAGTTCTTTGTCTTTCCAAGCAAGAGTATGAGAGAAAGAAAAATATTTATATAAGTAAGAGCCAACTACAGTATTTCAACAGTGCCTACGTCCAAAATTTTTAAAACCCTCCTTTTAATTAACCAGTCTGTGAAGTCTATAAATTCTGTTAATATGTGTGTTATTCTTGTGCCATTTTTTTCTCTTATTCTTGGGTATCTTTCTAGGTGTGAAGCTATCTCTGCTAGTGACTACGTTGAATTTTCCAATTTCATGACACATGATCGCAAGTACACACGGAAATGTGGTCAGCTCAAGGAGTTTGACGTTGAGTCAGACCACAAATTTTTTAGGGTCACTTTCCGCTCCAATGACCGGCTTGATGGAACAGGCTTCAATGCTACATATAAATTTCTGGATGAAGTAGATTTATATACACCTAAGCCATCCCAGAAAAATATGGCACATAAGACAGGTAGGTGTATGAGAATACAGTTAAATTATCAGAGAAGTCTGACCACTCTTCTCATAAGTCTTAGAGTTTTGTTTGTCATTAGACAACAAATAAGCCAGAGTGTTACGATCCCATTTACTTTCCAACTGTAGGATGCGGAATGTGAAAAAAAATCCTGTTTTTCTTTCATTTCAGAATTATATTCACAAACAAAAAATCTCAAACATTGTGACTGAATAGCTCAAGAGAAATATCTGAGACTGCATGTGAGAGTTGTGTGTTTCAAATGTAAGAAGGGATTGTGGCTGTTTATGGTTTTGCTAAATCATTCTAGATAAGTGATAAGGTAATACTTCAAGTAAACCATACCACTTCAGAATCTTTCCAAATTGACTGTATGCTATAGTAGAGTGAATAGCAGACCTGCTTCATGTTATGGAAACTACTGGTTAAAATTTTGCCCATGTAACTGGCAGTCCTATCTGAAGATGTTATATCATTGTTAAAAATCCATGGAATCTCAGGATCCTGGGTTCAGGTACATTCTATATCTACACTTGCTTGTGTCAAAGGAGATAACAAGTAACTGTTATAGGCACTGGACTTTTAAATGGGGTAGCCGAAACATTGAAGTAAATGACAAACACTCTACGTAATCTATCACTGAATCTGCAACTGTTATGTCAGCTTCTAATTTAGGTCACAAAATCCTGAGTAAAGTAGCACAGAAGTTTTAAGAAAATGTGTTACTTCAAAGGATCTTCCAAGGTACAGATCAGTCACAGTATTAATCTGACTTTATATTACAGATTGTGAAGCTGCACACATCTTACTGGTTATTCTGATGTGTACAGCACTGCATCTCTTCACGACCAGACGTTGATAAGGAGTAGTCAGTCAGCATTTGGAAAAACTAGCAATACATTGGTGATACAGTTCAGTACTCTGCATCTCCCATTGGAGCATCAGTGTGTTTGTCTAGGTGTTATTACAACTACAAATAAACATTGGTGAAAAGAACTCTGATAAACAGGACAATCAGTTTTTAATAAGAATGCGCCGTGTGACTTTAGGAATTATAGAATAATGTTCTTTGTTATTTACAGCACAAGAGATGATATGAAGACAGATTGGCAGCACTGTTGGCATTTTGTACATAATTCTCTACACAAAATATGTGGATCCATAACACGTACACTGTTTCACAGAGCATGATAATGCTACAGTAATATACTCTACAAAAATTCATTTATTGAGAGTTGAATACTTCGTTCATGCCAGTGGCATATGAATTAAGATGTTTAATTCTGGCAGTAAATCTAATTTCTTATCTCAGTAATTTAGTGAAGGAGTTCAAACTTAAAAATCAGAATGATGACCAGGTGGACAGAATTTATTTTAAAAAACTTCAGAAGAACAGCTAGTTTATAAACATCTGCAATAATAGAGGTTGGAGTAACCATGTCTATTCTTTGAAAGGTAATTTAGATTCAGACAAAGTTTCATTAACCGCAGAATGAGAGAAAGTTTATGTCATTGCTTTGTATGTGGAAAGCGTGGACTCACAGTGGAAGCCATTTCAGGGGACTGGCTCCATGATACTTCGATTTTTTTTTTTTAACGTTTTGCTGACCTTGTATCTAAGTATATTTATCTCAATAATTAACCAACTTGATGCGCAAAATTTTTGTTTTACAGTAAGTTTATTTCATGCCTCTACATGTTTCGAGCACATGTGCTTGAAATAAAAATTTTGTGCATCAAGTTGTTTAATTACTGAGATAAAAATACTTTGATTTTTGTTGTGCAGGCACAGACAGTGGCTGTGGCATTTGTTATTTATTCAGTTCCACTTTAATTGTAGAACTCTTCTAGATAATTTTTGTAGAGCAGCAATGGAGACACTCAATAGTGGTCAGTTGCACAGTTGTTTGTTACATTTTTATGGTGCATCAGGTGCTAATTGCATGTGTGACTGTAGTGGGCCAGTATGTAATCTTATCTCCACCTGTCGCACAGTACTTGATATTGTGTCAAGGTGCACTCTTCAGTAAGTACAGTGAATGATTATGCGAATGGTTATAGTTCTATTTTCTTAATGTACATTTCCTGGAATGGAATTACTGACACTGTTACTGTCCCAACTGCCCAATCAGCATGTTATGATGCATCATGAATCTATCTTGGTCAAATGGAAATAACTGTGAAATGTTTTTAAAAAATCTGGGATAATAAAAAAACTACAAACCCACACTGAGTCTGTATTTGTCAGATTCACCTGCCCTATTCATTATGTCATTTTATGGTAAAATAAGAAATTACAAGGAAGATCCATGACTTTCTAAACTGTTTTCATCTACATGAGATTTGAGGCTTCCACAAGATTCCATGGAATGCAAGGCCATCCTTCTCCTGCAGAAGTCCTTCCTTTCTGAGGTGGTATGCCAATACTTTGCAACCATAGAGTTCAAGAAACCGCAGGTTTTACAGGTTTTTGAATGAACATAAGGAAGAAACCTCTCCTTTGGGCCCACAGAGACTGGAAGTAGCACAAAATATCCACCAGACAGATTTCAATAATTATGGTGGCACCTAAGTTGAACGTTTAAACAGCCAATGCAAATCATCAGACAAGAAGTTGTGCCACATAAAGGACCACTATGCAGCCAATAAAAAAGAAAAGTATATGAAATCTCTACCTGCTCAGCAGTAATGGTAACATCTAAAAGCTCTGCATACAATGGAACTTTTTATAAAGTGCTTGTTTTGTTAGTGTTCCAAATCAGTGTTTATAAATGGATGAATAGGCCAAATGAATAGCAGTGGCAAATTTTATACAGAGGTCAAGATTCACCAATGATGATTATTCATTCACTCCATTGGCATGTGCAGAATGCAACAATTCCTTGCTGTTCTCAGGAGCTTCTTCCATTCCTCTCTGTTATGTACTTTTTCCTGCCACCTTTCTCCACCAGCTATTCACCAATGATGATTAGCATCTAAAAAACTTTTTTTGAGTCTGTGATGTTTTCTATATATAGAAAAGTGTAGACATATGTACATAAGGACAAATTAATAAAATCCCAATCAAGGTTGTGTGCCAGAGATGAACAAATCCACTATGAATCATTAGAACATACTGTATTGGCACATTCTCACCCTCAGTTATTACAGCTGTGGGTCTCTGAGGTAGTAACTGAAGGCGATTGATGTGCAGCAGTTGTACATGATAGTTTTTACCAGGAAACTTTTGATTCTACAAGAAGGCGCCTAGGTCTTGGTGACACATGTGTTCCAAACATTTGATTATTTGTGTCCACTAATTTAAGAATACAGTTGCAATTAATTCTTTCTTATACTTCAGTACAATGTAACATTTCATGGAATGAAAATAATGTGACCTTGGCAATACTCTTTTTTCTGTTATGAAACGGAAAAGAAAAGAAGAAAATTAATAATAACTTTTTTGCAATTCTAAAGCACTTCCTCAAGTAATTTCCAGAATACAATTCTTCTTAGGTGTGCCTATAACTGTATAAAGACATTCATGACCAATGTCTGAGGGATACAAGCCATGGTTTTTTTTTGACCATCCGGGAAATTGTCACAATAATTTCTTAGAGTTTGCTGCAACCACTCCAACATTCTGTCCAATTCATTATTCTCTAACCTTCCTACAATTTGAAGTTATATAGGCCTAGTCAGAGCTACTGTCAGTCATTAAAAAATACCATACATTTCATTCATGCATAAATGAGGACCTGGAACCCAGTCTTCCAGCAGGCAGTTTGGAGGGGGGAGTGGTGCGGCTGGTTTTGGCGGAGAGTCCAAGAGGCGCCAAAATGATCATTTTAAATAAAAAATTACATCAATTATTGAAACAAAGGGACAAGGTACAGATGAGCGTTTTTTTTTTTTT
>Ga0123353_10008072_pt1 | contig 14327 bp, 8 predicted proteins | sample TergutLab28metaG_3_FD_92763 | JGI IMG/M metagenome (GOLD analysis project Ga0123353, IMG submission 92763) | Labiotermes labralis P3 segment gut microbial communities from Petit-Saut dam, French Guiana - Lab288 P3 | ecosystem: Host-associated > Arthropoda: Insects > Digestive system > Gut ... | reverse complement strand
TGTTAATATTTTTCTGTGTCATAGGTTTATAAAAACTTTTAAATATAAGCATAAAATTATAAAAACCCCCCTCTTAATCCCCCCCCCCCCCCAGTAAAAATCTCTGGGTGCACACCTGGGACTATGGATTAAAATAGATGGCGATCAAGACTTCTCATTTGATACTTATGTTTGAGACAACTTAAAATCCGTTTTGAGAGAGCCCTTAACATGTTCAAGGTGCAGAACTGACAACATTAACATGGCGAATATGCCGTATTGACATTACTGACATGGCTAAGATGCAGTAGTGAACACATTTACCTCGCAAGAAATAAAGACTATAAAACATGCGACGCTCTATAATCTGAGTGACCGGCAGCGTCGCTAAGTGCGCAACAAATAAAAATATATATAGCAAATTATTTGCCAGCCGACACACCATTACCTCCCAAGGATCTGAAACCTCTATGAGAACCACAGAACTCATGCACTTTCTTTTCCTCGGTGACCCAAAGATTACAACTAATTCTTAACGGTTTCTGCACTCAAACAATCAGCGGAACCGTAAGTTCGCAAGGAAGTGGCAATTATGTCTGCTGCCTTCTGCGATGTGTTATCAATCTGTTTCCTAGACATTTACCGACGGAGGCCGTAGGTTGATCCTCGTTTACGTCGAATGTTTTTTAAATGACAGTCTTCTGCGTTATTAAATAACATTATACTGACTTTTCGAAAGAGTATAACTTCACCATATTCATGGAAATTTAGTTTGGTTTAGATGGATGCTGTACTGACCGGAAGGAGAAAAGGTTTTGAATATATATGAAGGTTGCAAGGTCTGTGGACAATCAAACATACAGGAAGGCAACACAAAATCTTTCCACCAGAACCAAATTCAGTTACACTGAAGATGGAGGCAACACGTTCCTCCAAAAGTACGCAAAACTTGCTATCATACACGACGTATCAACCTGGACAACTACCAATGTTTCGGAACAATATACAGTGCCCATAACCAGAATAAATAAGTAAATAATAACAATAATAATTATTATTATAATCCGTGATAATGAAAAGGGAACATGCGTGTAAATAAACGTTGCAATCGCAGGATACAGAAATGTGATTAAAAAGGAAGCCGAGAAGATTCTAAAATATAAAAAACCTTACAATAGAAATACAGCGCATGTGGAATGTAAACACAAAGGTGATACCAGTAATAATAGGGATGACTGGGACTATTTCAAAGTCATTCAGAAAATACGCGAGTAACATACAAGGAAAACATGAAGTCAGGAACTTCAGAAAACAGACATATTGGGCACTGCACATATACTTCGGAAAGTACTAATGTAAAAATACAATAGATGCAACAATGAAACTAACGACATAAGCACCATGAATAGTAACAACAGAATAGCTGCAACAATGTATTCCCTAGGGACATAGTTTGTCTCAGGAATATAAGTATAAATACCCTGCATAAAGGTGATGATGATGATAACAGTAATAATAATAATAATAATACTCTTAAGAAAAGGCAAGACATTTCCCCGAAACAAAGGCACCCCTCTACTAAGGTACAGGGTGTTGTGGTCAGAGGAAAACAAACTTCATTCATATTCTGTGCATTATAACACATTTTTTTAATCATCAACATAAATTATTATTAAAATACCGGCCTTCCCAGGTTATGACGATTAAAACCATTCACATTATTAAAGTAATATGAAGAAGGCATAAGAAGGAAACCTTGAACTTATTCAAAAACAGAACATGCCTGCGTAATTAATTCACGCGTAAGCAAACATCAGGATGCAAATTGGAAATGTTCACACCGCGTGGAATCTCGTTTTACTATCAAAAAAAGCGGAACTGAAAAGGAACGAACAAGGTTATGAAGCATGAGATTTGTTTAGAAGATAGCAAAATATTTTAATTCAATTCGGAAAATCCACAAAAACCTTTAGGTTAATTAAAATGCTTACAATAAACCGTTACATAAGAAGCGGGTAGAGCACAGACTGTACGGTAAATGAGCCAAGGCAAGGAAGGGCCGGAGCTCGGCAAGGAAGCGAAACTGTTCTCTTCTCCAAAATGCCCAGACGGGCTCCGGAATCCGCCTAGTTTCCTACTTGAAGGGTACCTGCGTACTTTAGCCTGAAGGACAGCGGTCGGAGCTTCAAGCGTGGAGCTCATCATTCACCGCCATCTAGTGCCAATAATTAGGACCTTAACAGCTCCTCCCCGCACACTTCTTCAAGACGTGCACAAACTATCATAATTTATCTCCTGTTAAGCAAACATTTTCTGATATTTCGAATTCACAATAGACACTAGCAAGGCCAAAACATATTTATCGCTCCCCTTTGTCATGTAGAATGTGATAATAAGAATGTGAATAATAAATAGGAAGGATACGGAAGGAATGGCCTAATGACATACTTCATTAAGGAGACGGCTGTAATTTGCTGGGTGAAAAGTGAAGTGCTGTAAAGCTCACTTGAAAGCCTAGTCTGATCAACCTCTGACTGAAACTTCATAAACTAAGCCTATTAAGGTTGTTTTTGAACTGTTCTTCAGCCTAAACCTGGGTCTCCCAAAAAGCCTCCTTTTTACGGCTTCCTTTCAATATCCTGTACATAATTCTCGTTTCTTCCAGGACTATCCCTACTATACTTATCAGCCCATCAAGCTTACTTTACTTACTCGCCAGAATAATAAGAGCTGGTGAAGAATGCAAATGGCAAATTATTTATCACGCAAGTCTTCACATTCCTTAAACATTTTCGTTTACTCATAATACACTTTGTCCTGTCCCATGAAATGATTCCCAGACTAAAAATGTCATTTATAAAAAGTGATTATCTGAAAAAATATCTCAGTGCTAGAGACATTGAGATATGTCCAGGGAGAAACAGTTTTGCTGTTGAAATAGATACGTACTGCGCCACATAAAAGAAATTCTAAATTAATTAAGTACGATTAAAAGTGGAAAGTTCAGCGTGGGATCCAACGCGAGGGAAATCCATTATCAAAACACTTCTGTACCAGACATCTCAAACCACATCTTATAGTATGTACATTATATGAAAGAGATCATAAACCGAATAAGCGAACTGCTTTAATCAGTGCAAGTCTATGGACATGAGCTGTTACAGTCGTGAAACTAAAAGACGAAACAGTCAGTTCTAATACATGTTCCGGTAAATACATGCCTCGACAGGCCCTTTGGTATACGGGAGGTTGAGACTCCCAGAATTTTCAGACAGTCGGCACACGAAGTTGGCAAGAGTGTCAGGCCTATGCACCGACTGTCTTTAACCCCAGGAGATAACCATGTTAGTCATTTCTGTTAGGGGCTGGATCGAACCCAAAGCCACAGTGGGGACGGCAGGACCAACTCAATAAAAAATCCAAGTGACACCATCGGGAATTGAACCCGCTTGTAGCGCATGCCTCAATTTTAGAGAGAATAATTCTCTATCTCTAGACACAAGTTCTAAGGAGTCTACTTGAAGTAGGTGTCTCCCAACATTTATAACTGACGAAGAAAACACATTCACTTTCCGGAGCAGTGTATTTAGTGTTCTGTATTTTTAGAACAAAGATGAAGGGCCAAATTTGGAAGATAAGTGTTCCTAAATGTCAAACAGAATGACACTGTCTTTAAAACGGTAAAAATTAGGCAAAGTTAAACAATAACGTTACTGTAAGATAATAGTCTATAAATGTCGCGCGTTTTAAATTTAGAATCCCACACAGCATTATGGGCCTAAACTGTACGAATCTCTTAGAAGCATTTACCACTGCATCGGTGTATAAACACTCGTACCATCGAGCAGAGGCTGGACGAAAGTGGGTGGGCTACCTGGGCACAATAAGATTCCGATACACAGCCACAAACCAAGTCTAATTTTCAGTAGAGATGATGAGAACACGTCCCAAAACAGTAGCAGCACCAGCAGAATGATCTTAAAGGAATTTAATATGAAAAATATGTGGAAGTTCATAAGCGCCTCTAGTATTCGAAATTTCCTTTTATTGTTTATATGTTCCGAGACATTCCAAGTCACTCGTGCATTCGTAAGACCTGCAAACAACATGGCACATTTCGAGGACATGATCATACTTTTGGAGTGTTCTTTGTTAAACATAATTTCAATATTCATACATTATCGTTGGCATACAGTATACATGGACTATCTGACTGAAATACTGTAAATATGAAGCTGTTCTCAATTCGTAACAGTACTATTCACCTACTAGCGACTACGCTGATTTTAAAGCTAGTGCAGAATCATCGCACAGATATGTGACACTTGCACTGAAATGAATGAATTTGGTGTTACAGAACGTATAGGAAGTCACTGTTTATTACTGCCTAGCATTATCCTACAGGCTGAACAAGGCAGGCAATGTACGTACAGCGTAACACTGAGACGCATTCGTGTAACCACTGTTAACGGGGAAAAGCAACAAGCATTACATGTTTTGGGTGTGTGTTCGCAGCGTTTTGTATCCAGATGCAACGCACATGCGCCATATTGTCATATGTGACATGTCCGGCTCTGCAATATTTTTCCACGTTATCTCATTAAAGGCATGGTTTTGAAAAAAAAAAAGTTACTGAGCATAAAATGTGTGTTTCGACCATTTCTACAAATATGTTTGAAAAATTTATCATTCTGAGAAGAACTGAACGAGATATGATAAGAATGTATATTGGTCTTCACGTAAAGTACCCTCAATTCTTAACACATTTTGATGAAACTTGGATTTTAAAGACAGATTTTCAAAAAAATACCCAAATAGTAAATTTCATGAAAATCCGTCCAGTGGGAGCGGACGGACGAAAGTAGAGGCAGACGGACGGACAGACATGACGAAGCTAACAGTCGCTTTTCGCTATTTTGCAAAAGCGTCAGAAAACTAAACGCAGAAATGACTGCGTCTACGGAAAAGCATAACTACAGAAACACCGGTTAGAATTAACCAAAGTTTTCTAGAGGCCAATACCATCACCACCACAGCTGCTACTATCAATACTGCAATAGTTACAACCACAAATGGTTCTTATTATCATCACCATTCTCCTCGTTTCTTCAATCACGTGACTGAAGTCAAGGCCTTACCCTTGCTATATATTCTACCGTAAATCCAAACGGAATTTAGTTGCGGCGAGCAAAACTCAATTTATACGCATGCACCTGCTCGAAACCTCCGTAACGCCAATATATTGCTGTCGGAGATGACCACAAAGGGACCGGCAATTCAAGCCGGAATGCCGCCCATTCATTTCAAACTTGATCATTCGACGCTGTATTGAAGCTAACTGAACCAGTACTGTTGACGTGAGCTGTCATATCAGGTCATAACTTTCAAAATGACAAATACACGGCCATTACTACGAATTCCACCATTAAATACACTGGTCAGAGGGTACGGGCCCTTCGTTATTGTATATCTGAAGTCAGATTACACATATATAGCTAACATACACTCCTCCCACGTGAAAGTAGACATATCAACCGGCAAGAGGACAGCAAAATGAATTCCACAAACTGCAATAAACCTGTACTGGATGGAATAGGACATCTGCCACAGTGCAAATATACCAGTGTCTTCAAACAGAAGGCAATTCTTCGCTTACCAGCGCGTATTTTTTTGTATCACGAAGCAAAAAAAGATAATTTGTCTGCTTCATATTTGTTTCGAACACCATCAGGTGATAGATAAGCTACCTGGGTTTCCAATTTTCCATATGTCACTTGCGGCACATACTAGCCTCTGAACTGCTGAGGTCAGACAAGGTTAGTTTAACGGCCAGCGGTTAAGAACCCTACTGATACGAGCACACGGTAAGAGTGGTGAGTAAGCAGTACACTGAACAGGATTAGGGAAAGTTGAACTGAAAATTTATAGCTTTGGATTTTCTCATGTGCTTCATATACTCTTATTTTCTCCTTGGAATTATTGAAAAAAATTTTGGTTCTGAATCAACTGCTGTTCCACCTTCTTGTTGTGTATGATGTACTACTTGCTCTGAACATACAGCGCTCAGTCTCCAAACCAGGGACCTGTGGATCCCTTGGTTTGTACAGAATATCCTTATGGGTTTCGCAACAAATCGTGGACTACATAAACAGGAATTCTGAAATGCCGATAAGAATTATAAATAACCCTCAAGAAATAGCGGGAATTTGTGTGCAGCAACTGGCAGGATTGGCGTGTTCTCCGTGGGCTACCAACTGTCCTTGTTTCGTTTTCCTTTTAAAAAGTAGGGAAGTCTCCGGACATGAAAAAACTTAACTGATTCCTCACGGCAAAACGCCAAGATACTCTGTACTAGCTTTATTACTCCATGGCGTAGGCCTACTGTATTTTTGTTGATCTATGGTTTGGCATCACAAAGCTATACGCTGCGAAATATTAGGTTGATTCTTACGTGTCGTGTTTAATGAGAGTATTAAACTGCACTGCTACCGTTACGTCAATTTTCATATTTCAAGTACTGTGAAAATCCGTTGCTTCCCTTTTATTATGACAGAGACAGTGTTTTGTTGAACGAAGCCGTCTGTCGTCAAGAGTATGTAACGCCGGTGGCAGACGACGAAATGTATCTAACACTGGTCGAATAACACCGACAGAGGCAAGAGAAGTAGTCGGAGAAACGTCTGTCCTAGCGCACCTCTTGCCACAAAAGATCCAATCTACACTGGCCTTGGATCGAACCCGTTCCTCATGGTTTACAGTATGTAATGTTAGTATGTAACCTTTTTTACGTACATAATATACCTAATACATATAAGTAACGCAGGTAATGAAAAGCACGTACGTATTTGTACGCGTGTATGTATGTATGTATGTATGTATATATATATATATATACAGTAAGAATACGATTTTAAATGTAATGTTATTCATTTCCGTGAAGAATACTCCATATGACGTGGATCAAATCCACCTCATATGCAGTTTTCTTCTATGGACTTCAAGATATCAAGATACGTCATATATTGTTAGCCTAATTTTAACTTAATTCTTGTTTTACACATAATTAATTGATGTGGCTCCTCCCTGAAGATGATCCATAACCGATCGAAACATGTTGGAGACATAATGCTTGAAATATAAAACTGAATATTGAATTATCTGTGAATTTTGTTGGATATATTTTATAGAATTATGTATATAATGCAAGTATATGTGTGCAGGCAAGTATGCATGTATGGATGATGGTATGTGTGTGTGTGTGTGTGTATGTACGTATGTGCGTATGGAATATATAACCTTCTTAATGCGTTCCTTGTATACCGGCGCTCGCGTAAACACCGAATGCAAAGTGTGACTGTAGACACTAGTCCCAGCTTAAGACTATGAAAAGTCGTTGAAGCTATTCGCCAAGAAGTGACCATTAATCATGAGTGACAGAAACACTGTCAGGGCACGTTGTTATCTAGTTTCGATAATACAATGTTTGAAAGAAATGACAACACCGCAAAAAGTTACAAGATTATAGACGTGGCTGACTGCGAAACTTCGACTGCACAGTATTCACCACATGGAAGGAAACTTCAGTGCAATTGCTGAGGGATACTTCGTAGTTAGGAAACCAAACAAACAATAAAGAAACTTTGTTCAATACCAGCAGTTTACTTGTGCTGTACAAAGCCCCCACGATAGAAAGACATCCATCATTTTCCCAAGAGATGACCTGACGTTGAGCGATGCACAAAATGCATGCTGAAACTGTCCTATATTCCTCACATAAACATTTCGAGAGTCTTTCAGTGACACGAGAACTACACGATATTCAGTTGACGCACGCAAAAGCAGCGAAATTCGAAACGTACAGAACGCTCAGTACTTTACGAATAATAATAATAATAATAATAATAATAATAATAATCCTGAACAAAATATTTATTGTAGCGTCATCTGTCTAGCAGCTGCCGTCTCATGTGCCTGACGCTGTTTTGCGGTAGACTGGTGATAAGCCTATGAAGTTTTGGTGACGCGCAAATAAGGACTTTTATGCGCACGTAATTCTTTCACTACTCCATTTCTTATCATTCACTTCCAGAAGTTTCAGGGTAGACGCACTTAAGGAGAGGCGGCTTGACGGAGAATGACGCCGCGAGGACTCACTGAAATATATTTTATCACGGTAAAACAAAATTCACTTTATTCGCCATGACAATAATGGATGGTTGCTGTACTTACGTCAACAGCATCACTACTAATATGATTTAGCGAGAGGAATGTTAAAATTAGATACGTCTGTACGTCGATGTTACATACTGAGAGTTCAAATGATCTGCTTGCAATACAACCGAAAGGTTTAAAGGATCAAAGATTCTCAGCAAAACGTTACAATTTTGCCAGCACTGCAATAGGCGACAGGAATTGCTACAAGCACCATTTGACTGATACTGAGTGTACGAGGAGAATCAGCAGTTTCATTTGTAAAACAAAGAAGAATTAAACACGCTGAACTTATTTTGACAAATTTTGACGTTTTGCTGACCGTGCATCTCAGTATATTTATCTATAGGTGTGATGATACCAGAGGCTGTGTAATGCAATTTTGACCTCCTAATGATGAGCACATGTGCTCGAAACACGTAGAGGCATGAAATAAAACTTATTGTGAAACAAATTTTGTGCATCAAGTTGGTTAAATATTGAGATAAATTATTTTGACAGTTACGACACGTGATCTTCGAGAAGGCTGCAGATGAGGTCGACGGATTATATACAAAATGAACCAAATATTACAAAGGGAAAAGCAGAAAAGTAAAATCCTACATACCAGGAAAAGAAGAAGAGCTGACTGGACTGGTCACATCTTGCGTGGGAACTGCCTTTTAAAAGACGTTCCTGGAGGAAAGTTAGAGGGCAGGATAGGAAGTGACGAGAAGACGAGAAAGGATACGTAAGCAGCTGCTGGATGACCTTAAGGAAACGAGAAGATACTGGAAATTGAAAGAGGAAGCTCTAGATCGCACTCTATGGAGAACCTGCTTCATTTGAGGCTACTGACGTTCCGTATGGTAAATTACGCGACTGTGACGAATATATTAATGTTGTCAGCAATAGACGAGGGGAAAAGTGTGCGGCGAGTAATCTTTGTGCTAATCAAGAGGCTCTGGCGAAAAATTTCAAGTCTCGCTTAGAGCTCGGAAAAATGCCGGTAATAATGTTTCATTCCATGATATCCCTGTACAAAGTTTAGGAAAAAAAGATGAATAATGGAGACCTCTTTTCTATCTATTCTTAGTCACAATATCAACGGAATTACTTAACGCATTTCTTTAAAATTTGGTTCTGGGAATACATACTAAAACTGTAAAGCGAATTATATTTTGTTTACATGAGCAATGAAAACTGTTCAAATAGAAATTTCCATCTCTTTTAAGCTCTAAAACTTTGCGTGAAACATAATTTGGGAAATCTCGAATTCTTATAGAACAGAAGAACGGTTTCAACTCTATGCAGTGCGACAAGACTCTTTCGACCATCTTTCGAGGGCTATTTGTACCTGCCACTAATAACCAGAAATAAAATACGAAACGAACTTTTGGGAAAATATTCAAAGGCACTGAAGCGTGTCCTCCCACTTTTGCTCGGCATTTTGTCGAACAAAGCAGCAGAATGTAATGAAGTCTGGAAACCCACAGCGTGCTAATGGTTCAACCTGAGTACAGCATTAACTTTCCTCCATCGCGAAGTTGAGTCAAAACCGCGTGCTGTCTAATGCCGATCACCGAAGAATAAAACACGACAGCCGAGAAATTAAATAACTAGGCCTGCAGACCGTCGATCGAAAATGTTCTCCAGTCTTAACCTTATGGGACAGAAGATCTTCAACACCCAGCTGTTTTCTGCTGGCCGTTGTTAGGATCACTTTCTACATGTTATCACTTCCGAAAGATTATTCTTCGAACATTCTCGTTGATACGGTATTGTGAAACAAGAATGACATATACACTCCACCCTCAAAAGGTTTAAATCCCTTCGAATTTATTCTATGCGATTTTGCTAATAAAATTGATTTTCTGTTCACTTAGTACACATAACAATACAGACATGCAAAGCGATATCGCTTTCATGGAATCTATCTCTGGTATCCCTCGCTACGTATACCTTGGTTGCTCCCTAAAGGAGTCGCTATTGTGACGTCACATATTCTGTTGTGAGGTAAAGTTTCAGTGAAGCTGAATGTGAATCGAAATTACCTAAGTGACTTTCTGACGTCTTGAGTTGCAAGCTTCAAGTTTTAAGCAGGATCAGACGTAACGCTTAGAAACTTACCCGAGACAGCGCCTTCGTAACGATAGTGTCGCTTTATGTCTACCGCGAGATGCGTCCAAACAGCGGAACGACAGTAAAACGGAAAATTACCCTCATGGTGGATTTAAGAACAGATTAACTCCACAGACGATCTTTTGAGGGCACGTTAATGAACCTCCGGATATTCTAACAAATATATAACAAGTATTCAACAATGCGTTTTACAGTCTGACGCATCGAATTTGAAATATGCACAGTAGAAAGTGATATATATATATATATATATATATATATCTCGGTCAGAATCATTCTTTATTGCGAGGCCTGTTAGTGCGACAATGTGTCTATTCAAGCGACCAGCAATGACAGGAAAGCAGCAGGTTGATAATTTAAGCACCTTACCAGACACGCCGTTACTTGTACTTCAGACACATTATTCCGGTCAGCATTTTTAAATGCAGATAAATCAGAAACATAACGCGATAATTCTGGGTGTAGAAGAAATCAGACGAATTTGTTCACTACAATTACCAAGTACGTCCACGATGCAGAATACATCATAGTTTGGACAGATTATGAAGGCTAGATAAAGCAAAAATAAAATACAAACTTCGATTTTCTCACACTCACGTCTTCTGGGATGTGACGCCGTGTTTCTGGACAAGTATTGATATCCACTCACTCAACGTCATATTTAAACTGTCAAGAATACATACTGACGTCGTGATATGCATTCGCTAAGACTTTAAAACTGAAACTGAAGTTTGGTTGTGCCACCATGATTAACCCTTATCCTGCTAACGTGGAGAATATGGTGAGCTCCTAATAATGCCAGCAGATGGCAGATGGGATTTAACTCGGCGTTTAAAGGGTTAATGTTTGACATTCCTATAAAAATACATAATTTCTTAATCATATTTTCATGCCCCAGTTCCCGGAGCCCCCTTTGTAATAATAGTAATGGAAAACTCGTCCTGAGGGTGAGGTTGACATTAAAGTAAGAATGGCTTCAAATGTTGCATTCTAATCCAACATATCCACACAGGAGATACAAACAGCAATAACCCACACTGTGGAGTGCTGAAAAAAACGTTACGTTACAGAGAAATGGCAGATACGGGTTGGCGAAAAGACCTATACATATAGATAAATCCAGAATGGAAGGTCATAAGAATTGGACGTCTTCCAGGGGCTCTACTGCAAAGTTATTCTATCAGACCACGACAACAGGAATACCGTTGATGTGTGTTCTATCGTACCCTGACTATGATCCACAACACAGCCATTTTTCTTCCTCTGTATGCAGCATAATGCTCCAGTGTCCGAACTTCCTTTCTTTATAATTATCGTCAACTTGGTGTAGGGGTTACAGAAGTTTTAGCTCCATTCCCAATTCAGTAAAAATGAAATGGCACTGCCATACTTCTTTATGTTTTTGTCACTATATATTTCCCGTGTGGGCCCGGTAGCTCAGTCGGTATAGCGGTTGACTACGGACTGGACGTTCCGGGATCGAATCCCGGTGAGGACGAGAATTTCCGCCCGTCCCGAACGGCCCTGGGGCCCACCCAGTCTCCTGTAAAACGGGTACCGCGTCTTTCGCTGGGGTAAAGTGCTGCGGTCATGGAAGAGTAGAGCTATACCTCTACCCACCCTCTGGGCCACACCGGGCCTGTAACGGGATCACCTTGCCTTTATATATTCCTTGTATATGTGAACTCTTTACTGACTTGTTCTTCAATTTATTATTTAAACTGAAGGCCGTCAGACGATAGTCTATAAAAATATAATTACAACTTCTGCATATTGAAAGTGTTCGTTTGCGTATTTCTTTTTTCATTTATATATATATATATATATATATATATATATATATATATAAGAGTAAAGCAATTTCTGTACAGGCCTGACAGGCCCTGAGTGTTCCAGGAAGTTGAGGCTCCATATTTCTAGACAGTCGGCATATGAAGGTAGCAAGGTTGTCAGCCTTATGCACCGGCCGCCATTACCCCCCAGAAAATATTCGTGGTACTCATTTCTGTTGGAGGCTGAGTCGACCCCAGGGCCATAGAGCGGCTGGAAGAAATGCGTCAATGAAAAATTGTAATGACACAATAGGGTATCGAACCCGCGACCTTCCGGTTCGTAACAAAGTGTGCTCCTCATAAATATATATACATATATATATATAGAGAGAGAGAGAGAGTGTGTAATATCGCTATGCATGTGTGGTGGAACAATACAGCTCTTAACAGAAGTAAACAATGTGCTATATAAATTACTATAATGGTCCCATACAGAATTGATGCTGCCTAAATTACTTACAAAATGTGTAGATGGTAAACTGATGTTACTATTCATTAGCCGGTGAAATGCTACAATCTGGGGCGCGATGTCATGTTTCAGAATGCCACTAAATTACACAGCCACACAGCTGTTCCTTGTTCCTCTACATGAAGACATTTGATTCCGCCATATGTTACAATTCCGGTCCCCACATTTGCATTTACGAATATTATCGCCGTGGATGAGAAATGACCATAAGCCACGGGGCATATTATCTACATGATTAACACTTTTAGTGAACGTCTGAGGCATTCATGTATCTACAGTATTGATATGACTGAAAAAATGCATTTAAAACCAACTGCTGTGATAGCCCAATTACAGCGAAAATGTGCCATCTTATTCACCAAATATGGAAATTTCTGTTGCTTTTAGGCGTGTTGGACTAATTGCGAAAAGCGACTATATATTAGTCATGTCTGTCCGTCTGTCCACATGGAACAAATCTGTTGCCACTGGAAGGATTTTCATGAAATTAGGTGCTTTAGAATTTTTCGAAAATATGTCCAGAAAATAAAGTTTCATTAAATTCGGACAAGAATAAAGTGTACTTTACATGAAGACCAATAAAATGTTTTTATCATATCTAGATCAATTCTTCTAAAAATGACAAATTTTTTAGGAACATTTGCAGAGGAAATCAAAATACACATTTCATGCTCATAAACTTTTTCGAAAATCGTGCCATTCAAGAGATAATATGGAAAAATACTGCAGCGCTTGTCAAACCACGTGACAATACGGCGCATGTGTATTGAATGCCGGAACCTAAGGCTATATATACCCAATCAGATTATGTAATACTTATTGTTTCCACTGAAACATTGCTCGCACCAACGCAAATCAATGTTATGTTATCCTACACTGCCTGTCTTGTTGAACTTTTATCCTGCAATGACCAAACAATTACCTCTAGATCACTTGTATCCTTACAATATGGTCTCCCATTTACTCGTCAGAACTATGTAATTAAAAGCCTCCAAGTTCTGCCATCTTTCCTAAATATTCGAATAGCACGTGCTCCTAACCAATTGAATGGACGACAGTAATTTATAAGCCAGTTACGCTAGCGCCTGTACTTTTAACGTAACCAAAAATCCATGGCTACATTCACATAAGCCTGCCAATGCATCTTCTCATGAACCACACATACTAGGTCCATGCTCTTAAGTCTGATTATTTTAGGATAAATTAAACGTATCCTCGCAGCTGCGTCTAGCTCCCTCAGCAGGTGCTCCACTCTCAAGTTCATGTCTTTTATGGATTATTCTCATTATTCTCGATAAGCCCCCAAAACATTATTTATCTGCTCTTTCGGTCTTATTAATATAAAAAAGAGGTGCCACAGGAGGTTCCGACTTAACTTTTCTGGACATTTTAACAATGGACAGTCTGTTTTATTATTTGTATTGAAGAAATGGGGGGGGGGGGGGGGGGGGGGGCTCGAGGTTACACGGCGCTGTTGGTGAGAGTAAAGTTTTATTGAATATGCCGCCGTGTCGGGTGGTTACCAGTATAAATGGTGTCATATGCCAGAGCATCTGAATATTCAACTGACTCAACCTTCACGAAATACTGAACGCCAAATCTCGACATTATACGTAACTAAACTAAACTCCGTGGCCTTAGTCCGCACGCGAACTATACCGACAGAGCGGCCGCCGCCGGTCGGCGAAGTTAGTGCCAACTTTTGCGGATAGAGG
>Ga0123353_10008069_pt1 | contig 14328 bp, 5 predicted proteins | sample TergutLab28metaG_3_FD_92763 | JGI IMG/M metagenome (GOLD analysis project Ga0123353, IMG submission 92763) | Labiotermes labralis P3 segment gut microbial communities from Petit-Saut dam, French Guiana - Lab288 P3 | ecosystem: Host-associated > Arthropoda: Insects > Digestive system > Gut ... | reverse complement strand
GTGCAAGTTAAAAGCAAAATAAAATACAATTTTGAAAAAAAGCATTTCATTATTTGTTGTATTAAGTGTTTGCCTGTCGCTTTTTTCTCAAAAAACTATAAAAATTTGGGAAAATACCGGTTTAAAAGCCAACTCCGAAATGTACGTCTTTTTTCCTGAAAAAGATAAAAATAATCGTACGGCGGTTATTATTTGCCCTGGTGGAAGTTATTGTTATTTGGGCATCAAACAGGAAGGTTATGAAGTGGCTAAGCGTTTAACTGAACAAGGCTTTACAGCTTTTGTTTTGCGATACCGTGTGGGCATGTACTCAGCCCAACATCCCGATATGATTCAGGATTTGCACCGCGCCATCCAATTGGTTCGCGAAAATGCTCAAAACTATAACATTGATGAAGATAAAGTTGGAATTATCGGCTTTTCTGCAGGAGGACATCTTGTGGGAACAGCAGCCGTTTACTTCGATGAAAACTATATGGCACCGCTCGGAATAGATCCTCAAGTATCTCTAAAGCCCTATTTTACAGTAATGGTTTACCCTGTAGTTACTATGCGCGACCCACATGCACATCAAAAATCAAGAAAAAGCTTGCTCGGCGCGAAACCTTCGGAAGAACTTTTACATAAAATGTCATTAGAAGAAAATGTGCATACAAATATGCCGCCACTACTTATTCTACAAACCAAAGATGATAAAACTGTTAATTATCAAAATAGTGTAATGTTAGCTGAGAGCTTGACAAAATCCGGAATAAACCATAAACTCATTCTGTATAATACCGGCGGGCATGGTATTGGAGCATTGCCCAAAAAAGGCACGGATTTTGCCACGTGGATCGATGATTTTATGAAATGGCATGGTGAAACATTTCCCCCGCTGGCGGGGGATTAAGGGGGTGGAATTAATGAACAATGAATAATGAATAATGAATAATTTTTTTGAAATTAGAATGAAAGCTCCTCAAATTGAATTTGAATCCTTAGAAGCAATAGCACGTTTTCAGAAAGAAAAACTGAAAGACGCTTTACGTTATTTACACCAACGTTCTCCTTATTATAAACGATTATTTGCCAAAGAAAAAATTGAGATTGCATCTATTGGCACACTTGTTGATTTAGCTCAAATTCCATTAACAGACAAACAAGACCTTCAGTTATTTAATGCGGATTTTTTGTGCGTTTCTCCTGAAAAAATTGTGGATTATATTACTACTTCCGGTACTTTAGGTGATCCCATTACTTTTGCTATGAGTAATAAAGATTTAGACCGTTTAGCCTATAATGAGGCAATCTCTTTCTTGTGTATGGGTGCAAAACCTACCGATAAATTCCAATTAATGACGACTATAGACAAGCGATTTATGGCGGGATTGGCTTATTTTTTGGGTATCAGGATGTTGGGGGCAGGTATTATTCGTGTTGGAAACGGGATTCCCGAACTGCAATGGGATACCATTCAGCGCATACAACCGGACACCATCATTGTTGTGCCGTCATTTATTCTGAAAATCATTCAATACGCAGAAGCTAACGGTATTGATTATCAAAACTCCAGTGTAAAAAAAGCGGTATGTATCGGAGAAAGTTTAAGGGATGCGGATTTTAGCCTCAGTTTATTAGGACAGCGAATTAAAGAAAAATGGGATATTGAGCTGTATTCTACGTATGCCTCCACCGAAATGGGCACCAGTTTTACGGAGTGTACGGCTCAAAAAGGTGGACACCTGCACCCCGAACTTATCATTACGGAATTAGTTGATGATAATGGAAATAAAGTTAACGATAATGAATATGGAGAACTTGTAATCACCACGCTGGGTGTAGAAGCCATGCCTTTACTGCGTTATAGAACAGGCGATATTTGTCGTTTTTATAATGAGCCTTGTGAATGTGGACGAAGATCGCCGAGAATCAGTCCTATTATCGGGCGGAAAAACCAAATGATCAAATTTAAAGGAACAACTTTATACCCTTACGCCGTTTTCGACGTTTTAGATCAGATTGATTATATTGAAAATTACATCGTTATTGTATCTACAAATAATTTTGGCACAGATGATTTAGCGGTGATGGTTGGCGTTAAAGAGCCCACCGACGACGTTGAAAAAGAGATTAAAGATAAATTTAGGGCTAAATTAAGAGTGGCGCCGGAAATTATTTTTGAAGATATTGACCTGATAACCAAGATACAGCACCCCGAAATAAATCGCAAACCGGTTAAATTTATAGACAAACGAAACCACAATAATTAAAACTATGCACATTGATAATTTTGACGACATTAGACCTTATAACGACCAAGAAGTCCAAGAAGTTTTTGACAGAGTTAGTCGCGATCCCCTATTTAAAGTTCTGATTGAACAGTTTTATCCCGAAACGCCTTTTGAACAAAAAGCGCAGGAATTTAGGGAGTTACGAACTATCCTTGAATTTCACATAAAATTTGCACATCATATTTCACGTTCCGTCATGGCTATGACCAGCAATGAAGTTCAACTTGAAGGTGCAGGGTTTTTAACGCACGGAAAAGCCTACGGTTTTATTTCAAATCACCGCGATATTGTGATGGATGCCGTTATCTTACAAACATACCTCTACGAAAGCATTCAACAACTCATGGAAATATCTTTTGGCAGCAACCTCATGATGTCTCCTTTTTTGGTTGATCTTGGAAAATTGTGCAAAATGTACAAAACCGACAGAGGCGGCACACAAAGGGAATTGCTTCAGAAATCAATCCTCCTGTCTCAGTATCTGAAACACATCATTGTGGATAACAACACCTCTTTTTGGATTGCGCAAAGAAACGGGCGCACGAAAAACGGCATTGATAAAACCGACCAGGGACTTATCAAAATGCTTTCGTTATGTGATCGGCACAATTTAGCAGAACATTTTTCAAATCTAAACATTACCCCCGTTGCTATTTCCTATCAATACGAGCCTTGTGATTACCTCAAAGTGAGAGAATTATATTTAAAGCAAAAATTCGGCGTTTATAATAAAGCGCCTGGTGAGGATTATTTCAGCATTATGAACGGCATTATGCAATATAAAGGAAATCTATGTTTGCGAATTACGCCGCCTATTACCATGAATAGTATTAAAACCCTTCCTGAAAACGAAGCCGATTTTTGCACCGCATTGACCCAAATTATTGATCAACAGATCATTTCTGCATATCAATTATGGGATACTAATTACATGGCTTATGATTTGTTAAAAAAGGGTAAGAAATACACTGCGTATTATTCCAAAAAACGACTCAATGAGTTTAAGCAATATATTAGTGAACAATTAGATAAGATAATGGAAATAGAAGATTACGATACCCTTGAAAGAATGTTTTTGGAACTTTATGCAAATCCGGTTATTACTACTCGCTCATTAAAAAAAAATATGTGCTAATTCCTGAATTAGAACACAAAAGCAATTCCTCATTTTTATATATTATTTTATTATTTATAATTTTGCCAACGTGTTTTTTGTGAGAACGTTTTTCCAAACAGATTCAAGAACCTAGAGTGCATTTAATTATTTGTCAAACAAAATCTTAATAATTATGAGTAATTTAACTTTTTCTATTTTAAATTCAAGCAAGAAAAATCTTGTAAATCTCGCAAATCTTGCTAAAATCATGGTTCTAACTTGGTTATTCTTCCCATTTACCTCTTCTGCGCAGTTTGCAGGCGGTAATGGCACGGAATTTGAGCCTTATATTATCGAAACGGCTCAGCAACTTGCACAGTTGGCAGCATTTACCAATCAAGGAAATGCCAACTTTAACGACAAGTACTACCAACTTGCCAACGACATTGACCTGTCGGCATACCAAACCGGCGCCGGATGGAATCCGATTGGAAACGGTTCGGCAACATCGTTCAAAGGGTATTTTGACGGTAACAACAAGAAAATTACAGGGCTTGTTATTAATAATACCGGAATTGGCTACATCGGACTATTCGGGTATGTTACTGACGGAACCGTAAGAAATATTGGAGTTGTGGACGCAGACATAAAATCATCTTTCAGTATATCTGTTGTAGGAGGAATAGTGGGATGGCTCGCCGGTGGAACTATGTTGAACTGTTATTCATCAGGTTCTGTATCTGCATCTTCTCCCGGTGAAATTGCATCATCTGCTTATGCAGGTGGGTTGGTTGGATATACTTCAGGTAGTATATCAAATTGTTATTCAACAACATCAGTAACTTCTTTTGCTAACAATTCATTTTCAGCAGCAGGCGGTATTGCCGGACACGCCGCCAGTGGCAGCTCAATATCAAGATGTTATGCAACAGGCGCTATTAGCGCTTCTTCTAATGCTGCTGTAAATAATTGGTCTTCTAATGCAGGTGGAATTGTAGGAGACAACGGCTCTACTAATATATTGAACTGTGCAGCACTAAATTCCAGCATATACAGCCGTTCGAGTTATATGTGTTTTTTTGGACGGGTAACATCAAGAAATCAATGTAACATGAGTACATTTACCAATAATGTTGGTTTCATTGATATGGAAAACCCAAGCGGTGATGAAATTTGGAACAATATTGGCGCAACCCTGATAGACGGCGCTGATATAGAGGCAGCAACCATTTGGGAGGACGGCTCAATTGGAGGTCTTTTCCTTAATGCTAATGGTTGGATGATACAAAACGGTAAATTGCCCGGTTTAGCCGGTAATACGGTAGCTATTCCGGAACACTTGAATATCCCCGGTCCGCCGGTTATTAAAACCGAAAGTTTGCCTAATGGTATTGCCGAAGAGGCATACAGTGAAGCACTTAAAGCCAAAGGCGTAAAACCTATAACATGGTCATTAAACAGCGGTGATTTGCCGGAAGGATTAATACTTTCGGAAGTGGGCGTAATCTCAGGAACTCCTTTGGAAGATGGGATATACAATTTTACGGTAAAAGCAACCAACGAAGTTGGAGACGACACAAAAGAATTGACCATTACTATTGCTCCGGCGCCTATTATCCCTCCGGTAATTACTACGCAAAGTTTACCGAATAGTGTTGTTGGAACTGAATACAGCCAAACTTTTACTGCAACAGGCGGTGTTCCAATTATTTGGACTTTAGAAAGTGGCATTTTACCTAACGGCTTAGAAATCTTGTCGGAAGGAGAAATTTCGGGAACGCCAATCACTGCGGGAACTTTTGCTTTTACGGTAAAAGCTGAAAACGGCGGCGGAGAAGATACAAAGGAATATTTAATTGTTATTGTGGCAGCCGATTTTGAAACCGGCACAGGAACAGAAGAAGACCCATACATCATTACAACCCGCGAGCAGCTTGTGCAGTTGGCAATGCTTATAAACGCCAATAATGAAGATTACAACACAAAACACTACAAACTTGAAAACGATATTGACCTTTCGGCATACAACACCGGAGAAGGCTGGACTCCAATTGGGCTTGAAATGAATACCCGGGCATTCAGAGGGGTTTTTGACGGTAACTATAAGGAAGTTTCGGGAGTTTATATAAACACCACAACGCACCTTAACGTCGGGTTGTTCGGATTTCTTCAAACAGGAACCGTAAAAAATCTTGGTGTTGTAAATGTTAACATTACGAATCATGTTATGGGAATGGCTTCTGTGGGTGCTGTGGTGGGCAATAATGCCACTAACAGCTTTGTGAGAAATTGCTATTCATCGGGTACCCTAAAAGCAACATCTACAAATTCTAATACAAATGCCGGTGGCATAGTTGGAAATAATAGTGGAAATGTATCCCATTGTTACTCAATGGCTACTGTAACTGCTGCCGGAGTTTCCTCAGGCGCAAATGGCGGCGGAATTGTAGGAAATAATATGATGGGAACTATAGCTAACTGCTATTCAATAGGAGTTGTGAGCGCCACTACAACCGGCACTGCCGGTGCAGGCGGAATATCAGGCGGCGCATTAATGGGCACCATCTCAAACTGCGTGGCATTAAACCCAAGTATTTCAGGCTCAGGTAATCCCTCAAGTTTTTATGGTCGTGTGATCGGGGTAAATACAATGGGTACACTCGCCGGCAACATTGGTTTTAACAAAATGCGAAACCCAAATGGTGCAGCAGAGTGGGAATTTACGGAAGCAAACCAAAGAGACGGTGAAGATATTGATGTTTACGCTATTCATGAAGATGGCACATTTGACGGACGATTTCTCGAAGAGAACGGTTGGGCTACCGAAAATGGCAAGTTACCCGGTTTTGGAGCACCCGTTGAGATGGCTGAACATTTAATTCCTCCAACTATTACAACCGATGATCTACCTTTTGGAGAAGTGGGAGTTGCTTACAACCAAACCCTTACAGCTACCGGTTATATGCCCATAACATGGTCATTGGAAAGCGGTACATTGCCCGGTGGATTTACACTCTCAACAGCAGGTCTAATTTCAGGAATGCCGTCAGCGGAAGGTACTTTTACATTTACCGTTAAAGCGACCAACTATCTTGCAAGCGACACCAAAGAATTTACCGTTGAAATTGAAACTCCCGGATTTGATTCCGGAGATGGAAGCGAAGAAAATCCGTATATCATTGTAACTCCCCAACAACTTGCTCTGTTGGCTGTTTATATCAATGGCAACAATACAAATTACAACACAAAATATTACAAACTCGGCAACGATATTGATTTGTCAGGCTATCAGGATGGCGAAGGGTGGAGACCCATTGGACTTAACGCAACTTTTTCATTCAAAGGTATTTTTGACGGAAACAACAAAGAAGTTTCAGGGCTTTTTATAAACACTACTACGCTTGACAACGTTGGATTATTTGGGCATATTCAAGCCGCAACCGTAAAAAATCTTGGAGTTGTAAATGTAAACATTACAAATCATGTTATGGCGATGGCTTCTGTGGGTGGTGTAGTAGGAAATAATGCCACCGGCGGCATTGTGAGAAATTGCTATTCATCGGGTACTATAAAAGCAACATCTACAAATAGTAATACAAATGCCGGTGGAATAGTTGGAAATAATAGCGCCAATGTATCAAATTGCTATTCAATGGCTTCTATAAATGCTGCCGGTGTTTCCTCCGGAGCAAATGGAGGCGGAATTGTAGGAAATAATATGATGGGCACAATATCAAACTGTTATTCAATAGGCTCAATTAGTTCATCCACTACCGGTACTGCAAACGCAGGTGGAATTGCAGGTTATACTTTAATGGGAAGTATTTCAAACAGCGCTGCTTTAAATACGGGTTTGAACGGTTCAGGCAATGCAAGTAGCATGTTTAGGAGAGTTCTTGGCGGAAATATGATGGGCGGGCTAACTAACAATATAGCATTCGACAATATATTAAACCCTAACGGTGAAGCAATTTGGGAAACTACAGGCGCCAATCATGAAAACGGAGCAAGTATTGATGTTTATGAAATCCACGAAGACGGCACATTCGGCGATCGTTTTATCGAAGCCAACGGCTGGACAACCGAAGATGGCAAACTGCCCGGATTTGGAGCGCCGGTAGAGATGCCGGAACATCTAAGAATCCCTGTTCCTCCATCCATTACAACCGAAGAATTGCCCAACGCCGAAGTGGGAGCACCCTATAGCCATACCCTTACCGCCGAAGGCAACGAGCCTATAACATGGTCGTTGGAAGATGGCGCATTACCAGCAGGATTAGCACTTTCACCGTCAGGTGTAATTTCAGGAACCCCAACCACACAAGGTGCGTTTAATTTTATGGTAAAAGCAACCAATGCGTTTGGAAGCGATACAAAGGTATTGTCAATTCTTGTTGTTTTAATAGAATACCCTCCGGTTATTGTAACCTTAAACTTGCCCAGAGGATATGTAGGAGCTACTTACAGCCAAACACTCACTGCAACCGGCACTGCTCCAATTACATGGTTGGTAATAAGTGGAAGTTTGCCCGCAGAATTGGAACTTTCGGCAACCGGCACAATATCCGGAACTCCTTCTGCAGCAGGAATATCTACTTTCACTGTAAAAGCAGCCAATAATGCAGGAGAAGCCACAAGACAGTTGACAATTAATATTGAAGCAACCGGTTTTGAATCGGGTACAGGATCGGAAGAAGACCCATTCATAATTGCCACTGCGGCGCAACTTAAACAATTAGCAACTCATATCAATGACGGGAATGATAATTTCAACGACAAACATTACAAACTTATCAATGATATAGACTTGTTGGATTATCAAACCGGAGTAGGCTGGATTTCAATAGGAGCGGCATTTGAAACGCAATTCAGAGGCAATGTATTCGATGGCAACTACAAGATCATTACAGGTCTTTATATGGATAACGAATCCTTAGACAGGATGGGCTTGTTTGGATATGTTGGCAACAGCACCATTAAAAATCTTGGCGTTGAAGATGTAAACCTCACCTCTTCAACTTTTGCTTACTCTTGTATTGCTGCCGTAGTTGGATATAATATTAGCGGCACAGTATCTAATTGCTATTCAACAGGTATTATCAATTCATCGGCTACCAATTCGGGAGCGATTGCAGGCGGAATTGTGGGATACAACACCGGTTTTATCTATAACTGCTACTCAACCGCTAACATTAATGCTTCCAATACCGGTAGCCTTTCAATTGCGGGCGGAGTCGTTGGTATTAACATGGGAGGCAGAGTATCGGGTTGTTATTCAACAGGCGCTTTAAGTGCGTTTTCTTTATACTCTTCCGCAACAGCCGGAGGAGTTATTGGAAATAATTTGTCCTTCTCTGCCGGTTTTGTGTTCAGTAATGCCGCATTAAACCCAAGCATAGCATGTCAAGGAAATACCGCCAGCCACTATGGACGTGTTATTGGACAAAACTCCGGTTCAATTTCCGAACATATTGCATTTAACCATATGATAAATCCATTTGGCGGCACAAGTTGGTTTAATATTGGAGCTGGAGACATAGACGGAGCAAACATAACTATTGAACAAATTCACGCCGACGGCACGCTTGGCGGAATGTTTACAGAGGAAGACGGTTGGACTACGGCAAACGGAAAATTACCAGGGCTTTTCGGCAATTTTGTTGATATGCCGGAACATTTACGTTTCCCCGGAGCACCCGTTATTATCACAGAAAGTTTGCCCAACGGTGTGGTAGGCGCTGAATACAGTCAAATGCTTGAAGCCGAAGGCTATGAACCAATTACATGGGCGATAGAAAGCGGTGACTTACCAACGGGTCTTACCCTTTCAGAAGAAGGCGAAATTTCAGGTATTCCAACAGCAGAAGGTACTTTCAACTTTGTTGTAAAAGCAACCAACAACGTTACAAGCGACATCAAAGGGTTGTCTATTACTATTCTCTTAATAGGAGACCTGCCTGTTATTACCACAGAAAATCTTCCCGGAGGAAAAGTGGGAGAAACATACAACCAAACGCTAACTGCCGAAGGCACAACGCCCATTACATGGTCGTTGGATGGTGGCGCTTTGCCCACCGGACTTGAATTAACCGGAGCAGGTGTGATCTCAGGTATTCCAACAGCATCGGGAGTTTTCAATTTTACAGTAAAAGCAACCAATATCATTGGAAACACCACCAAAGGATTCTCTATTAGTGTTATCTATCCGCCTGTGATCACTACAGAAACTTTGCCCGATGGAAAGGAAGGCATAGATTACAACCAAACGCTAACTGCCAATAGCGATACCCCTGTAACTTGGTCGTTAGAGGGTGGAAACCTGCCTTTGGGGCTAACCATCTATGGCAACGGAACAATTTCCGGAACACCAATGGTGCCAGGAACATATACTTTTACCGTAAAAGCAAGCAATGAATTTGGAGCTGATACAAAGAGTTTAACAATTGTTATTATACCCATTGACGGCATTTTAGATAATGTTGTTAAGCAACATTTAACAGCCTGCATCCGCGATGGTATTTTACACCTCAGCGGTTTGATTCCCGGCGAAAAATGGAGTATCTATGATATGTCCGGCAGATTGATTTACGAAAACATGGCAACCTGTGAGGTAGAAACGCATTTCATCGGGTCTTCATCAATATCAATCGCCACCGCCGGCATTTACATCATAAAATCCGGAAACAAAACGGTAAAGGTAGTTTTTTAATAAATTTAAGATGAAAAAAATAAAATTACTGATACTGATATTCCTCCTTTTAGGAACAGGGTATGCTCAAGTTTACGTTGCCAACTTTATAAACGAGGATTTTGAATCAAACAATTTGCTCCCTTACGGTTGGACAACCGATCGCTTCTCCGTAAGACCAAACGGAGGGATTGATAACAGCCAACGATTGGCAGTAAACCTGTACTATGCCTATCAATCAGGCTGGGTGAAAACTTCATACGTTGAGATGGGCGCAAATCCCGTGCTGAATTTTCACTACAGAGTGGTTAACTATCCCGACTATCCTAATACAACAACTTTTTGGGGTTATGTTGCAATGAAAGTTCGTATTACTCAGGATTTTGGTGCAACATGGGAACTCATACATTTTATGGATGTATATCAACACGTTCAGTCTTTGAATTATGCAGTCAAAAATATTGACGTAAGCGCTTATGCAAACAAAACATGTATGGTTGAAATTGAAGTTTTATGGTATGGCAACGATTTCTTTGTTGATTTAGATAATGTTATGGTAGGTACTCCGCCTGCCAACGACCTTGAGGCGGTTTCCATCAACGGTACAATTTATCCCTCCGTGAACACGACCTCCTCTTACACCATTGCCATTAAAAACAGCGGATATATTACTCAAAACGAGCATACTTATTCTGTAAAATTGATGAAAGAAGGTGATGTTGAACTGGCTTCTGTACCCGGAACGCCCATTGGCGTTAATCAAACCAGATACTTTACATTAAATTGGACACCCGAAACAGAAGGAATTACAAATCTCTACGGAAGAGTAGATTTAACAGGAGATGAAAACCCAGCCAACAACACAACCGGCAACTTCCAAGTAGATGTTCAACCGGCAGGAATAATAGGGGTTGATATTGGAACCGGAACAGATGGCGCAAGAATGCCCATTGACTTCTTTTGGTTAAAAAGCGTTGTACAAACACTTTACTTTCCTTCCGAAATCGGTGTTAATGGCGGTGTCATTACCGGATTGGTTTACAAATCGAAACTGCAAGGCGAACGACCAAACAAAGCCATTAGAGTATGGATAGGCGAAACCGATAGAGATAATTTATCGGCAGGATGGGTAGATCCAACAACATTAACACAGGTATTTGATGGAACGCTGAGCTTTTCATCAGTTCCGGGTGCAGACGTGTTTATTACATTCAACAATCCATATACCTATCAAGGAGGAAATTTGGTGGTTTATGTCTATAAAATTGACGCTCAAAACTATTCTCAAAACGACCATTTTTTATGCACAACGCAACCCAATTCTGGGCGTTCAAGAGTTTACACCAGAGATAGTGGTACCCTCGACCCATTAAATCCTCAACCCGGAACGGTAAACCATTCATTCCCAAACATTACACTAAAAATTGATATCGAAGGAACAGGCTCCTTAACAGGCGTTGTAAGCGAAGCCGGAGGCGTAATCGCCGGCGCGAAGGTGCAACTTGTAGGTTATGATTTCTCAACGCTTACAAACCAAACAGGTGTATATTTATTGCCCTGTTTGGTGCCGGGCAATTACACGATTGAAATTAGCAAAACCGGCTATTTTACTACAACCGCTTCTGTGGTTATTGAAGCAGACCTCCAAACAGTTCAAGACATAACATTATTGCCCATACAAACTTTCACCGTTAGCGGAAAAATAACCGGAAGCAACATGCCCAACGGGCTTGAAGGTATTCTAATAACCCTTTCCGGTTATGAAACCTACACGGCAATTACTGATGAAGCAGGAGATTATTTTATATCAGGCGTTTACGACGGCCACACTTACGATGTTAGCATAAGAGTTAGCGAATACATGCCTTTCTCGGGAACCGTTGCCATTAACGGCGCCGATGAAACTTATGATATTATGTTGAAAGAAAATCTCTATGCGCCAACAAATGTTAAAGCAGAAAAAAATGGCGATAATGTTCTGGTTACATGGAACGAAGCTGCGGTAAAACATTTTCGGTACGACAGCGGAATTAATAGCGAACAAATAGGGATAACCTTCCAAACAAAATTTATGGTCATGGGCTCTATTCACAGAGCAAGCGCAACGCTTAATAAAATGTCCTGGTTTCTCACAACAGAAAACATACACACAGAAGTAGATTTGTATATATTCGCATTAACTTCCTCCGGAATGCCGAATGGCAACCATATTCTTTTTTCGGCTCATAACGTTCCCAGTACGCCTTCGCAGTGGTGTGAGCACATATTTCCTGAGTATGTGGAAGCGCCTAACGGTTTTTTTATAGGTGTAAGTCCCTCAAATGGAGGCTTTTTAAGTCTAGGAACAGACGCTCCTAATGCCGAATATCCATTCCGCCCAAACACCCATTTTTATTGTGGCAATTACAATGATAATGATTGGTATGCGCAAACTATTCAAAAAAATCTAATGATTCGGGCAGAAGGCTATGATAATGGAAAATCAGCAACTTTCGGATATACAATTTCCCAATTTTCCTCCTTTAAAGAAGTTGGAGAAGAATCTAAGGGAACAACCGGCTACAATATTTACAGATTAATCAAAGGCGATGCCGAAGAAAACTGGATTTTGCTTTCAGACACCGAAACAGGGCTCTCTTATACTGACAACCAGTGGAATACGCTCCTTGATGCGACCGTATATCAATATGCAGTTAAAGCGAGATATACGGACGGCCTTTTATCAGCTCCAAAACTGTCGAATGATATGCCCAAAGGAATGGAGGTGGGTTTGCAGGTACATATAACAACCAACTCGGGAGAGCCTGCTACCGGAGCTGTTGTAATATTAAAAAACAAGAATGGGAATCCAAACCATATTTACACGGCAACATCAGGACCGGAGGGCGTATTAGTGCAAAATGTTTGGAGAGGTATGTATGATATATCCATAAGACTCCTCGGATATCAAAACTATTCGGCTGAAAACTTGGAGATTACAATTGAAGGGCAGGCGCATACGGCAATATTGGAAGAAGTGCCCTATCCTGTTACAACTGTTACGGCAACTATAATGGGTAACAATGTAGTTGTAGAATGGACGGAACCTTCGGTGACAAGCAAAGTATTTCGTTACGACAACGGAGTTTGTACCAGTCAGTTAGGATTTGAACAGAGTGCTCCAAGGGGCGTTATGGGCTCTTGCCACAGAGTAAATGCAACGCTTAACAATATGTCTTGGTACTTAACGGATAATGTTAACCCAAACCCGACACAGGTTAATTTGTGGGTATTTGACTTGGATGCTCAAGGAATGCCAACTAATAACATTCTTTATAGCAGACTTGGTGTCAATTCAACCAAACTGGAATGGAATACATTTGAATTTCCGGATCCGGTTGAAGCGCCTAACGGATTTTTTATTGCACTGAGCCATCCTAATACATTCTTGTCTTTGGGAACAACCATTCCGGATGTGGAATATCCATTCCCTCCACAAACTCATTTTTACTGCGGAGACTTTACTCAACTTGACTTTACGGCATTAGACGGCGCTTTTAATGTAAACTTTATGATACGCGCCGAAGGGTACGAATATGGAAAGACCACCACATTTGGTAAGCCTTCTAAGGCAACAATAGGATATAACATTTACAGATTAGAAAAAGAACAGGAAGAAGAAGAATGGACGCAACTTGGCAGTAGCTTTCAGGGTTTAACTTATACCGATGAAAATTGGAGCGAGCTACCTGCAGGCACATACCAATATGCCGTAAAAGCAGTTTACACTTACTGCCAATCGGATGCTACGTTAAGTAATCCGTTGCTAAAACCAATCGGCATTCGAAACCATCTCCTTTCAGAGCTTGTATTGTACCCCAACCCGTTCAAAAATGAGATATTCATCAGCCATCCCGAATTTGTAAAAAGTGTCAAAATGACAAACATTACCGGTCAAAAAATAGAAAAACCCGTTTTTAACGGCAATTCAATTGCCACCGGAAACCTTAGTAGCGGTGTTTACTTTATTGAAATTGAAACTATTACAGGAGAAAAAGGGATTTATAAGATGGTGAAGGAATAGTGAATAGGGCGCTCCTAAAAATTAACACGCTATAACTCAACACCTTCAACTACCACACCGTAGGTGTGACACTTGTAATAACCCCGTGCAAGGCGAAGCCGCAGCTCGGGGTAAGGAAAAGCACACGCACACTCTACAACCCCGTAGGGGTTGAACATCAGTATTTTACTATGGTTGCGTACCTAACGGCACGCTGTTTTATCCGCAT
>Ga0123353_10008065_pt1 | contig 14332 bp, 14 predicted proteins | sample TergutLab28metaG_3_FD_92763 | JGI IMG/M metagenome (GOLD analysis project Ga0123353, IMG submission 92763) | Labiotermes labralis P3 segment gut microbial communities from Petit-Saut dam, French Guiana - Lab288 P3 | ecosystem: Host-associated > Arthropoda: Insects > Digestive system > Gut ... | reverse complement strand
GGCGTTCGGTTCACAAGCTGACAGCTTCGTGCAGGGCATGTACATTAAACCGAATATCATCTTTACAACACGAGGATGCAATAATCAATGCCCGTGGTGTATAGTTCAAAAATTAGAAGGTAATCTAAAGGAATTACCGATTTGCCCAGGAAACATCATTCAGGACAACAATTTCCTGCAAGCTTCACAAACACACAGAGAAAAAGTTTTCGAAATGCTGAGAAAACAAAGCGGTATATGTTTCAAAGGCGGCTTGGAATCAAAATTGATAGATGATGATTTCATAAACAGCATAACAAGCTTGCGTATAAAAGAATTATGGCTCTCCTGTGACACAGACGAAACGCTTCCGGCGTTAAAAAAGGCAGTAACAAAGTTAGCAAAAGCGGGATTCACCAAAGAAAAAATAAGGTGCTACGCGCTAATCGGTGACAACATAGAAAAAAACGAAGCGCGTTTAAGAGAAATATATCAAGCCGGAGCCATGCCATTCGCGCAGTTGTATAGGGATTATACGGATAATAAAACAATATACAGCCCAAGCTGGAATGCATTCGCCAGAACATGGCAACGCCCAGCGTTAACAAAAGCGCATATGGAGAGGGGAACGCTTCCTACCGGATTATTATATAATTCATCGAGAAACGAAGCCACCCCGCCGAAAAATTACGAACAGTTATCACTACAAACCGCTGGCGGCGGCTGACGCCGACACGCCAACCCAGCCAATCAGCGCTGATTTCACCCCGACAAAAGACTAAACAAATAAAAATCGCAATCAACATCAAAAAAACACAACGGCCCAGCTAACCGTTGTTTATGGAAATAGCGCTATTTCCTCTCTAAAACGAGAGGAGACAACAAAATGTACATGTCATTCAAGAACATAATCGCTGAACAGAAAAAGCCGCTTGATTACAAAATCGCGGCGGCGGTTGCGGCGATACGGGAAGGTTTTAATGTCTGCCAATCACGCCCGGCATTAGCTTTCTCAGGTGGCAAGGACAGTACTGTTTTATGGCACTTAATAAGGTCTCACTTCCCGGAAGAAGCGGCACGTATGGCCATTATCTTCGGGAATACAGGAGTAGAATACCCGGAAAGCTTGAAGTTCGCCCGCCGGCTTGGCAAGGAATGGGCTGGCGACAACTTCATCGAAGCAAGGCCAGATGCTTTGAAACAAGACGGCCTAAAATACAAAGCCCAGTGCCAAGTCCTTGAATACCTTGTAGAATCAGGCGAGTTAACAAAGGTTCTAAAACCTGACGGCAAGTTAAAAACAACCGGAGCTTTAGAAAAAGCTTGCCCACCTGAAATGTGGGAGCGTTTTGAAAAAGAAGGCCTTATCTGGAAAGCCGGAACGCCTAAATCATACTGGTGGTGCGTTGACCAATACGGCTATCCGATTCTAGGCAAAGCCGCCAGCAAGCTAAAAGCCCGGCGAATCAATATAGACTGCTTCCTGCGTTTCTCCGAAACCACAAGCGAAAAAGAGGAGCTGCTCGAATACTACGAGGTTTTACGGAACGCAAAAATATCACAAGCCTGTTGTGACATCCTCAAAAAAGAACCATCGGAGCGGGTTCAAGCCGAATTAAAGGTAGACGTTATATTCAAGGGTTTGATGACAGAGGAATCTCATAACAGGAAAGTCAATTTCTCAACAAGAGGCTATCTGTTCAAATCTAAGCGTAAATACCTTACCACACCGTTTTACCATTGCAATCCTATATCTATCTGGACAGATAATGATATCTGGGAATATATAAACCGCTTCAACGTCCCGTACTCGCCGCTGTACAACGTCTTATACAGAAACGAAAAAGGCGAAATGTGCCCAATGAAGCGCAACGGCTGTTACGGTTGCTATACCGATTACGGACGTAAAAACAGCCACATGTACATACTCCGCCACACACACCCGCAATTATGGAAAACAGTAATGGAGTATGGCATGGCGGCAGAAATACAGAAACTAAGATCATGCGGCGCGGGTTCGTTGAAGATATCTAAAGCAGATTATTCCCGACTGGCGATACATCAATCAATATCATTGCTTGACGGTGAGGATTACGAATATGCCTTGTCCGGAACCATTGACCGCCAGCCATGCGCATTTGATTAAGATTGCCCCAAGTAATAATCACTACAAACCGCTGGCGGCGGCTGACCCCCTCAGCCGCCATCCAGCGGCCGCCGCATCGGCGGTCGCGCCCCGGGCAACCCGCCGAAGCACCGCCAACCCCGCACCTTGAAAACAATTTTAAATTTTCACCACCCCAGCCCCCACGCATCTCCCCCTTTGCGAGAAAGGTAGCGCAGTCAAGGAACGTGGAATAAACGAAATCCTAGACGCTCTTAATCTGTGCGGCGGTAACAGAAGCCACCGGTACATAGGGCGCACAGATTTAGAGCGTCTCAGATTTCGCTTTATGCCGCGAAAGTCCTTGACCGCGCGGGGACACGAATAGAGAAAATAGGAAGCGGGGGTCTGCCGGAGCGCACTTCTCCGGCAACCCCCTTACCCGGCGCTTTTAGGGTTTTTGATTTTAAGATTTTTTACTTACAAAAACGAAAATTGGCAAGTTAATATTGAACCTAGAAAAACACAAAACTTGCTTTTTAAAGAATAAACGTCAAGTATAAATAAATCTTGGCCAAGAAGACAGAGCGTTGTTTTAGCGATGATTTTCCGCTAAAACGGTCTTAGCGACCTAACATTTTTAAAGCTGTTTAAACCGACTTCCAAAAACAAAAACAGGCTTACACTCCACCGAGTATAAGCCCTAACTAAAAATCGCCAAAGCAATTTTAACATATAGAATCAAAAATGTTAAGTTTATTAACAATATAAATAAAAAGAAGGTGAACATAATGAAATTTTACCTAACTTCATTAGCAATATCGTTTATTACGGTTGAATTAATCTTTAGATATATACCAATAACAAAGGCTCAAAAAATATATACCGGTTACAAGCAGACAAAGAGCCGTATTTGTAAAAAACTCAGTAAGATTCAATTTATCACTAAAAATTCTTTGCGGAATCACTCTGTAATTAATGGAAAAAAGGAATACAACACAAACAGTAACCAGAAAGAAATGACGAATAGACATCCTTACAAATTTCTTAAATACTTTTTGTTTGTATGCGTCCTTAATAGCATCATCACAGTAATCGTGGGGTGTATACTCCTCATAACTTTTCCTACGGAATGGCTTCCTTAACTTAACGAATGGTTTAGATATATCCGCGAGAAACTCTCTCCTACGATCTCTAGTAAAAAGCATATTAAAAAATGCAACAGAGAGGCCACTTAAAACAAACGGAAGCAAATAACTAAAAATAATTTCAATCAAAATAACCATCTCCAGAGATGAAGTTAAATGTAAGATAATTCAACTTAATTATACACGAACTACCAAAACAACACAAGGAGCGAACCCAAATGCCCACTCCACAACCCACCATCTACCCCGAAATCCGCACTCTCTGCCTATCCATAATAGACTGTTACGTCCGCAACCCCCGCGTCGGCCCCCACTGGATGTCCCTAGGCGTAGTACCAACAGCCCCATCCGGCTCCTTCGCCGACCTCTGCATAAAAGCAATAGAAAACGCAGTTAAAGAAATCGGCCAATGCCCCGATATAATGGAACACCGTAATACTCTAAGAGAACTTATCTTGTCAAGCTGTCTAAGCGATAGCGGGTTCAAATATGACCACATGAAAGTTCCTATGAGTAAGAACTACTTCTATTACTACCGTGACAAATTCCTATACAGCATAGCTCAGCATCTAGGCCTTACATACACAAACGAAATGACGCTTCACCCTAAAACAAAATCAGTGTAATCGGCGAAAAGCCTAAAAATAAACCAAAACCCAAAAAGGAGAGAAACAACATGGAACTAAAAGGAACTGGAGTACTACTGTACGCAAGTCCAATGGACTTCATAAGTGACGGCGAAAAGATTCAAGGTGTGTCCGTATCAATTTTTCCCAAAACGGATTTACAGCCGACAAAAAGAGAAAAAACGCTCGGTACACGGCCAATGAAAGGGTTTTTGTCCCTCAGTGTGATGGAAAAAATACCCGCCGCACCCGCTGTCTATGATTTTACATTTGAAATGTATGCAGCAAGTGACGGGACTCCAAAAACAAGAGTAACCGAACTTGTGTACAAAGGCGAATACCGCCCCTATACCCCTCCAGGAGCAGCTGCCCCACCCGCTAACCTCCCAACCTCCCACCCGGCTGAACCCCCGGCAGACCACCCCGCCGACCCCAAAAAAGGTAACCGCTGATGATACCGCAAATATTACCTTCCGCACTCACCATAATATGCGCCATAGTCTTCGCGGAGATATTATTACGATTATTCCGCTGGCTTGTTAAACGGCATAACAACCCTAAAACTCCCGAAGCCTCCGACGATCCCAAAACCCCCAAACCCTAATCCGACATCAGAAAGGAAGTGACTCAAATGCCGGAAACCCCAAATTTAATCTTACTCCAAGACGAGGACGGTAACATACTCCAAATAAACTACACTGAACTAATCAGAGAAAACCTTGAAGCCGTCCAAGAAATCTCTGAAAAACTATCAGAAATCGAATACGGCTTAACCAGCGGAAACCATGAAATCATCCTAGAAATATCCGAACAGTTAACAGGGCTTGAATCAACGGTTCAAAACGTCAATAGAACCATTTCATCCCTTAACCACATAGTGTCAACATTAAACCACAACGCCGGAATCCACCACCAAACAGTAAACGACGGCATTTGGGCAACCGTCCACAACCTAGAAACCATACGCGACGATATCGCCCTGCTAACCGCAACCAATGAAACAATTGCAGAAACCCTGCAATCACTCCAAACCACCGCCGAAGACTTCACCGAACAATTAATATCCGAAAACGGAATAACCGGAAACCTAACCCAAATACTTGAAGACTACGGCGCAATACTCGAAACCATCAGCGAAACATCCGCCGAACTAACCGCCCCGATAACCGAGTTCAACGAAACCATGACCGAGGTCAACACCGTACTCTGGACGGTAAACGACAACATTGTAACCATCGGCAACCAAGTCAACACTCTGTACATAGTGATGATCGTTGCCATAGTAATCGTAGCCGGCTGGAAAATAGTAGGCGGCATCCTATTCCGTGGTTAACGCTTTCAAACCCGGGACGAGAGCTTAACATATAAAAAAACCGAAAGGAGAAAAACCGAAAAATGAGCGAATCAAACTTAACCCAAACAGACGTAAAGGCCGGAAAAACCAAACGCTATAAGCTTTATGTGTTGACACTTACGGCAGCCATTACGATGATGGCGATGTCCGTAACCGTATTTGCATCAGGCTCCAGCGTACCCACCATCGACCTGACTGGCGTTAACCTGAACGGCATCCTAGACGGCGTGGTCGCGATGATCCCGCAAGTCATGCCCGTGATCGTCGGCTTCCTTGCAATCCGCAAGGGAATAAGCTTCCTTATGTCCTCATTGCGCGGCGCGTAACCCGTCCATAGGCCGATGCGCGTCATCCGGTCTTATCATGAACCAAGAGTGCCTAAAAACACTCCATAATCCAACGCACCACCACGCCGGGAAGCTAACCCCTTCCCGGCACTTCCCAAAAACCACCGCAAAACGAGGTGCAACCATGACCACCAAGCGTAAACGCCTAAAAACCAGCCTTATAGCCTTAATTCTCACCCTGACAACGGTATTATCATCTGTGATAACGCCTGTACCCGTTTACGCAAACATCCCTCTTTTCGTTGCAGAATTAGTAATGCAGAAAAATACGCAAGATCAAATGCGAATCCTTGTTGATGAATATGTAGCAAAAGGTTTCCCATTTGAAACGGCATTTACCATAATTAAAGATGGTTTACAGAACACATTTAAAGATGTCCCCGTGCTTAGCAGTTTAATAGGCTACGCATGGGACAATTTAAATCCTTGGGAACAACAGACATACATAGACCTTCACGACCAAATACAACGAGAAGGCGGCGGCGGTACATTCAGAGGAGGCGGCATAGGAAGTGACTACCTCAACAGATTCAATCAAGACTATCATAACAGTAATGACCAAAATAATACATTCACTCATGGCGGAGTGTTAACAAACGCGCAATTTAATGCGAAAATAAAAAGTATTGAAAGTGGATTAATGGGAGTAAGCAACACTAGAAATGATTTATATATTATAAATGATCAGCCGACATACGCCGTAATCATTGTAATTTATCATAAAGGAGGAAGTGAAGGACAAGGCGGCCCCGGTAACGAATCAAAAAATATGCACATTCTTACGTCAAGAGATATAGGTATATATGGTGGCTATGAAAGCGCGGAAGATGGAATAAGGTTTACGCGAAGAGTTCATCAATTTCACTACACTTTTAATTACTATAACTTAATGGACGGATCATGGCACGTAGGCAGATTTGAAACAATGGGTGCAGTCCATCCAACCACCGTTGGCGGAAATCAAGGAGCAGTACATAAAAGTCACTATACAATAGTTCCGAATAATCAAGACAACAGAACCATTGACACTACGCAAATAATAAATAATCACTACACCAACCAAGAATACATAACCGTCCATAATGAATATTATCATTTCTGCGAAAACGGAATGACTGACGAATGGTTCGAAGAAGTAAGACGCATACTCGAAGGACAAACCCCGCCCGAAGTAAATATAACAATAAACATTTTCCAAGACCCCGGCGATAACCCAGACCCAACGCCAACGCCAACACCAAACCCAACCCCGACACCCGGACCCGGCGAAACTCCCGACCCAACCCAAACACCAGAACCCGGTGAAACACCTAACCCGACATCAAACCCCGGCTATGGAACAACACCCCGCCCAGCCACCACACCGCCGCCAATCACTCCACCATCAACAGCAGACCCCAGCGACACAAGCCTAATGGCGTGGCTCGGCAATTGGTTCCAGTCAATTTATAACGCTATAAAAGACGTAGGTTCCGACATAAGGGACGAAGGTAAGAAAATTGTTGACGAAATCAAGGCATTACCCCAAAGAATAGCCGACGCGATAAATGTTACTTATAACTATGGTGATATTATTATGCCGGAAACAGGCAGCAATAGCAGTGGTGGATTCTGGAGTGGTCTATGGGACAGGATATTTAGCGGATCAGGAAGCGGTACTAATTTCTGGGATACCGTTGTTGCTGCTATGGATTTAAGCGGTGTATTGGCAAGGGTAGTATCAGATACATTGAAAGATATATTCTCTTTTGCAAGTGACCTTACAACATTCGGTAGCAGAATACTTGATTTTATAGAGAACAGCCTTGAAAGGGTTACAAACCTTTTAGCAAGTTTTATAATTCCAAGCGAAGGTTTTATTGAATCGGAAGTAGATCGCGTAAAAAGTAATATCGAAGCAAAAATACCTATTGTTGGGCAGGTAATGGCGATAACAAATGAAATACGTACAGTATTGGAAAGCGCAAGCGGAAACCAAACCCAATCATTTGCATTTGATGATATTTATGACGGAGTGACGCCAATTAATGCAACTAATGATGCATCAAGGCCGGATTTTTCATTCACTTTACCCGATATGTACGGCGGCGGTACATATCAGCTGATAGACCTATCTTTCTTTGATGAATACAGAAATTACATACACGGAATAACAGGAGCTATAGCTGTTTTCTTTATAGTAAGGAGAATTGTAAGAAAGGCCAAGATTTTTGTATAGGAGTGGTGAGGTATGTTGATAGAGCTTTTAGCAAGGTTCTTTCTGGGTATTTTTGAATCAATCTTTTCCGCGCTTCCAACAGTAAACGTGACATTACCCAGCGGAACAGTGGGTACATTATCAAGTATAATAGCAAGCGTTGCTTATTTCATACCCGTTGGCCTAATTGCAAATTTGATAATGGTTATGTTCTCAATAGACATTGGAATTTTTGTATATAGGTTTGTTATACGCATAATTAGATTTGTTCCATTCATAGGCTAGGAGGTTAAAACATGCTTAACATAGTAATCCGTATATTCATGATCCTGTTATCACCCATCGCCATAATGTACGTAATACTGGCGATATCTTATCTGGGCTACTCAATCAAAGGCTACCGAATGCCAAAAAGCGGCTCAACCTACAAACCCCGCGGCATACTCATGCGCTTGCTCTGGGACTTCCCGCGGCAATTCTGGAAAGACCGCTTCAACCGCGACCCGGACGAATTCAAAGAATACGGCCTACACCTTTTCTGCGGTGAACAAGGAAGCGGAAAAACCGTCTCCGTCGTTGATACATTGGTTAAGCTTAAAAAAAAGTACCCTCACCTAAAAATCAGGACAAACTTTAACTACACCAACCAAGACGATGAAATAGGCAATTGGGAAGACCTCGTTAAAAACGAAAACGGCATATACGGTCAAGTGGAAGTCATTGACGAAATACAAACATGGTTCAGCTCGAACCAATCCAGAGACTTCCCGCCCGCCATGCTCCAAGAAATATCACAGCAGCGCAAGCAACGCAAAATGCTAATCGGCACCGCCCAAATCTTCGGCAGGGTCAGCAAACCGATCCGGGAGCAGACCACCTTTGTATACTGCCCGATGACAGTATGCGGCTGCCTAACCATAGTGCGCGTATCGAAACCGCATTTTTATGACGAGGAAACCTACAAGTTTAAAAAGTACACCCGCAATTACTTTTTCATTCACGATGAAGTAATACGCAACGCATTTGACACCTACAAAAAGATTGAAGGTATGGTTAAATCAGGGTTTTCCTATCGTCCCGAACTGAAAGAAGAATAAGAGCGCAACAATTGCCGCCTGACGACCGCGCGAGGACCCGCTCGCGGGTTCGCGCGGCGGCGGCGGCAACGTGCGCGACAGAAGCCAAGACGATCTACCGATTTATTACCCTTCATTGGTAAAAAGCGGTATCATTTTGAGGAAAAATAATTTGCTTTTCCTTTAGGGGCGGGTCATGTAGTAGTAGTAGTACGCCCCAAGGATGATAACGGAAAATCAAGGTTTTCAGGGATTTGCAAAACTGCGGTTAATGGCGGTATTTAGGCATCGTGGGGGAATTTATCAAAAAGCATTCAAACCTGTTTTGAATGCTTACGCATTGGGGGGGGTGATGTGGTGTGTTTCTAGCAACGGTAAGGCGTACCAAGTTTTTCAAAGAATTATCCAAAGAAAAGAAAATAGAGTATTTTTCACTAAAACAACAAAAATACCTTCCTAATATCGACAACATCTATTATAACATATATCTATTTGAAGATATTAACGGAAACGAAAGGCTTATACCCTTCTTCGACGAATTAAAAACCGCCCGTCACAACTTCATCGAAACCCGGAACGAAATCCAATTCCGTCCCGGTCTGTACATAAGAACCAGAGGCCATAAGCTGTACAATTACGCCCTCTCAACCGAGGGCGAGTTTGACATCTTTATAACAGAAAACCTTTTAAACGAAAACACCCCGCGCGTCCATGTCCAACTCCGCGCCCACGGCCTGTGGGTCAACGGCATACACGAAATGCTTATAAAGTCATATCTAACCGTAGTCCGGATTTTCAGCGAATACGGATGCAAAATAGAAAAAGTCCGTGAAAACCGCATAGACTTCTGCTACCACACCAACAACATCCAGAAGCCCGGCGAAATCTTCGACAAAAGATACTTCACCCGCCACATGCGCACCACCTTCCATGGCGGCGTAGAACGCTTCCGGCTGGAAAAGCACGGCGGCGACTTCGACATCATCACCCACTATGTCGGCATGGGCGAACGCAAAAGCAACAACGTCTTCGTCCGCTTCTACGACAAAACCAAAGAAGTCGTAGAAATGGGTTACAAAGCCATGTTCATACCCATATGGCGTGAAAACGGCCTAATCAACGCTTTTGACGAGTACTGCCTAAGATATGCATACGAACACAAATCTTACGCCGCCCGTCATAAAGCCCGGTTACTATTTTACATGGAACACGGCACCGACGAAGCTACCCGGCAGAGCATCCGGCTCGTCCTCGATGATAAGAACGCCACGGCCTACCATTACCGCGCCTGTGCAAAAAAAGAAGGAATCCCGGAAGTAACCATAGTTACAAACATCGAATTCCAAACCATGCGGAAATTTTACTACAGTTCGGAGCAGTTCATCATCGACATGTTGAAACATATAGACCGCCCAAATGCACCCAGCCAATTGACGCACCTTTTCAAAATAATTGATAACCGCAAGGTTTTTATTGATTACCTGACCGGAACAACGGTATGCTTCGTAAAAGAAAAACTAAAAGACAAAGCTCCGGGCGAAATAGAAATCTGCTGTGACTGGTGGGAACGCCTACGCAAAACAAAGCTAGACGGAATCAAGCCCGACAAAAACTTAATCCGCGAATACTCCGCCGCGCTGGACCAACGGCAAGTAGCCCGGCGTATGATCGGCGCCGTCGCCACTCACGCCGTATACGATGATGACGTAGAAACCGACTTCACCGAGGACATAACCGACTTCCTAACCCGCCTAAACGACAACGATATCCACGCCGCAAGAATAAACATCATAGGTGAAATCAAAAGCGACCTTCTAGACGACTACGACATAAAAAAGAAAAACAAAGAAGTCCGTGTACGCTCAAAGAAGCGCAAAGCCGCACAAAAACGAGCAGTACAACAATTAAAATCCATCCCGGTAGACCATCCAAAAACCGATGCTGGAGAGATAGAAATGATGGCACATCAAATGAATTTATATACACATACAGAATAATAAAATTAAATTAATTGTCATTTAATACTCCGTGTCAGTTGACACCATTCCATGAATCATGTATTCTTTATGCATTAAGAAAGTAATACATCCGACTCGCCGCCAGTTGGAAGCTAGCGGCGAGTGGTAAAGAACCCACACGATAGAGTCAGCTATCACGTAGGCTTATTCATTATGCCATGATAGCTGTTAATTTATTCGTGTGGGCTTTTTGTTGAAAGTTCGTCTACAGAAGGGAGAAATACAAATGATAGAGGATGAGAGAAGGAATCAATACATATCAGGTGATGATAATAAACGAGATCATACGTTAGAGAGGTACAAACAAGATTGCTTTGAAAAGGGCATTTATTTGTTTGTAGATAAAGAAAAAAGACTGGGTATTGATTTGTTATGTATACCAGAAGAAAGAATTATCGCAGTAGATTGTGGAATATCAGAAGCGGATTTGAATCTATTATTTTCCACCATTTTTTCCACCACAAAAACGTACATTAATTAACGAAAAAGGATACATTTATAAAAATGAAAAGCCTGATATCAGTCAAAATGCCTTGATATCTGGCTTTTAGAACTCGTTTTTGTGAAGCGGGTGATGGGAATCGGACCCACGTATCCAGCTTGGAAGGCTGGTGTTCTACCATTGAACTACACCCGCAAAATTCCTATCTACGAGCCGTTTTCGGCTCTTTTTTCTTGGTTGATTAAGCCTGTAAGCACTAAGGCTAACCATTTCAAACGCATATTTAACAAGGTTCTCCCATCAACCTTCGTAAGTATACCACGCAGAGCTTGAGCTGTCAAGAAGAAGATTTTTTGGTTGCACTCGACTGCTTTAGGTTGCAAATAAATGATTGTTTTGAAAATAGATGAGTCAAAAATTATTACGGTGTCCAGATGTTAAATTATAAAAATCTGTAGCGTTTTATGTATAAAAATGTTATTATTTATACCGTAAGAACGGAGGCTAAAGGGTTCGTTAGTCTTAAGACCGGATACCATAGGTAAAGGTTTGTTGCATAATATTGAGTGTGCGGATGAAGGTACGGTTACGGCTGATGGTGCAATAGACTGTACGCTCGCTTTCTACGTAGTGACAGTAACGGAAAAAGAAACTCTAAGGAGTATCTTGCATTTGTAGGTAAAAAAGCTGATGGAGATATGTTAAGTGATGGGGATTGTCGGGCGTTGATGGCAATGCCTGTACAGGATTTTACTGAGGATGGCCGGCGTTCCGCAAGCTGGTTAAAAAGCTCAACAGGGCGCAACAGATGGCGTGAGCTAGATTCGCAGATAGATACGCAGATATATAAAGAGCGTGCTGTTTTAGAAATGAACGAAGCTAGAAGCGAGGAGATAGTGAACATTCAAGACAGCGCCTATCATCAAAAACAGGCGTTAAATCGTAATATAGTTGTTTTAAAGAATCAACTTTTGCAAATAGAAAATGTTTTATCGCGTGTGGGCTCAGTTGCTGATAAAGTCGATGCAGAGAAGAAAAAAGTGGTTGCTAGCAGGGAGTTGAAGCAGAAAGAGCAGTCACTTCGGATGAAGGTGGGCGGATTTACGAAAAACGCATGGATACTGTGTTATAACTTAGTTTTATATACAGCAGGGTTCAGCTTGCCGGGAGCGATGAAGAATATTTATTTGATAATATGACATACTATTGTCAACTTTCCTGTGTTATAAAAGAAGAAATAAAGCCAAGGAGAGCGTTATGGAAAAAATGGAAAAGTTAAAAGAGTTATTAATAAAAGACGGTTATACAAGATGGGAATGTGTTTCGATTGATAAAGTCAAATCAATGCCTGGGGATATGTGGGTTTTATACGGTAAAGAAGACGTGCATGAAAGACAAAAAGGCGATATTGCACATAGCATAAAAGGCATTGATGGGTTATCGGAAGCACCGAAAAAGTATACGTCTGTTTTGATTGTTGCGTTACCGCGCGGAGATGGCGATGCGCGTCCGAGCGGGGGAGTTAATGTTAAGAATGCTTTGAAAGAAGCGGGGTTTGCCGCCAAACTTTATACGTCTTTGCCTATAAAAAGACTTGCCGTGTTAAGCGGGTTAGCGGAATACGGCAGAAACAATGTAACGAGTGTGCGGGGGATTGGAAGTTGGGTGCAGTATACGGTATTTTTGACGGATGCGCCGTCTGACGACGATAATTGGCGGGAAAAGCCGGTTATGGCGGCGGAGTGTGAGGACTGCGATATTTGTATAAATGCTTGCCGTAAAGGAGCAATCAGCAAGGAAAGATTTTTGTTTTATAGGGAAAAATGTAAAGGGTGTAACACCGAGTGCTATTGGTCGTGTCCTTTGAATATAAGAAGCTCTGAGTAAATTTTATTTGATCTATAACTATATTCCACTACTAAGCAATCATTTTTATGATTATTAGGATAAAAACGAGTAATTACGGTTATGTGTTGCAGGCGAGTACGGTAGTTTTATCTACGAGGCGCACTTAATATGTAATTACTTAATAAACACAAACAATATGTGGGGGTGCCTTTTAATGAAAGAAAAAGTGTTGTTCGTTATCTTGGAGCAATATGCGGATTGGGAATATTCTTTTCTGGCTACAGCATTACAGGGTAGAATAAAAGACAAAACTTCAAACTTTGAAGTAAAAACACTATCCTTAAATAAAAATCCGGTTAAATCCATTGGTGGGTTTACAACGATACCGGATTACAGTATTGAAGACTACCCCGACTATGCCGCTCTTATTCTTATCGGCGGAATGTCGTGGCGGACGGAAGAAGCAAAAAACGTGGTTCCAATTATGAAACAAGCGTTATCGGACGGGAAAGTTGTAGGAGCAATATGCGATGCTACCGTTTTCTTGGGTATGAACGGTGTGTTAAATGATAAAAAACACACAAGCAATACGCTTGATGATTTAGTTGAATCCGCACAGAATAGCTACACGGGCAAGGAAAATTATATTAATGAACAAACTGTGCGGGACGGGAAACTCATTACTGCCAACGGTACGGCTTATTTAGAATTTACAAGGGAAGTCTTGTACGCATTGGAAGCTTACCCAGTTGAATATATTGAAGAAAACTATAAATTCTTTAGGCTTGGTTTTATAGAAATGTTGAAAGGAAGTGCGGAATAGGTATTGGGAGCGTTTCATTTTTAGTGTAATTGGTTTTCTACCGCGTGGTTTACGCCGTGCGAAAAGTGGTAAAGATTTCAATACAATCGGGAGGATATGGCTCTGCGGGAGCGCAACCAGAGCGCCCGGCTGTGGGAACTCAAGCAATGAAGAGCGGCCTTTCGGGGCTGCTTTTCTTCATTGCTTAGATTCCCCATAAAGCGATAAACTCGCTCTTACGCAACTCGGACTTGCGAAAGCCGTTCCTCAAAGAAGATACATAGGCGATACTCAAAAAGCCCATACCATTGAAAACTGTATGTATGATAAAACGAAGTATAAAAGAGCCCTTACTAAGTTCATAGCTAAAAACGCAATACTGATGACAGAT
>Ga0123353_10008064_pt1 | contig 14332 bp, 10 predicted proteins | sample TergutLab28metaG_3_FD_92763 | JGI IMG/M metagenome (GOLD analysis project Ga0123353, IMG submission 92763) | Labiotermes labralis P3 segment gut microbial communities from Petit-Saut dam, French Guiana - Lab288 P3 | ecosystem: Host-associated > Arthropoda: Insects > Digestive system > Gut ... | reverse complement strand
TATCTGCAGGGCTACGGCTGTCGGAAAATCAAGCGCTGGCTGGAGGAGCACGACATCAAGACCGTCACTGGCAAATCTGAATGGAGCACCTCTACAATAGACCGCATGCTCAGCAAGGACAGCAGTCACTTGTGTAAACATATTTGAAGCCGTGCAAGCAAGTAGGAGCGGGAATTTTTCGGCCCATGCTGCCCGACTTCGACCTGTGTCAACGGAGAAGGCAAATCACAACGTTATGTCCCGCTCCGCAGAATATCCAGATACTTTTCATAAGCAAATATTCTGCCGCGCTGCCCGCCAGACGATTGAAGCAAAATAGCAGCGTCAACCAAAACCTTCACTGCATTCCCTACCGTGTTATATGAAACATGCAGGGCGTTCGCGGTTGTTCCGATTTCGATAATGGGATTGCCCTCTAAGTATTCAAATAAGCGCATAAGGGTGCTCGGCGTTCGTCCCAACTGGCGAATCCGCGCTGCGTTTTGGTCGTGCAGTGCTTTGAGCTTATCTATCGTTTCCACCGCGTTGATTGCCGATTCGTTAATTGCCAGGAGAAAAAATTTGATCCACTGTTCGTAATTGCCTTTCATGCGAACCTCGGTCATGCGGTCGTAATATTCAATGCGATTCTTTTTCAGAAAATAGGAGGTGTATAGCACCGGGGTCGCAAGCACTTTGCGTTCCATCAGAAACAGCGTAATCAATAATCTGCCGATACGCCCGTTGCCGTCGAGGAACGGGTGTATCGTTTCAAACTGGTAGTGGATCAAGGCGGCCTGAATCAGCACATCCAAATCGGTCCACAGGCTTTCATTGTTTATAAAGTGTTCCAGCAGATACATGGCGGCTTCCATGTCCACTGTATTCGGAGGAATATACCGCGCGTTTTTTAAGGTGCTGCCTTGCCCGCCAATCCAATTCTGAGATCGCCGAAATTCACCCGGGTTCTTTTCCTGACCCCGGACGCCCTCCATCAATATGACATGGGTATCCCGGAGCAATCTGTTGCAAAGGGGCAGTTCCCGAAGCTTTGCCACGGCAAATTCCGTTGCCTTTACATAATTGATTACGTCGCCGACATTTTGGTTGGTGTTCTCCTCTATCAAAGGGTCAAGAATGTCCTCAAGCGTTGCCTGCGTCCCCTCGATTTGCGATGACATCAGCGCCTCTTTACGGATATACATAGATATAAATAGATTCACATCAGGAATGCGCTTCGAAAGCCCGTCCAGCAAAGCGAGCTGTTTATTCGCATTCACGAGCAATTCTATAGTCTCTTTGTCAAGCTCTATCGGGGGGCTTTTGGGCGGAATCGGCGTTGGATTGAAGGATTTATAGGCAGATTCCCCCGAAAGATTGGTTTTCCATACGCCAGCTCGGTTGTCCATGTGCATTCTCCTCTGAATTGAAATAAGCACATAAATTATAGCGCCATTATTTCAAAATGTCAAGAAAAATTGAAATAGCGGCGATTTTCATATTTCTTTGCAAAACACCGCTAAAACGTATGGTTGTTGGACTTTTAGCCTTTGGCGGTCGGAAAAGTAACGCAAATAGCTTCAGCAACGAGAAATATATGGGTGATGCGTTGATGCAAAAGACATACACACCGGATACGCTGGGCGGCTTGCAGGTGAAGAACATCGGACAGCAAGCGATGTATTTGATTGAGAATGATCATGAGCCTATCATTGACAGGGAAGCCTGGATACGGGTGCAGAAGATGAAGCAGCTCCACCCCCTTGCAGTTCAAGCAGGACGGCAGCTTCAAGATCATCCAGGCGACCGACTTTCATGTCAGAAGCCCGGCGCAGGTTCCGATCACGCGGGATTTCCTATACAATCTGGTGGTCATGGACCGCGCCGGCAAGGATCCGGCGTTCAATATTTGGCTGTTCGATTCCGGCAGCCACATCGAGCCCGGCTACGACAACAGCTTCGGCTGCGTGCAGTGGCCGCAGATTGACTGGTTCGACAACACCAACGAAGCCCTGGGATACCTGCCGTCTATCGCGTTCCAGCACATCGTCCGCTTTTTTGAGAAGAAGGAGTGAGCGGTGAAATGAGAAAAACATTGCGTTCGGTTTTGGCAGGCCTCATCGCCTGCGCCATGATGGCCGGCTTGCCCTACGCCGCCGCAGCTGCGGCCCCATCCCTGCTGACGGTCAAAAGCGGCAGGAAGCTTCAGCTGAGCCAGAACGTGTTTAAGTTCCGCAAGCGCCTTTTTCCGAATGTGAAAATAACGAAGTATTGACAGGCCAAAGAGGCTGCACGCCGAAACATGGCAAAAAAATCATTGTTTTCACTAAAAAAAGCTTGCAAACAGAATTTAAACCAGCTATAATGTTTACGCCTGAACCGGTTAGTAAAAGTTTGGCAATTTTGGATTGGCCCCTGCGCGGTACGGCAGGGCATATTATAAATTTTGGACAAGGAGGAATCAGCCATGCAAAGCAAAAAGTTCCTGTCCGCACTGCTGGCGCTGTTGATGATGGTCGGGGTGGTTGCCGTCGCACCCATCACTGCCAGCGCGGCCACCGCCGTCACGCCCATGGTCTCGGCGGGGCAATCTCATTCTCTGGCGCTGGAAAACGACGGCACGGTCTGGGCCTGGGGGCGCAACACCGTCGGTGAGCTGGGCGACGGCACCACCACAAACCGTGGCAGCCCTGTGCAGGTGATGGCCTCGCCCGGCGTGCCTTTGGGCGGCGTGACCGCTGTCGCGGCAGGAGCCTATGACAGTCATTCCCTTGCGCTGAAAAGTGACGGCACGGTCCTGGCCTGGGGAAACAATGTCTTCGGCCAGTTGGGCGACGGCACCACCACCGCACGCCACAGCCCCGTGCAGGTGACCGGCCTAAGCGGCGTGACCACCATCTCGGCAAGCTATCATTCCCTTGCGCTGAAAAGCGACGGCACGGTCTGGGCCTGGGGGTATAACATTTATGGCCAGTTGGGCGACGGCACCAGCGGCGCCGGGACCAACAAAAGCTCTCCTGCGCAGGTGCCCGGCCTGGCCGACGTGACCGCCATCGCGGCAGGCGGCGGGGGGAGTAGCTTGCATTCCCTGGCGCTGAAAAACGATGGCACGGTCTGGGCCTGGGGGCGTAACAATTACGGTCAACTGGGCGACGGCACCACCACAGACCGCAGCAGCCCTGTGCAGGTGCCCGGCCTGACCGGCGTGGCCGCCATCGAGGCAGGTTCCGATTATTCCATGGCGCTGAAAAGCGACGGCACGCTCGTGACCTGGGGGCGCAACAACAGGGGCCAGCTGGGCGACGGCACCACCACGCAGCGTGTCAGCCCCGTGCAGGTGATGGCCTCGGCGGGCGTGCCCCTGGAGGACGTGGCCGCCATCGCGGCGGGCGGCACGCATGCCGTTGTGCTGAAAAGCGACGGCACGGTCTGGTCTTGGGGGAGCAACAGCGCCGGCAAGCTGGGGGACGGCACCACCGCAGACAGCAGCTATCCCGTGCAGGTGTCCGGCTTGAGCGACGTGGTCGCCATCGCGGCAGGCGAGCATACCCTGGCGCTGAAAAATGACGGAACGGTCTTTTCCTGGGGATATAACGGCTACGGCGAGTTGGGCGACGGCACCACCACAAACCGCAACAGCCCCGTGCAGGTGGGCGGGGGGCTGAATTTGGGCACCGCGCCTGTAGACAAGGACGCGCTGTGGGCGGCCATCTTGATCTTCGAAATGGATTTGGATGAGAATGACTGGACCGCCGCCTCCTGGGCGACTGCCCTCGCGAAGGCGCAGGCGGCCCTGGACGTCTATCTTGACGGCGACGCCACGCAGGGCGAGGTGGACGCCGCCAAAGGCGATTTGCTGTCCGCCATCGAGGCCCTCGTGCCGTATGTGCCCGCGCCGGTGCCGCCCAGCATCACGACAGCCACCCTGCCGGGCGGTACATATAATGCGGCCTACACCACGACGACCCTGGCCGCCACGGGCGACACGCCCATCACCTGGAGCGCCACCGGCCTGCCGGGCGGCCTGGCCTGCTCCACGGCGGGCGTGATCTCTGGAACCCCGACCGCCACCGGTACGTTCAGCGTGGTCGTCACAGCCAGCAACGGCGTCGCGCCAAACGGCAGTGAGACCTTCAGCCTCATCATCGCCAAGGCCGGTCAGGCCGCGCTCACGATCAACGACCCGGGCGCGAAGCTCACCACCGACGCCGATTTCACGCTGACCACCGCAGGCGGCACCGGCGGCGGCGGTGTGACCTACGCGCAGACTGGCGGAACGGCCGGCACGGTGTCCTCCGCCGGGCTGGTGCACATCACCGGCGTGGGCACTATTACCATGACCGCCACCAAAGAGGGCGGCGCCAATTACAACGACGTCACCTCCGCCGAGCTGACCATCACAGTCACCGCCGCGCCCGTCGACAAAACCGCCCTGGACGCCCGCCTGGAGGCAATCGGCGGCACACGGAGGGGCCATTACACGCACGCCAGTTGGAGGGCTTTCAGAAGCGCGCTGCGGGCGGCGCGGGCGGCAGCGAAGGACGAAAACGCCACGCAGGCCGAAGTGGACGAGGCCCTGCGCGCCCTGAACGCGGCCTTCGGCAATTTGCAGCCGAAGATGATCTTCACCACCCATTACAGAGCGAACCGCTGGAACTGGTTCAGGTTCATCGTACTGTTCGGCTGGATTTGGATGTGGTTCATCTAACGGCGGTGGTGCAACGGCAACGCGATTGCCTTCCTTTCTCTCAAACAAAAGCAGCGGCCGGCGGGAGCAATCCTGCCGGGCCGCCGCTTTTTGGCTGATCATAGGGTCGGCATGAAAATGGGAGGCAAAAAAAGATTGTGATGGCGCCGGAAATATGCTATCATAATAATGCACAAAAAAACTGGTCAGGGGGAACTTTATGAAATCCTTCAGGCGCCTTGGCAAGGCATTCCGCTCGCGTACAGGCGCATACCTTTTCTTTTCACTTGCGGCAGCCGCCTTCCTATTCCTGCACAGCTCCCAATGGGCCTATGGCTGGATCGCGGAACTTTATCCTCTGGACGATAAATTCGTTCCAATACTGTTTTGCGTGATTGGCCTTTGTGCCGCCGCCATGTTCGGCTGCCTGTTTGCGGCTGACAAAATCAGGGGCAATCGCATCCTGTCCGCAATCCAAACATCGTTTTCCGTGCTGACGGGCACCCTGTTTACCTATACCGCCATACTCCTTTTCGGCTTAGACAAGGGCTTCAAACCGGACAGCCTCGGCAACGGGCTTACATACCTGCTGCCCAATTTGCCGTACCTTGGCACCGCGATTCTGCTGCCGCTTCCATTTCTGCTCTTCCCCGCCCCAAAGAAGGCCGTCAAAATCATTCTGACGGCGCTCACCTGCGCCGCGCTGCTTGCGCCGGCGCTGCCGCTTGTGATGCATACCGGCCCAAAAGAAGCGCAGCCGGTCCTGCCACCCATCATGCTGCGGTCGCAGAATGTTCTTCAGGGCGCGAACTTGGTGCTGGAAAGCCTCAAACAGGGAGAAAAGCCAGACGCAGCAAACCTGCTGGAGGACAACGATGCGTGCTGGACCCCACAGGATCCCGCCCGGCGGCCTGCCAAAGGGCACGCGGACATCAATAACAGCTTCGCGGAATTCCAGCTTGCGGGGGACTATACCTTCAACGTGGCCGCAATTGAGGAGGTTGGCAATGAAGTTCAGTACTTCCGGCTGCAGGCACTGGTGGATGGCCAATGGATCACCGTCTATCAGAGCGAAAAAATCCAGTCCATGCGTCTGTGCAGCTTTGACGCGGTGACAACTGACCGCGTGCGCCTGTCCATCGACAAATTTCGCAGCGGCGATACGCCCGCACAGATCAAAGCCCTCAAGCTCTACAACGAGCCAAAACGTAGCGCCAGTGGCTTTGAGGTGACGGCCTATCAGCGCTTGGACGGCGACGTGCCCACCGAGGTGCTGGCCAAAGGCGAGGAATATGTGAATAACTACGCCCGTTTTTATGACGTCTACAGCACCATCATTGTTTTCGCCGCGGTGCGCTGGGACGAAAATGGCAATATCAATTTTGGCAACCTTGGCGAGGAAGGCTTTGCCCGGGAACTGGCGGCGCTCAAGGAAATCATCGCCCATCGCTCGAAGCAGGATCACCAGGTGAAAATCATCGTCACAACCCTTGCGGATGGCGTTTGGGAAGATATCGGCGTGAACGCTTATATGGCCCGGCACTGGGAATCCGTTGCCGATCAGACCATCGCTTTTGTTGAGAAATACGACCTGAGCGGCGTGGATATCGACTGGGAATTCCCCCGAAACCAAGAGGACTGGCGCGTGTTTGACCGCTTTATCGCCCGCCTGGACGATGGAATGAAGGCCGCGAATCCGGACGCGATGATCTCCGCGGCGCTTGCCAGCTGGGCCTTGGGCATGTCCGAGGAAACCCTTGCCCGCATCGGCCAGATTCAATTCATGGCCTATGACGGGCGGGATAGGGACGGCTACCAGAGCTCGTTGCAGCAGGCGCAGGAGGGGCTGCAAAAATTCATCGACAAAGGGGTGGGCGCCGGGAAGATCAACATCGGCATCGCCGCCTACGGCCGCCCCGTCAATGGCTCGCCCTTCTGGAAGGCCTGGCGGGACCTGGACGCCGCAAACTACTGGGACAGCAAATATTACAACGTGCTCGACAGCGACTACCAGACGCCCAACCATGGGCAGGTTTACGACGGCACCTTCTGCGCCCCTGCCCTGGCGGGCGACAAGACGGCCTATGCCCTCTTCAGCGGCGCGGGCGGGGTGATGGTGTTCCGCGTGGCCTGCGATAAGACCATGGATGACCCCAACAGCGTGGCCTGCGGCGTCGAAAACGCGCTGGGGCGGTATCTGGAGGCATGGTGAAACAGGGTCATCCCGCCAGGGAATCCAGATACGCCAGATACTTCTGGATGCCCCGCGTCGCCTTGGAGTCCCTGAAATCATACTGCGCTACACTGCAGGCCCATGCGAACGGACACAGGTATCTCATGCCGTTTGCGTGGGCCAATTTCAATGCCCGGAAAGACGTGGCGGCGCCCGCGTTGTCGTGCAGCCACTCCGGGATGCCCCAGCTTTTCGTGTAATCGCCTCCAAGCAGACCGGTGATACGCGTAAAGTTCGCCTGCTTGAAATCATGGGTGAACATGTCGATGCCCATGTTCGCGTTCGTGGCATAGCCGGACTCAATGGGCGAGCAGATCGCGGAGTCCCCCTGCCTGTAGCAGATCTGGTGCGTGTAGATATATTTGCTGTCCATCTTCCCGGCGATGATGTCGCACAGCTTTTGCACCGCCTGTTGGATCAGCAGCTCCCGGAAGGAGACCCACTCCCCCCAGAAGGCGGAGCGATCACGGACTCGCGGCGCGTCGAAACCGCCGGGGTTTTCCACGGTGGAGGGGTCGTAGTCGGTGGATTTCAGCTCCCAGGTGTCAATGTTCTGCCCCATGGCGGCATTGAAGGCCTCTGTTGTACTGTATTTCTCGCGGCAGTGCTCCCGGAAGGCGAGGATGGTGTTGGGGTTGTAGTCCAAATCCAGCGTGCCGTCCTTCGCGTTGTATTTGAGCTCGGAGGTGGTGGTCACCCCCAAGATGCAGCCCGGATGGGTTTGGATGAGGGAATGGATATATTCGGCGCACCTGCCCAGCGACTGCTCGGCCTGCGCCCAATACCGGGTCTTCGCGCCGGCGAGATCGGTGGGCGCGAAGCTCAGGTAGTAGTACCCGGATTCGTCGTGGCGGCAGGCCCACCCGGCGTCTGTCGCTGCGGTCCACATCACAGCGTTGTCGTCATCAAGGAGCTCGCCGGTATAGCCCCAGGGGTCCGCCCGCAGCCAGAAGACCACCGGCATCCCGGCGGCTTCGGAAAGTTGTATGTAATAATCCACCAGCTTGGGGTTGAAATTCCCGTCGGCATCGATCCACATCATATAGTCCAGGCAGACGGAGTAGCCGATGACGGCGGTCTTCGACCGGGTTTGGTAGGCGCTCCTGATCTCGCCCAGCAGATCGAGGTCCCGGTCGAGGTCTCCGCCGACGCCCCACGCGAAGGGCACGATGTAGACGCCGGTCGCTTTCAGGTATTCGACGCTGACGGCATCCCACGCCGCGCCCTCGAAGGCGAGCTTGACCTGGTCAACCGTACCGGCCCATTCCTTCTTGCGGGAGAGGTCGATCTGGTAGTCGTGGTATACATTGTCATTCCGGACCGGAATGGCGGCGCTGCACTCCTCGCTGAATCCGCCGGATGCCGTTTTCCAATACAGCCGGACGCCGGACGCCTCGCCGGATTGCAGCCGGAACTCAATGGACCGGATGGCCGCGCAGGGAATCCCCAGCCCGGCCGGCGACACGATGGCCGCGCCTTCGGCCATCCATTCTTCCAATGCTTTGGCATCCCAGCCGACGTACGCGCCGGTCAGCGTCATGTCTCCGCCGGTGGTTGGCATCGGAGTATTCGCTGGCCGCTGACGGCCGGAGGCCCCGGCACAACCGGTCAGCAGAAGACAGAGTATTGTTGCGAGAGCAAAAAGCCTGCGCATATTGGATGCCCCCTTTTTTGCGTCTATTGGTATCATATCATTTTTGTACAGCCTGTCAAGACAAATTTTTTTGCAGCGCTTCATTGCAAAAAGGTGGATAAACAAATGATTGTAAAAGGTGCAGCCATATGCTATAATCGATTGTCCGCTACTATATACTGTATGGCCTGCTTTGACCGGGGAGATTCATCGCGAGAGGAGTATGCAAATAACATGGGGACCATCACATCAATACTCAGCACCGTTTTCGCGGTATTGCAATGCGTCTCGGCCGCGCTGCCCCGCATGCAGCCGCAGCGCATCACAGTGCAGCCGGAGCGCGCGTACCAGACCTTTGAGGGCTGGGGGACAAGCGCATGCTGGTGGCCGCAGATGATCGATGAAGAAGAGATGGCGGAAGAAATCGCCCGGGCGCTTTACGGCGATACGGGGCTGAACCTGGACATCTACAGATACAACGTCGGCGGCGGCGAAAACGACAACCCCGCCAGCCGCATCTGGGAGCGCGCCAGGCGCACCGAGAGCTTTTACGCCTACAACCCGCGCACGGAGCGCTATGAATTCGACTTCACGCGGGACGCCAACGCGCGGCGGATGCTGGACAAGGCCATCGGGCAGGGCGCGAAGGAGGTGGTCCTGTTCTGCAACAGCCCGCACTTCTCCATGACCCGCAGCGGCCAGGCCTCCGGCGGGCTGGAGGAGGGCGTCTCCAACCTGCCGCCGGAGAACTATCAGGCCTTCGTCGACTACCTGCTGGCCATCGCGGACTGGTTCGTCGCGCAAGGTTATCCCGTCAGCGGCATCTCCCCCATCAACGAGCCGCAGTGGGGCTGGGGCGGCGGCTGGGTCGGACAGGAGGGCTGCCACTATACCCCGGAGGAGACTGTGGCGCTGCTGGAGCTGTTCGCCGTCACGATGCGGGAGCGGGGCGCGCCCTATCGCCTCGTGGGGCCGGAGAGCGGCGACATGTCCGACGCCCATACGGCCTATACAGATGCGTTTTGGGGCAGCGAGATCCTGCGCGGGGCATGCGACACCTTTTCCGGGCATTCCTATTGGATGGACAACGACATCGTGAAAAAATGGATCAGCGGCCTGCGTTTCAAATGCCGCACCCCCGACAAAAAGTTTGAGATGAGCGAATGGTGCGAGCTGCCGCAAAAAATCGATGTGACTGCCATCGACAGCGGCCTGTATATGGCAAACATCATCGTGCAGGACCTGACGCTGCTCAACGCGGTCTCCTGGCAGAGCTGGACGGCAGTGAACGGGGACGGCGTCATGGACATCAGGGACGGGCAGCTGCGTTACTACAACCGCTATTGGGCCTACAAGCAATTTTCCGCCTTCATCAGGGAGGGGGCGAAGCGCGTCGCGGTGCGGGATTCCTTCGGCCTCGGCAGCGAGCTTGCCTGTGCCGCCTTCCGGCAGGGCGGGGAGACCGTCCTGGTGCTGCTCAACAACGCGCAGGAGGCGCGGGCGATTCGCCTGGACGGGCGCTACAGCGCCATGCAGGTGTATGTCACGGACGCGGAAAAGCGCTGCGAGCTGTGCTATGACGGCGCGTTTGCCGCCGCGCAGACCCTGCCCGCGCGGAGCATCAGCACCTTTTTGCTTGCGCAGGATTGCTTTTATTGGCAAGCCGCAGTATAATAGGGGCAGGAGTAAATAAGAAAAACTGCGGCAATGATAAATCAGAATGGCGCGGGAGGCTGATCGCTTTGACCTTTCAAGAAAAAATGATCTTGAAGCATTGGGAGATCGTCAAGAAAAAGGACGACGCGCGCATCGCGTCGCTGCCGCCGACGCCCGGCATTGCGGAGGAGCCGGACATCGCCTACGTAGCGGACGGGCATCGCGGCCATCTGCTGGACATCTATTATCCGCAGGGAACGAAAACGCCGCTGCCGGTGATCATCGCCATCCACGGCGGCGGTTTCATGTATGGGTATAAGGAGCTGAATAAGCCGTACAATCTGTATCTGTCCAGCCTGGGCTTTGCGGTCATCAGCCTGAGCTACCGTCTGTCGCCCGAGGTCCGTTTTTCTGAGCAGATGCGGGACCTTTCCGCCGCATTCCACTGGATCGCGCAAAACGGCACCAGTTATCCCTGCGACATGGAGAATCTCTTCGTCACCGGGGATTCGGCGGGCGGCCTGTTCGCCATGCTGCTGCCCCTCGCGGAGCACAGCCCCGCCCTGCGGGAAATCTATGGGCTGGGGGATCCCAGCGGCCTGCAAATCCGGGCGATCGGCCTGGTTTCCGCCGCGCTGGTGATGACACGGGGGCTGGCGGTGAAGCTGCTGACAAAGCCGGTGTTCGGCCCGGGCTACAGGTGCCGGCAGGACTTCCGCTGCCTGGATGTACGCGGCATTCCGGATCTGGAACGGTTGCCTCCCTGTTATATGGTCACCAGCAGGCAGGATTTCGTGCGCGGGCACAGCCTGGAATTCGCGCAGGTTCTGCGGGAGCGGTGCGTCGCCCATGAACTGCACGACTGGCCAAAGGTGGAAGGCAAACAGCTGGGGCATGTGTTCAGCGTGCTGTACCCCACCATGGAGGAGAGCGCCGTGACCAGCGGAGAGATGACGGAGTTTTTCAGGAAGCATTTATATGAGGACCGCCTCGATTGTGTTCGGCAATAAAGCTGCGAAGATATGGGGGATTTCACATGGCATGGTATACAATTATCCTGATGGTTATTCTGGGCATAGCGGCGTTCTATCTTTTCGCGGGCTTTGCCGCGTCCCTTGTCCTGGGGTTCATCGTGAAGCATCCGGTGGGAAGGCTGGGCCGCCCCACCTATGACCAAATGCGGAAGATCTGCGGGGATACGGATTTCAGCGCGTATGACGCAATGGAAAAAGAAGAATTCGTCGTCCATAACAACGGCGCAGACCTGCAATGCGTGTTTGTTCCCGCTCCGGATCCCGAAGGAACGCCAGGGCGGGCAAGGTGCGTGATCAGCGCCCACGGGTTCGGCCTGAACCTCATATTTTCTGCGCGCTATGTGCCCATGTTCCACGCGATGGGCTATTCGGCCGTCATCTACGACGCGCGCGGGCTTGGCAAAAGCTCGGGGGCATCCAGCCTGGGCTATTTTGAAAAATATGATATGGCGGCAATTGCCGGCTGGGTGAGAACGCGCCTGGGCAAGGACACGATCATCGGCGTCCATGGGGAATCCCTCGGCGCCGTCACATCCCTGGAGGCCCTCGGCGTTGACCCGGATATCGCCTTCGCCATACCGGACAGCTGCTCTACCACGATGTACAAAACCTTTTCGGATATCATGCGCCTGCCAGCCTTTCCCTTCTTCAGCTTTTTAAATACATTGTCAAGGCTGTTTTACAAGGCCGACATGAGGAAGGTCCGCCCCATCGACCGCGTGGCGGCGACGGACGTTCCAATATTGTTTATACACGGGACTAAGGACAGGCCGATGCCCTATACGGAGAGCGAAAAATTATTCGCCGCGGCAAAAAACCCTCTATCCCGCTTAGAGTTGTTTGAAGGGGCATGGCACACAGGCGCGTATGCCATGGGAAAGGAGCGCTATGAATTGATTGTCCGGGGCTTTGTCCAGGCGGTAGAGGAAGCTGCTTTACAGCCTACACGCTGACACCGTGTTCATCCAGCCAGTTGCGCGCAAAGATTGTTTTTTAGAGCTATCCATAATGAAGGAGCGCATTGGTCATAATCCGAACGAAAAAGCGGCTGGGATGGAGCAGTTGGTCAGGAAAATGTTGTTTTCTATATTATATATCAGCTCCTGCTGTTGCTCATCATCGGGGTTTGCGCAATGCTGCGTACAGCTGAATCCGGCTATCTGGCACAATCGCATAAACATCGGAATTTTTGACAGCCAGAAGTCGTTCAAGTGATTGGCCGACAGATACCCTTTGAGAAAATGCCTTATAATATCGTTTGTAAAGTCGTATCCCACGTCATTGTACCGTCCGAACCAAAGGCCAAGGGTCAGCGCAACGCCGATATCAAGCGCATACCAGGCATAGGCACAGTCGTCAAAATCGAATATATTGATCCGTTCTTCATCAATCGAAAAATTGGACGGGCCCAAATCGTAGTGAATCAAGCCGTAGGAATCATTATCTTTCGGCAGGGCAGCTATCTTGGCGTTTAGTTCCTCCGCCGCCTTATTTACGGTCGGAAAAGCCTTTACGCTGTCGCTGATCATGCTTTTATACTCCGGGCGCCGATCCGTTTCGCTTGAGGGCCTATAGTCTTTCGCTGCGCGGTGCATATCGCCCATTGCCCTGCCCCAATTGAAAAACACTTTTTCATTCCACAGATTCGGATCATTGGTATCCCAACGCTTCCCCTCCACCATGCTGTAAGCGGCGATAATATAGGTTTCACTGTTCTCCTCCGCCAAGACAGCAAGTTCTCCACTGCGGGCCCTCAAAGGGCAGCATACACCTATGCCTTTTTGGCTTAGATAGCAAAGCCAATCCATTTCGGCTCTCGTCTGGCTGATAAGGTCGGCCCGGCACTTGGTGAACCGTATCACATACCATTTCCCGTGCTTTTCAAATGAATAAAACTGTCTTGAAGCATCTCTTCCTCCGGCAAGAAATCGCAATGATTCCTTCGAAAAATTGTAGTGTTCGGCTGCAGATCCAAGCAGGTGATCTGAAAGCATTCCAACCTCCATGGGCCGGCCTCAATTCTCTATAAACTCACGCTTTATTTTCGGCGAAAGTTGCTCTATCGCTTCCTCCCTACTGATTTTTCCGGCATTGCAGTCCGACATGGCCTGCACGTCCTGGTTGGACAGCCGGTAGAAATACAGGATGGCCGTGCCCAAAGCAAAGCCAATCACGGGGACCAGCGCGTAGGTGATCCAGAGCCCGTTGATCGCCTGGGGGGTCTGCAGCGGCCCCTGCAGCGCCTCCAGCGCGAGCAGCTCCTCAAAGTTTTCCGCGACGACCTCTTTCCAACCGAACAGGCCTATGACGAACATGCCCAGCGCGGTGGCCACGGAGCCGGTCAGCTTTGCCGAGAAGGTCTGCAGAGAGAAGGTGATGCCGCGCGCGTCGATGCCCGACTTGAATTTCCCGTATTCCGCGCAGTCCGGCGTGAACATGAACACCAAAAACGTGATGATCCCGATGGGCACGCCCCTGAGCATGTTCAGCCCCACGAACAGATAGACGTTGTGATAGCCCACGGCATAGATCAGCAGGCCCAGCACCGCGGTGGCCACATTGCAGTAGAAAAACAGCTTGTACTTATCGATTAATTTTAGCAGGCGCGGCGCGAAAATGGCCAGGATGGCGACGGGGAGATAGGTCAGGACCATCAAAATGACGCTGAACAATTCATTGCCGAACAAATAATAGGAGACGAACAGGTTCATGATCTCGCCGGTGCCCAGGCAGCGGGTAACCAAATATGCGCCGAAGAAAATAAACAAATATTTGTTGGAGACCAGATAGCGGAACATCTCGCGGATACCGAATTCCTGCGCCTGGTCGGTCGCGCTATAGTTGCGCTCCTTTCCGCGGATGCAGACGGGCAGCATGGTGGCCAGGGCGAGCGCGGAGAAGATGCCGCCCACGGAGGTGAAGCTCATGCCCACCTCGCGGCTGACCAGATAGGCCCCCAGCAGGGCGGGAATCCCCGCGCCCAGCGCGGCGTAGATACGCGAGTGGGACATGATCGTGTTGCGCTCGTGCAGGCTGCTGGTCATGGTGGTCACCATGCCGTAAATCGGCGCGTCGCACAGCGTGTAGAAGGATTCCCAAAGCACATAGGC
>Ga0123353_10008063_pt1 | contig 14333 bp, 10 predicted proteins | sample TergutLab28metaG_3_FD_92763 | JGI IMG/M metagenome (GOLD analysis project Ga0123353, IMG submission 92763) | Labiotermes labralis P3 segment gut microbial communities from Petit-Saut dam, French Guiana - Lab288 P3 | ecosystem: Host-associated > Arthropoda: Insects > Digestive system > Gut ... | reverse complement strand
GATTATTGCCGTAAGGCAAGAAAGGATTGACCGCCGCGTACTCATAGCGGTACGTAAGGTCAAGCCTGACGCAGCATTACGGCAAAAAGACCGCGCAGACGCGGAAAATGTTTTCGTTCGCCGGTATAATACAAAATAAATGAGCATTTTTTCGAGGAAGCGTAACGCAGAGTTCGGGGTTTTCGGAGGTTGCAGATAAGATGCATTTTTTGACCTTTCGCCCTGTACCACCCTTTCCTCCTATGTCAAATTGGCTTTCTCGATAATTCGCGACGCCTTTCTGATATACTCAGGCGCGTCGTCACGCGCTTCGCCGGTATTAAAATATGTCCGCCAATGGCGTACGTTCACCGATTCGACATTATTTTTCGTTGCGGACTTTACAGAAACACTGTTAATCTTTTCCTTATTTTTGTGAGGAGGAATATGCCAATGTTTTCACGTTTCATTGTTCTGTCCGGCGCCATATTTTTCATGCTTGCCGTCGTACATTTCGCCGCGGCTGCCGATTGCGCGGGGTTGAAATCGCGATCAGGACCCGAAATTCAGATTACCTCCGCGGAGCTTGTTCCGGCCGGACCGGCTGCATCGCCGGCGGGCAAGGCGCCGGCTGCACCCGCCGCGCCCGCGACTAAAGCGCCGGGAGCGGCCCAGACGCAGATGCTTCCGGCATACTGCCGCGTCGAGGCAGTTCTGACGCCGTCGTCCGACTCGCATATTGAAATGGAACTCTGGCTCCCGACGGAAACCTGGAACGGCAGGTTTCAGGCTGTAGGCGGAGGCGGATGGGCCGGGTCGATCAGCACATCGGCAATGGTTTCGGCTCTGCGCGAAGGCTACGCCACGGCGTCAAACGACACCGGACATAAGGGCGGAAACTCTCTTTTCGGCATAGGTCATCCGGAAAAGGTCGTCGATTACGCTTATCGTGCAGTTCATGAAATGACGGTTTGGTCAAAAAATCTCATCGAGGCGTTCTACGGCCGAAAGCCGCAATTTTCCTACTGGAACGGCTGTTCCACGGGCGGGCGGCAGGGATTGATGTCGGCGCAGCGTTACCCTGAAGATTACGACGCCATAATCGCGGGCGCGCCGGCGAATTTTCACAGCCATCTGCACGTCTCGGATATAGCCTTGATTTTTCCGCTGCTGATGGATGACTCGCTGAAAGTGCCTCCGGCGAAACTGGATTTGCTGAACAAGGCCGTTATTGCAGCCTGCGACGAACTTGACGGAGTAAAAGACGGGCTCCTCCAGAATCCGAATCAGTGTAAATACGACCCGGCGGTTCTGCTGTGCAAGGACGGTGACCAGGCGGACTGTCTCACTGCGGGACAGGTGGAAACCATTAAACGAGCCTACGCGCCCGTCACGACAAAATCCGGCGAGATAGTATTTCCCGGAAAATCCTACGGCAGTGAATATTCCTGGAGCATGTTAAACAACAGCCAGCCTTCGCCGGTTTCGGCGGGAACGATGATTTTGACTTACCAGGACGCAAACTGGGATTGGAAAACATTCGACCTTGAACGAGACCTGAAACTCGCCAATGAAAGGACGGGTTTTATTAATGCCGTTAACCCTGACCTGAGCGCTTTCAAGGCGCGGGGCGGAAAGCTGCTGCTCTATCACGGATGGGACGATATGGGAATCGCGCCGGGTAACACCGTCAATTATTACACTCAGGTACAGGCTAAACTGGGTTCAAAGGAAGACAACTGGATGCGTCTTTTTATGGTTCCCGGCATGGGACATTGCAGCGGCGGCCCTGGACCGGATCAGGCGAATTTCATGGGCGCCATGGAACGCTGGGTTGAGAGCGGCATCGCGCCGGACAGCATTACGGCACACCGCGTTTCGGGTAACAGGATAGAGATGTCGCGTCCTCTCTGCCAGTATCCGCAGACGGCAAGATACAAGGGAGTCGGCAGTACAAACGACGCCGCCAATTTCGAATGTAAATAGAAAAGAGGTTTGATTATGAAAGTAGTGATCGCAGGAGCGGGCGCGATAGGATGCAGGGTCGGTGCGCATTTTCAAAAGGGCGGCGCGGATGTCGTTTTGTACGACGTGTGGAAGGAACATGTAGACGCAATCAATGAAAAAGGTCTGAAAATGACCGAAATGGACGGCAGCGTCGAATACTTTAAAATCCCCGCGACAACACGTATCGAAGACGCCGGCGAGGCGGATCTCATCGTAATCCTGACCAAGGCGTCCCAGACCGAAAACGCGCTTCGGGCGGCCCTGCCCATCGTCGGCGAGCGCACCGTCGTAATGTCTATACAAAACGGCCTCGGAAATTTTGACGTTATTGAAGGCATTGTCGAAAGAGACCGCATGATCATCGGCTGCACGATGACGGCGACAACAATGACGGGACCCGGCGAGATAAGGAACGACAATTTTTCCCATTCCGACATCCAGGCGCTCGGCGAAATTTCCGGGGCGGCGATTAGTGAGATACGCGACATTCTTGAGCGCGGAGGGATGGAAGTCGTAATATCGGAAAACGTCCTGAAGGAAATATGGCAAAAACTGTCCTTTAACGCGGCTATGAATCCTATCACCGGGATAACGAGGGTTGTTGTCGGCCGTACCGGCGCGCTCGGAGAGGAATTGGGAGCGTGGGTATCGGAGGAGGTCGCGCAGGTTGCGGAGGCGGAAGGCATACCGATGGATCGCGGCTTCCCGCTGCGTTTTTTCCGCAGGGTGACCGGCGGGCCCGAGGCTGAAATGACGCATCTGACATCCATGCTGCAGGATGTAGTAAAAGAACAGCGCACTGAAGCAGACGCGATCTGCGGCGCGGTCATAAAGCGGGCAAAAAAACATGGAATTCCCGTTCCGCACCTGGAGACGCTCTACAACCTGATACGGATCATTGAAGCAAATTACGAATATCAGTTAGGGAACCTCTGATCAGAGGTCCCTTAGGGTCTGTCTGTTATATGAAATGAAGGATTGCCTGATGAGCGAAAAAGAAAAATACACCGCAGCCGACGCATTGACCGACGCGCTTGTGAGAGGCGGCATAGAGCATATATTCCTTAACTCGGGGACGGATTATCCTGCCCTGATTGAAAGCTGGGCAAAATTTACGGCAACCGGCCGAAAATGTCCGCAAATCATCACCTGCCCGCATGAAACTGTCGCCATGAGCGCGGCGCAGGGCTATGCGCAGGTGACGGGCAAAGCGGACGCGGTCTTTGTGCATGTAGACGTCGGAACGCAAAACATCGGCGGCGCGCTTTCAAACGTCTGCCGCGGACGGATTCCGGCATTGATACTTGCCGGCATGTCGCCTTATACGATAAACGGCGAGCTCCCCGGAAGCCGCGACAACATGATCCAGTTCATTCAAAACGTCACGGATCAGGCCAATATTGTCCGTGAATACGTAAAGCATTACAACGAACTCCGTTCCGGCGTAAACATACAGCAGCTCGTTTATCGCGCACTGCAGTTAGCGCAGACCGATGTGCAGGGTCCCGTATATCTGACCGCCGCCAGGGAAGTTCTCGAACAGGAAGGCGCGGATTTAGGTGATTTGCCGACAGGCTGGTCGCCCGCAGCGGCGCCCGCCGTAGAGGCCGGCGTCATCAAAAAACTGGTTGAAGCGCTCGTTTCCGCCCGGCATCCCCTTATCATCACATCGTACCTCGGAAGGCAGGAGGAAAGCGTCGCAGAACTTGTAAAATTTTGCGAAAAGCCGGCGATAGGCGTCGTGGAAGCGCCCCCTTCGTACATGAATTTCCCGGGCGATCATCCACTACATCTCGGATCCGACGTTGCCGCGGCGTTCGGGGAAGCCGACGTCGTTCTTGTCATTGATTCAGACGTTCCATGGCTGCCCGCACTTACAAAATTTCCTGAAGGCGCGCGGCTTTTCTATCTCGACATCGATCCCGTCAAGGATACGATACCTCTCTGGAACTATCCGGCTGAAATGTTTATTCGCGCCGATTCGCTCACCGCGCTTCGACAGCTCAACGCCGCCGTGGACGGTGTGGTTCTGAATGAAAGCGCCGTTGCCGAAAGGCGGATGCGGTTTGAGAAAAAACACGAAGCGGTAAAGGAATATTGGAAAAACGCCGCGGCGCCGCGCGAAAAGATTACGCCGCAATATCTGGCTGCTACGCTCGGAGAGATCGTCGATGAAGACGCGATCATCCTAAACGAGACTATCACCAATACGACCGTCGTAGAAAATCTGATTCCCAGGTCGAAGCCCGGCACACGGCATCATAGCTGCGGTTCATCGCTCGGCTGGTTCGGCGGCGCGGCAATCGGCGCAAAACTTGCCCTGCCCGATCGGGAGATAATCGCGCTCGCGGGTGACGGAACATACATATTTTCCTGCCCGTCCGCCGTGTATTGGGTGGCGAGGAAATACAACACGCCATTTTTAACTATCGTATTCAACAACGGCGGATGGACGGCCCCGAAATTTGCCGTCGCGCGCGCTCATCCCGACGGCTTTGCCGTACGGACACAGACCTTCTGGACGGATTTTAATCCGGCGCCCGCCTACGATAAAATCGCTGAAGCCGCCGGCGGCGCTTTCGCCGAAACGGTTTCAGATCCCGCGGCGTTAAAAGCGGTGATTGAAAAAGGACGCGCAGCCGTTAAGACCGGCCGTTGCGCCGTAATCAACGTGATACTTTAAGGAACCTCATTGGACTTGAGCCTGTTCGGCAGTGATTTTTGAAGCAGAAGCGCCAATATCATCATCGACACACAGCCGATCACGTTGTACCAGAGGAAAGGAATATCCGTAAAAAAGAAGCAGGCGAGTACCAGCGCTTCCGCTAAAAGCGCGGCAATGAAAACAGGCGTTCCCGTAACCCTTTTCAGAAAAAAAGCGATCATGAAAAGCCCCAGAATCACGCCGTAAAAAAGCGATCCAAGAATATTGACGGCCTCAACAAGCGATCCTTTTGCGTCGACGAAAAGCGCGAAACCTACGGCGACCATCCCCCAGAAAACTGTGGCGGCGCGCGAAACGAACAGAAAATGCCTGTCGCTGCCTTCCGCCCGCACCTGTCGCTTATAAATATCGACCACGGTTGTGGTAGCCAGTGCGTTCAGCTCCGCCGATGTGGAAGACATGGATGCGGCCACAATCGCGGCAAGAACAAGCCCGACCAGCCCCACCGGCATAACGCTTATAACAAAGCTGAGAAAGATGTAATTCGTGTCGTTTGCGTCGGCATTAGAACCGGAGGCCCGTACTAGTCCGGCCGCCTGTGCGCGCAGGCTCAGCTCTTCGGCACGAAGTCGGCGCATGGATTCAACCGCGACGCCGCCATGTGAAAGCGCCTCACGAATCATTGTTTGCTTTTCGGCGTGAACGCGGGCGAAATCGCTTTCCAGACGGCCGTACTCCTCAGCCTGCGCTCCGGCGCGAATCTTCGCTTCCTCGACGGGATTGAAAAACAACGGAGGCAGGGCAAACTGGTAATAGGCGAATACCAGTACGCCTAAAAGGAGAATGACAAACTGCATGGGGATTTTTACAATGCCGTTGGCCAGAAGTCCGATGCGGCTGTCCCTGATCGACCGTCCGGCCAGGTATCGCGATACCTGCGACTGGTCGGTTCCGAAATAAGACAGCGCCAGAAACGTTCCTCCGATCAATCCGCTCCAGAACGTGTAGCGGTCGCGCCAGTCAAAATTGAAAGTGAGAACGTTCATTTTTCCCATCTGGCCCGCGGTGCGTATGGCGTCCAAACCGGAAATGTCGGACGGCAGCGCGCGTAAAACCAGGACAAACGCAAAACCCATTCCCAGCAGGATGATCGCCATTTGAAGAAGATGCGTTTTGCCGACGGCTTCAGATCCCCCCACGGCGGTGTAGAGGACGACCAGGAATCCCATGATAATGACAGTCAGGCTCAGATCCCATTTGAGCAGAATTGAGAAAATCAGCGCGGGCGCGAGGATTGTAAAACCGGCCGCCAGACCGCGCTGAATCAGAAACAGGATCGCGCCCAGCAGTCGGTTTTTAAGGTCAAAGCGCTGTTCGAGATACTCATATGCGGTATAAACCTTCAGCCGGTGAAATATCGGTACCGCCGTGCAGCAAAGGATGATCATGGCGACCGGCAGACCGAGATAGAACTGCACGAAGCGCATTCCATCGACATACGCCTGTCCCGGCGTCGAAAGAAATGTGATGGCGCTGGCCTGCGTCATCATCACCGAGATCATCACCGCGATCCATGGCGTTGAACGGTTCGCGAGCAGATATTGCGAGGTGTTGGCGCCGGTTTTCCAGACGCCGTAAATAACGACGAAAACCGAAAATCCGCCCATGACCAGCCAGTCAAGAACACTCATCTTGAAAATATCCAGGTTATGAGATGGAAGATTGCTATCAGCAGAATCAGGTTGCCCAGAACCGCGAGATACAGCCGCCGCCATGTCCGGAAAATCGGCGGACGTTCTTCGTTCGAATCATAATCAGGTTCGATATTTGTCCTATGCATAGCCAAAACCTTGCCATTATAAAACATTCAGCAGTATAATCAAGCTTCGCAGATAACGCGGGCGGATTTCGAGCTGAAAAAGGGGATTTAACGGAAGCATTACGTAGTGACAAACGCTACACATACTCTGATTAAAGGGTGACGTTATGAACATATTCAACAGGTTATACCGGCGAACGAAAACATTTTCCACGCCTGCACGGTCTTTTTGCCGTAATGCTGCGTCAGGCTTGACCTTACATAGCGCTGCGAGTACGCGGCGGTCGGTCCTTCCTTGTCTTACGGCAAAAATCCTCGCGTCTGCACGGAGAATGTTTTCGTTCGCGGGTGTAATCGTTTTATTTTTGTTCATCGTATCCGTTTTTACCGGATGCGGCGGAAATTCAGGAAGCGGTGGAAACGGCGGCGGTTCGCGCCTCTTTTTCACGCCTAATGTTTATACACCCGTCAGTATAAGCCGGGATGTAATTGCACTGGAGATAAGGTACGGACGCAACGGAAACCAGGGCGTACCGGGACCCGCGGGACCGATGGGACCTCCCGGTGCGGGTGCAGGTAGTGGAAACGTTTATGCGGGAACAAACGTGCAACACGAGGGCATTGACGAGGGAGACATAATAAAGGTCGACGGAAACTATATTTATATGCTGTCGCGCGAGGGGCTTTTCATAGTAAGCGTCTCCGGACAAAAAATGTCACTGAGCTGTAAAATGGAATACGATAACTTTTATCCCGACGAGATGTTTGTTTTCGAAGATACGCTTATAGTTATTGGCGGAGTGTATTCCCAGATGGACTACGGAGGTTGGCCCATACACCCTGGTATCGGCGTTATCACGCCCTACTGGAGGTGGCGCACATCGACAAAAATAATGATATATGACCTGAACGATAGAGAAAACCCGGCCTTGCTTGATGAATACGAAATAACAGGTTATTTTATGACAAGCAGGCTGATAGACAATAAGCTTGTTGTTGCGGTTAATCATATTATTAACGCATATGACGAGGATACATTCTTCCCAAAAATCAACGATATCGAGATAGACGAAAAAAATATCTACGTGTACCCGATAAACCAGTTTTATAATTATACCATTATCGCATCCATAAACATTGACAGCCTTAAACTCGATTATTCGGCGCATTTAGGGATTGGCGGCGAAATTTATGTTTCCGCGGACAATTTATACTTTTTCTGCGGCAATTATGAAACAGCGACAGGCGCTTTAGTGAAATACAAGACGATTATCGTAAAAATAAGTCTTAACACCCTGAAATACGGCGCCTCGGGGAAAATAGACGGAACTGTAAGCAACAGATACTGGGCTGATGAGTATAACAATTATTTAAGAGTGGTAAGCCACGTGAATGATTGGCCGTCTCAAAGACATACAGTCCTTAACGTTCTGGACAGAAACCTTAATGTTACCGGGATGATCAGCGGTATTGCGCCGGGCGAGGGTGTTTACGCAGTAAGATTTAACGGGGACGAGGGCAGTATAGTTACCTTTTTGCAGATTGATCCGCTGTTCAAACTGGATTTATCCGATCCGAAAGCTCCGGGGATTTCTGACGGTCTAAAGGAGGACGGCGTAAGCGATTACCTCCAATATTTAGACGAAAACACGGTTTTGGGTCTGGGGCGCGAAGGAGATGGAACGGGCTGGCTTTTTGGCATAAGCGTATCACTTTATGATAACAGCGGCGACGACGCGGTAAACATTGCGCAGCATGTGTTTAAAAACGGTAACGACAGTATCAATTACTACGTCTATTCAGAGGCGCTGTGGAATCCCAAGGCCATCCTTAACGATCCCGCCAACAACCTGTTTGCCTTTGCGGTAGATTTAATTGAAGATAATAAACGAGCAAACGGGCTGGCAGTCTTTAAATACGATTTGAGCGCTTCTGAAGATAAGGATAAATTACTGTTTGAAGGGATTTTATCCAACATCGAACCGAAGAGTTATTATTCGGGCAGAGACTGGGAGGAGTATTATAACGATTATCTCTGCCATGTTACGAGAGGCGTCAGGATCGGCGGTAAGATTTATACCGTCTCCGAAAGATATATTACAGGTTACGACATCGGTACGCTGAAACTTATTGAGCGATTTGACATATTCGGAAACGCAGAAACGTTATAATCGTCATACTTCCCTTACTCCAGATCGTATTCACGGATCTTGTCGTAAAGGAGCCGTCGGTTTATTTTAAGGATCTCGGCGGCTCGCGTACGGTTGCCCGCTGCGGTGACAAGCGCGCGTTCAATCATCCGGCGTTCAAGCCGGGCGACGGCGTCGTGCAATCCTTCATCAAGCGGAACCGCGTCGAGTGGATCTTCAGCTCCGGAGTCATCCGCCGGGAGCGTCACATGCTCCCGGCGGATGACTCCGGAGCGGCTCAATATTAGCGCCCGTTCCAGGCAATGCTCAAGTTCTCGCACATTGCCCGGCCAGGCGCCGCCTGAAAGCAACGCCATTGCGTCGTCCGTAATCACGGGGACGTGCAGCTTGAGGCGCGCCGCCGCACGCCTCAGGAGGAACACCGCGAGATCCGGTATATCTTCGCGCCGATCACGGAGAAGGGGAAGCGTGATCGTAACCACGTTCAGGCGGTAATACAGGTCTTCACGGAAACGTCCTTCGCGCACAGCCGTTTCGAGGTCGCAGTTTGTCGCCGCCAGGATGCGGACGTCGAGTGGAATCGTAATATTCGATCCCAGCCGCTCGATACAATGGTCCTGCAATACGCGTAATAGTTTGGCCTGCGTGGATGGAGGCAGTTCGCCGATTTCATCGAGAAAGAGCGTGCCGCCGGCGGAATATTCAAACTTTCCGATACGGCGTTGCGCCGCGCCGGTGAAAGCGCCGCGCTCGTGGCCGAACATCTCCGCCTCCAGCAGTGTTTCCGGAATAGATGCGCAGTTGACCTTTACGAGCTTCCGTCCGCCGCGCGGGCTGTGCCGGTGAATCGCCCGCGCGACGGCTTCTTTGCCGGTTCCAGATTCGCCGCGTATCAGCACCGTGGAATTCGTTGCGGAGACCTGCCCTACAAGCTTGTAAAGTTTCTGCATGGCGGGACCGCTGCCGATGATTTCAGCGCCCTGCAATGTATCCTCCTCGCTGCGGTAGGCTTCAAGCTCGCCGGCGCGGCGGCGGTTTTCAATGGAGCGGCCGAGCTGTATCAGCAATTCGTCGAAATTGAGAGGCTTTGTAAGGTAGTCGAACGCGCCAAGAGCCATGGCTTCAATCGCCGCGGAGCTGTTTCCGTAGGCAGTCATGATCAGAACGGCGGGCGGCGAAGGAAGCTCCCTGATTTCACGCAGCAGGGCCAGTCCGTCCTTACGAGGCATCCGTATGTCGAGGATGGCGGCTTCCACGGCGGATTGTTCCAGCAACTCCGCTGCTTCCATCCCGTCGGCTGCTGCGACGACGCGATATCCCTCGTCTTCGAGTAATGCGCGTAGGGATTCACGCGCCTGCGCTTCGTCTTCCGCGATCAGAACGGACGCTTTAGGCGGCATCGGATGATGTCCTTTCAATCGGCAGCAGCAGTGTGAACGTCGTTCCCGCCGCTTCGGAATTAAATTCAAGCAGGCCGCCGTGATTCATCGCGATCTCGCGGGATACGGCGAGGCCCAGGCCGTTTCCTTCAGGTTTTGTCGTGTAATACGCGTCAAAAATATGCGGCCGTACATCGTCGGGAATACGGTCGCCCTCATCCGTTATGCTTATCCTGACATATGGCGGCGCCGCATCGACAGATATCGTTACAATTCCGGCTTCCGCCGATGCTTCAACGGCGTTCAACAGCAGATTTATCAACACCTGCACGATCTGCTGCCCGTCTATGTCGGCGGTGTGTTTCGTTTCAGGAAAAGCTGTTTCAATCCGGATGTTTTTCTTGCGCGCCGGGTCCTGCACCATCCGTATCGCCTGCATGACGACGGGCGTGATTTCCTGCGTACGGCGATTTGCTATAACCGGGCGCCCGAAGGCCAGCAGCCGTCCGACGATGGCGTCAAGGCGGTCGATTTCCTCAAGGCATTCCGGAACTTCATTTGAAACGGCCATTCCTTTTTTCAGTCGGCGTTCGAGCAGTTGCAAGGTAAGCTTGATCGAGTTCAGCGGATTCCGTACTTCGTGCGCTACTCCGCTTACAACTTTGCCGAGCGCTGCAAGCCGATCCTGCTGTCTGAGCTTTTCTTCGAGAGCCATGCGGCGTTCAGCCATGTCGTTGATGTCGAGCGCCACCTGTCCGAGGTCTCCCGGGACGGCAGGCAGACGGAAGGAAAAATCGGTTTCCAGTCTGTGCAGTCCTTTCTGAATCTCCCTGACGCCGGAGTGGAGCCTGTACCAGATGGAGATGATGCCGCCGACGCCGAGAAGACTGGAAAATACCAGCGCAGCCAAAAGCCAGTTCGCGCCGATCAGCGGATAGCGCCATCCGGGCGCGCGGTACAGCGTCCAGACGACGATTTCATCGCTTGCGATCGCAGCGCCAACTATAAGGTCGTTGCCGCGCCAGTTTGAGTATGTAACGATTTCGCCCGCTGCTTCCGCCTGTTCCGCCAGTAGTTGTATGACTTCCGTTTCCGTATCGGTGATCGCCGCTTCTTCCGGCGAGGCGTCGGGAAAAGAGTATCCCGTGATTCTTGATTCCCTGGGCAGGAACATCCCGCCCTTGATTTCAGGATAAGCCATAAGAACGGTGTCGGTAATGCCTTTTAGCGAGACCTCCTGCGCGTATAGCGGAAGTTCGTATAAAGGATCGTCCGTGAAGGCGATTCTGTCCTGGTATTGTTTGAGAATCTCAAGGGAGGCGGCCGTACAGCGCCTGCGCGCGTCGCCGAACAGGCGTCCTTCCGTCGTGAATACTGCGTCCCTGATGATCAGCGCCGCCAGCGCGAACACGGCCAGCGCAGCTGCGCCGATGATGAACGCCTGTGAACGGAAACTTGCAGGAGCGAGCCAGCGCATATTGCGTCACTTGTAAATATGCGGGTCCGGCGTAGCCGCCTGCGCCATGCACTCCAGCGCAAACACGACGGAAGCGGACGCTTCGCCAAGAAGCCAGGCCTTGCCGTATTCTTTCGCGTCATAGGCGCTGCGACCCTGCTGGTAAAGGCTGCTGGCCAGCCTGGCGGTTTGACTGGATTTTTTGTCGCCGCTTATGCGCACGAAATAATCCGCCTGCCGTACCCGGAAATAACATTCCCGAAGAACGAAACCGGCCCTTCGAAAATCATTTTCATCTGAGTTGCTTTCGGCTTTCTGCGCCAGAAGAACACGGTCGGCGGCATCCATCATGGCGTTTGCGGCAAGCAATCTCCGCCCATGCTGGAATTGATTGTCTTTTGACGATTTTGCAAGATCAAAAAGTTCCGCAGCTCGCTCCAGCAGTTTATTAAAATCGTCGTTTCCGGCGTCCGGCGTCGTCAAGACGCTCAGCGCTTCAAGGCGTTTTTGCACGCCTGCGAACCAGTCTTGTTGTTTCAGCCAGGGCTTTTTCACTTCCGGACGCGGAGCCGGCGGTTTAGTCTGCATTCCAATCTTCGGCTGTGCATTGGGCTTGGACTGCGTGCCAGGCTTTGGCTGTACGCCGGACTTCGGATGTGTACCAGGCTTTGGCTGTATGCCGGACGTCTGTTGTACGCCGATTACCGGGTTTTCGTCAGGCGGAAGTTCGTCCTGTCGGGATTCCTGCGCGTACACATCGGCGTAAAAAAGAATTCCGGCAAAAATTCCACAAATCGCCGTAATAATTAAAAAGTGTTTCCACATGTCTTGTTTTATAACACTAAAAACGCATCGCATAAAAGGATTTCCCATTTTTTATTTAATTGCAGAACGCCAGTTCGCCGACGTTGGCGGACATAACCGGCAGCATCGGTATTTTTTGCGCTGATTGCCGGCAGCAGGCGTCCAGTATAAGCGTCAGGTTGTATGACGCGAATGGGATCGCCGTATCCTGGCATGCGTTTACCAGAATACGGCGCAGCGCAGCGCGCGCCCGGCACGCCTTAACGCGTGCGGCCTGCGACGAACAGCCCAGCATGGATGCAATTTCTTCATAGGGAAGCTGTTCAAGGTAATGGAGAATAAGCACCTGCTGATAGTCCCTGGGCAGCTGCCTGAGAACCACGGCGAGTACATTGCTTAAATCATTGCGCTTTTCATTCGTGTAATGACTATAGGAAAAACTTAACGGAGTTTCAGCTTCGCTGTTGAGGGCGTCAAAGCCCAATTCAGCGAAAGTCATGGTTTTGCGGCGACGCAGGCGGCGGCGTTCGTCAAAACATCTATTGACGGCTATACGGCGCAGCCACGGGTAAAACGGCCGGTTGAGGTCGAATTTTTTCAACGAGAAATAGACTTTACACAGAATGGCTTGCAGGACATCGTCTGTGTCGGCCGCAGGACCGGCGTGCCAGCAGACAAGATTCAGCAACTGATGCCGGTATTTTTGCACCAACTCCTCAAATGCAAAATGGTCTCCGTTTTGCGTCCGGCTGATGAGCGTCCGGTCCTGGATGTTTGACGGATCAAAGACGGAAGCGGTATCGGCATAATTAGAAAACTTAATGGCTGTATTTTCGTTCATATCATTTATTTCCCCTGCATATCTAACCCGGATATTTCATGGGATTTCTACTGCGCGCCCTCACAACTAAACCCCATGAAATATCCGGGTTAATTGCACAACTGTATAAAGCAATAAATGTGCCAGGGTCGAAATCCAATGATTCAACGACTTACAGCCACGCAACCGTATCGTGTGGGCGGAATCTTTACATATATGTGTGAGAAAAAGACGCAGCGAGTCCGAATTAAACCGATAGAGTCATGCGTGTAAGCTTTTCGAGCGGCGCAGCCAGGCATTCCTTTACAACGGTACGGATGTCGCCTGCTCCGGGAGCGAGCGACAATCGGTGTTCGAAGACATAAGGCGCGAGAAAATCGATATCTTCGGTCGAAACATAATCACGCCCTGAAAGCATGGCGGCGGTCTGGAGCGCCGGAATCATTAAAACCAGGCTGCGCGTGCTAAGTCCCTGCATTACATTCCTGTGTCCGCGCAGGCTTCGGGCGGCGTCCACCAGACATTGATGTATTGCCGGATGTATATGCACCTGTTGATCTATCAGTTGCCGGGCCGCAACCAGCTCGTCGCGTTCCACCAGCCGTTCGCCGGGCGCATGGCGGCGTTCATGGCGCGTTTCCAGGACTTCGATTTCAGATTCGCGGTCGATGTAGTCCATCTTTATCTTGAACAGGAAACGGTCGAGCTGCGCAACAGGAAGCGGATAGGTTCCCGCCAGATCATACGGGTTCTGCGTCGCAATGACGAAAAAGAGCTGGTCGAGCGGATATGTGGCATTGTCGACCGTTACCTGTTTCTCGCCCATCGCTTCGAGCGTGGCGGACTGCACCTTCGGCGAGGTGCGGTTAATTTCGTCGGCAAGTAGCACATGCGTGAAAACGGGGCCGGGGCGAAACTCGAAACGGCCGGCGTGCATGTCGAATACGTTAACTCCGGTAATGTCGCCGGGAAGCAGATCAGGCGTGAACTGCACGCGGCGGAAAGCGGCAATTTGCGTTTTTTTCGCGGCGATGATCGATTCGCCAAGCGCCTTGGCCAGGGATGTTTTACCTGAACCCGGATAATCTTCGAGTAAAACATGACCGTCGGCAAACAGCGCGATCAGAACCAGCCGGATGACTTCATCACGGCCCTTGATTGCGGCGCGCAGCCGATTGGTCAATACGCGCGCGGTTTCAGCCGCGGGGGATAGGGGGTGGCTATCAAAAAAAACGGAAGTATTTTTGTTCATAT
>Ga0123353_10008061_pt1 | contig 14333 bp, 11 predicted proteins | sample TergutLab28metaG_3_FD_92763 | JGI IMG/M metagenome (GOLD analysis project Ga0123353, IMG submission 92763) | Labiotermes labralis P3 segment gut microbial communities from Petit-Saut dam, French Guiana - Lab288 P3 | ecosystem: Host-associated > Arthropoda: Insects > Digestive system > Gut ... | reverse complement strand
TCCAAGGTGAGCTGTGTTGGACGTGTTAGAAAACCGTTTTGAGTTAATTTACGCGAGTTGAGCAATTTCGGCAAACAACTATTTAAGAAAATTATTTTGAAATTTATTCTAAATTTCGGGTGTATATTGGCCTGTATAGAGGCAGGGAAGACGAGTATTTGGGTCAAATACTAAATTCAAACTTTTTATTTGTTACATTGTGATTGTGTAAATTGTGGTTGTTTGTATATTTTTATTTTTACTTTAATATGAAATTTTTTTGGGTTAATTACTAAATTCTACTGACATAATTGACTCACTGTTGACCACTTATTGATGTCCCTGGAGTATTAGATAAGTTAACTGAGAAATATAAATGAGAGCATTTTGTATTTTACTTTGTTGTGTGGTAGAGCAGTTTGTCAGATTCCCGACCGTCTAAATTTGGTCGGAATCTGGCTGGTGGCAGCATAGAAATCAGTGACTTCGGCGCTGACGTTAATAGCCGCGCCCCTTTAAATTATAGTGTCTTCACGAGGCAGGTGCAGTTAGGTCGGAGTACCAAATCGGGAGGCATTACAATTGCATTGACGGTCTGGAGAAAAAAATGATAAGCTTCAAAACGGTTTCATTAAATTCACTACACGATAAACACTGATAGGGTAAAAGTGTTACTTCGTATGTTGATAACACGAGCCACGAGCGTTCTGAACGTATGCGTGTACGTGTTGAGAGAATAGATGTACGTGTTTATGCGTGCGTGTAATGTACACGTATGTATTTTAAACGATGGCACACGGCAGTTCCGTAGAAACTGATTACCCATACTCGGTTCCATATGGACGAATGATTCAACAGCAGGATTTACTCCAGTCATTATGAACGTCTGTGCATTTGCGTAGTTTATGGGAATTTGAGTGCGATAGCGAACCCAGAAACAATTAGAGTGAAACACCCAATATTCTACTATATAAGCTGGGATTCAGTCATTTTCCTGGAGGAAGGCTCCACAACCAGTGACGTATTTGTTGAATACGAAGTGTGATGAAAATGTGGCAGTTACTTTTAGGAAATGTACGTGAAAAGAGAGAAAGAAAGACGAACTGGCACCATATTCCCATTACATGTTCATATTTTCACTTTATATAAAATATTTAAAATAGTATATTGAGTAACCTCACGATTGTTTCCATTGGCTAATACATGGCTCTTCCCACATGTGCATTCATTCACATGATCATCATGTATAATCATATACTTCTAGACACAAAAACCTCTAACCATTTTCCAGCATAAAATGATTGCTTTTACCTTTTGACTGGTTTATATTTTAACTCCTCGGTATTGTTTAACTGTTTGAAGTTCAGTGACATCTTCATGTATAATCTGCTGTTATATATGAAAACTTTCTGCATTTTGTCGGAATAAATATAAATAATCCTATGAGTTTTGTATGAGTTTTGTGTTAAACATCGATTATTCCCTTAGCAGCGTTAACGGTTGTTTTGATAATTAAGTAGGGGTTCGTTATTAATGACTTATGAGCTCAGTACTTACGCTTACGTTACATGAATTTCAGTCTTCAAAGATTTCAACGGATTTTTTTTCTTGTTCTTGCAAGTGCGATAGGGAAATTGTGATATTTTAGTGATATGTTCCGGAATAGTGTATGGAAATGATTAGTTTATTAAATAAGTAGAATAAATAAAGTACAATTAAATCTACAGTACAACAGGATACAGGTGTTTAAGCTAAAGTGTAATGCTCTGCATTATCGGTCCATCTTGATTCATACGTCATGTATTCTATCTCATCAATCATAAAAGAGTGACAGGGTAACAAACTGCTAATAGCTTACACATGTTGCAGGATGCTAATTACGGTTTTCGTGCGAGGATACTGTTAATTATTCATTAAGCACCCGTGCACTGGGATTATTATGACCACAAGTAGGACTTAATGTCAAACTTATGGCACAAAAATATTGAGTTTTATCGTCCAGGATTACAGACACACGATTTCAGGGAAGTAACTTCAGGCCAGAAAGTAGCTGTGCCTTGTCTTCTTCAGTCAGCCCTCTGTCTGAATGTGGCGTTGGTTTAATAGTCCGTAACGGCGTGTTCCCTTGATACAAGCAAACTTATACTTTTTGATAGAAGGAGACCTAAAGTTCGGTACTTTTCCCAAAGGCTTCTGTAGTATATTATATTTGTGTTAATTGTTCAGGGTAATGAAAATGTGTTGAGAATTTTAGGCTCTTGTGACCGTGCATCATGAACGTAGGGTGAAGAGAGAGAAACCAACAAGATGCAACTAATCAGATGTTTATTATCAAACTTATATCTCAATATATTTCTGGCATCATTATGCCCATCATCAGGAGAACAAACAGTAAATTTCAAACAGTGCACTGTGTGCTTACGACCCAGCTCCACACAACAACAGCCAGCACAACCAGTGCAGAACACCATATGCGGTAGTACATGGTCTTGTTCTCCTGACGATGGGAATAATGATGCCCGAAACATGTTGAGATAGAAGTTTTATAATAAACATCAGATTAGGTGCATCTTGTTGGCTTCTCTCTCTTCACCTCATGTGTTGAGAACTTTCTTTTTGGGTAAAGCGGTTGACAATAACAGCCTCTAGAGAGGGCCAGTAATGAGTCCCTTTTGTTACTTTCAGCAGTTTTCTACAAAAATGATACTGTAAGTCCACAAAAGGATATAGTTTTCTTTGTATGAAGATTAAAATAAATTTTGTGTCTGCTTATTAAAAATTAACTTTCGTTATTCATTATTAGAGAGTCCTAATAAATAATTTGTTCTAGTACGTGCTTTGCTGTGGGCCCGGTAGCTCAGTCGGTATGGCGACTGAGTACGGGCTGGACGGTCCGGGATCCAATCTCGGTGGGGACGAGATTTTCCGCCCGTCCAGACCGGCCCTGGGGCCCACCCAGCCTCCTGTAAAATGGGTACCGTGTCTTTCCCGGGGGTAAAGTGCGGCCGGGACGTGCTGCTGACCACTCACCCCCTTCTAGTGCCGTGGTCATGGAAGAGTAGAACTAAACCTCTACCCACCCTCTGGGCCACACCGGGCCTGTAACGGGAACACTTTACCTTTACCTCACGTGCTTTGCTAGCCCTATGGAAATCTGTCGGAGCTGGTCGGTGTTTATTTCATGTATTTTAAGACTGCAGCACTGAAACCGTTAGTTATTTTCTCTAACTCAAAATGTTTTGCCTTCAATCACAATTCAAACTTTTTTCAAATCATGTCGTAAAGCTAAACGCAAGAATTTGCATACCATTACTAATTTAAGTGGGTTATTTAAGGACCCTGTCAATGAATGAGATCATGTAGCTTCGGTTATAGGTAGCTAATTGTGGTATGGAGTTTCAGTAGAATTATACTGATACAGAAGCTTCCAAATACTCGGGAAAAAAACCTGTAACAGTGCCACTTTGTCCACTACAAATCCCACGTTGATTTGCCTGGGAATGAACCCGGGAACCCGTATTTCTAAACCGGAAACTAACAGCATGGAACATGGAATGGCTTCATTATTACTGTGTATGCACGCATGCACGCACATCCGTACGCATGAGTTGTGTATGTGTCTATATGCATATACCTGTATGTGCATCCACGCATATTTACATGCTGTAGCTTCGGTGTTTGCGTCTTCGTACTTGCTGTTTCCCTTACAGGCACCGTTCATTAAGTCTTCTAGCACTGAACTGATAATTGTGAGTGATCACAAGAACACGCAGAAAGTGAATATGATTGTTTTGATGTAGGCCTAATGTGTGCCCTTGAAGTGATATGATATGTGTATGCATATTATTTTGCTTTATAGTGTTCCCTTGAAGTAATATTATTATGCATATTAGTTTGCCGTAAAGTGTTCCCTTGAAGTGATATGATATGTGTATGCATATTATTTTGCTTTATAGTGTTCCCTTGAAGTGATATTATTATGCATATTATTTTGCCGTAAAGTGTTCCCTTGAAGTGATATGATAATGCATTTAGTTTTGCTTTAATATGTTCCCTTAAGGTGGTATTATTATGCATATTATTTTGCTTTACAATGTTCCCTTGAAGTAACATTATTATGCACATTGTTGTGTTGTACATTGCTCCCTTGAAGTGATATTATGTATATTGTTATGCAGTACATTGTTCCCTTGAAGTGATGATATTATGCCCTCATTCTCAGTGTTACGAACTCCTAAGCAAATACAGAGTGAAGTGCATACGCGCACTGACGATTGTGACGTATGAATTATGTATGTTCGTATTTCAGTGTGACGGGAGCTATAATTTTGAGGTGCGATATTTCTGGCTCATTTGTATTTTGCTGATATTGTAACACGGCACAGTGTAGGCGTATCATGAGAGTCTGTCGTACGAAACACAGAAAATATAGATTGTGCTAAAATCGGAGTAAGACAAACTTTAAAAATTGACATAAGCTAAGTTCTGCAGCCAGTTAATGAATAGACCTGTATGGGATTTGAGGTTTCATGGCGGGTAATGTTAGAAATTGGTCTACATATTTTGGTAGAAGGTTTTCAACGTCTGGGAATTATTTGCTGCCTTCGTCTTCATACAGCTTGTAAATGGAAGCACGAATGTACATACGGAATGTCGGTTAATCAGGTATAAGAGCACTTGGCGTCACATCCTTAAAGAACAGAATCTCATATGTTATGGGCAAAATATACGACACCTAGCTTCCCTCAAATACCTCATAAAATGTATAAAGGCGAGTAAAAATGTAGGCCTAAATGTGTAAGGACAGCAGCAAATGTACAAGATTAGTGGGGCCGATCATGCGAGAAGTGAAGAAGTGTTACGAAGTGTCAAGGAGGACAGGAATATCCTAGAAACAGTAAAATGAAGGGAAGGCTAACTGGATTGGTCACATCGTGCGTAGGAACTGCCTTTTCAAACACGTTATTGATGGAGAGATTGAGGGAAGGATAGAAGTGACGAGAAGATATGGAAGAAGACATAAGCAGCTACTGGATGACTTTGAGGTAAGAGATGATACTGAAAATTGAAATTGGAAGAGCTGCATCGCACTCTGGAAAGAAATCGCTTTGCAAGAGGCTGTGGACCTGTCGTAAGGCAGATAACGGAATGAGTAACACCCACACTGAACTTCAGAATTCTGAGTCTGAAGTAGCTGAACTTAACCCAATGGATCCACATCATTTCCATACTTGTGTTAACATAATGTAATTATTTCGTAGAGATGTATACTTGCATACACATATGTGCATGTGTGTGTGTGTGTGTGTGTGTGTGTGTGTGTGTGTGCGCGCGCGCGCGTGCGTGTGTGCGGAAGAGAGAGAGAGAGTGTGTGTGTGGTCTCAATTTATCCTTCTCAGGCAGGAACAAATGGCAAGCTCTTTGAACACGGTAATTAACCTTCTGTCTTCACGATATATGGGGAGCCGATTATTAGACTGTCAGTGCTTGCTTCATAAGAGTCAGTTTGCCCTTTCAGACGTACACATATACTTTTGAATTTGACGTCTTCAGCACTCAAAACGGAATTTTTCATGATGCTTAAACTATTATATTCTGTGTCCAACCTGTGTATGAATTTTATAGTTCTGAGTAGCGTATGTATTATATTTTGTGATTGTAGACTACAAATCAATCATATGTCAGTCACTTGAAATTTATACTTGTTTTTGTAGGGATAACAGATGTTCGCTTGTAGACAGGAAAGTTGTTTGTGTTTTGACTATAGAAAAGTTAGCTTAAGTAGCATAATTTTTTAATGATATACTTAGGAATTTTTTAAGTTGTGCGGAGGTCGACCTAGCTTCCGACATTTTGTACGCGCTGGAATAAAAAAGAAGTATCACAGAGAATATTTTTATGTAATTACTGAGGAATAGTTTTTTTCAGATCGAAAGGCTAAGGGTACAAAGAATATTTGAATTATCCAGAAAATAAGATACTTCCTAATGTCTGTGTTTGACGTCCTGTTCCAATTTATTGCAATTACTACTGTCATTCTCTTCCTTTGTGCAGGAGTATCGAGGGATAAGTGTATTACATAATCTGATTCCAATGTTGAAATGCAGTTAAGAAAAAGTTTTCTAATTACATTTTATTACCACTATGTAATCTGTTTCGCTCATCATATATATACGGTATGAAAGAGAGATATATACTGCGACTTGTGTAAATGTAATTCCGTGCGGGTGTCTGCTGTTACATGGAGATGTATGAAGATGTAAATCGAAAAACACGTGTACTTCTGCGTGGTGAATATTTTTATACAAAGAAACGAATATGGCTTCACAATCCCGGGATATCCTAGTGTACAGCGGCTTACTACGGGCTGGAGAGTCCGGGGATCAAATCCCGCTGTGGGCGAGATCTTCCGCGCCCGTCTGGACCGACCCTGGGGCTCACGCATCTTCCTGTTTAATAAGTACCTGGTCATTCCTGGGGTAGAGCCACCGGGGCTCGGATTTAGCCACTCGCCCCCCTTAGCACCGAGGTTAAAGAAAGAGTAGAGCTATACCTCTAATCCGCTGTATATCTTCATGGCAGATTATTGGGTGAAGTTCACCTTAACCTTCGCATTATTGTAATGCTTACACCGATATCCACTAGACGCTAAATTGTGCTTTGTCAAAAGTAGTTGTAAAACGGTATTCTTAACGGAGATAATTGTCTTCGCCAAGTGAGCAGCGTACAGAACATTATTCTTGAGGCCATAAAATAGAAGGATTGAAGAATTCCCCCAAACTTACAGTTAAATATCAAATTTGGAACAAATTACTGTGTTCTATTTCTGCGCCACCATTTATTCCGTTTTATCTCATGACCATACATGCGAATGTGACAGACGCAGGCGAATACCACTGTTCGCAGCGTTGCATGATGTGAATCCTGCAGTCATGGTTCTTCAGCACTTCTTTCCCACTGTCTATTTCTGTCCTTAAAAATGGCGACTTGTCCTTTTTTCACATAAGTGTAAACCGTAAGTGAAAAATCTTTATCTTCGCTGTTCGTTGCTTGTCTCAGTCAAGTGGTTCATTTCCTTTTCCTGCTTTTATTTGCAGTCAAGACGTTCTCCCATCTCACGGCGCAAAAGAATTTTTATATGTTCTTTGAGATCTGTCTTAAATTTAGGATAAATATAATACCATTCCCATATATAGTACAGTGTGTGTGTGTGTGTGTACTGCACTGATACCTCTCCCTTATAGTACGCGAGATCGTTCTCTGGATAAGTATCACGTTCAAATTTCTCTGGAGGTAAGAAGCGCTGTTGTCGAAGTTTTCTTTGACTGTTTCTAGAGCAAGGGTTTTTAAACATCTTTTTGTGCCATGGACGTCTTTGAGATTCTGGTGAAACCTTCGGAATCCCTCTCAGGAAAAATTATTGTCACTTATCCATTACAATTTTCGGAGAATAAAGTTACTTCACACAATCAAATGTATACTTATTTCCCATTCTTGAGTTATAATAATTTTGATATTGAGATTTGTTGAATTTAACAAATATTTCTGGAGTCTAGAGCTCATAAATTACTTCTTTGCCTGCATTAATTGTTCAATAACAAACAAAAGTTTAGTTAGAGGTTAATGCAAATAATTACAATTTTTGACCATTCAAGTTTGCGGAAAACGGGTCCGTTGACCCTAGGTTAAGAACGGCTGTGGTAAAAGTATGGTTTGAATAATTATCCTTTGCTTGAAACTCAGCATCGACCAGTCAGCATTACACTCGTCAAACTTTTGTTGGTGCCGGAAAAGAGGAACTGCATATATTCGTTAGTGCCAGGACAGATTCTAAACGGAATAAGTCTGTGTTTATTTCTGTGTTCACATCTTATCGAAAGAAATGGAATGTCATGAATGGCGAATAAGTGATGAGTCAATGCAGATGGTGAATGTTGTCCAGCTCGAGGCAGTCTTCTTGTGTTTAAAGAAAATGAAGCAATCTGTCACACAATAGACATTAACCAAGCCAACACTAATATAGTCACAGAATTTGACAGCTATTTTGTTTGCAATTCTCAATCGTGATTGCTTCTGTATTGCAGTGATCTCGATTATCATTAAACACTATTGCAACTGTTGCGCTGAATATTCAAGAGATTGTCTGGTACAGGCAAAAAGATGGTACTGGATTTATATTTCTGTATGTTTGTACGATGTTCTTATTGAAATAGTAACGTCATTTTGACTTTACGTGTATATTTCCCGTTTCTTAGATCTTGTACAAGAATCCCGGCGGTTCAATTCAGACAATAATTGAAAGGCGAAACATCGTATAGTCAATGATAGCTTTCTGTTCATTGGTTTACTTCACGAGACATAAAAAGCCTTGCCATGAATTCAAGGGCAGATACACGCGAAACAGCTTAACACTGGAAATAATACAAAAAGGAAATCCGATAACTCTTGATCGTAAGGTTGCTCTCTTTCTCTTGCAGCCTGTCTCCTTTTCTCTCTCTAAAAATTGCTTTCCATGAAATGTATTGAAGATATATCGTCACTCCGGCACTTTCCGTGTAATTCTGTAGCGTGCCATTCGATAAGGAAATTTTACGAGCACAGGTACGATGCGGCTGCAGAACGAAGTCCAATTAATGGCGAAGATGTCGGAGCTGGAGGAATCCGCTGCTTACTGTTCACACACTTTTCGCCAGTCCGTGCATGTTCAAAGCTCTTGTTTCTAGAAAAGATTATGGTGTGGTTATCACTTCCAAAACTGGTGTTCACGGAACGGGGTATGGAGGGAAATACGCTGAAAGGAGAAATATCACAGCTCAAGCGAGATGTGAAAGTGACCATTTCATGGGACTTTGTTCCACTACCTTAGTATCGGCCCGTTATTTTATGGTCCTGGCAGCTAATCTCGTCGAAGGAGCGGACGCCCAAGTTATTTATTTTTCTGCACATTGTGTAGTAATTTACAAATATAGAATACGTGAGAGCTAGTCTGACAGGGCGTCATTGAAAATAGGCTTAGTTCACGAAATAATTGTCTCAAGGAACGTCGATCGGTAAAGTAATGCCCCTTATTTTACCTGGAACGATCTTGCCTTCCTACTGGTAAGGAAACAGAAACCACTGACTTTTATTCATGTTATTTCCCCATTCATATTCGGTCCAAGAATAAACTAGTAAATAAAAACGTTTATACCAGATTAAAGATGATAAAATTTTATAAGCTCACGTGCGACGGACGACTACAGCTTCTCTCTTATTCCGTAATATTAATTCGCTTTAAACGTCTAGTGTTACGTAACATGCTATGTTACCTAATTGCTTAGGCAAAGTCACTTGATAACCATAACATTTTCTTCTTTCTGTTGATGAAAGATTATAATTGCATTTACTGGAAAAGTTGCTTTATACGATAATTTTGTTGGTAAGATAGCGATTTCTACAATATTTATTCATTAATTTATTTAAATGTGCAATTAAAATTCAAACAGTCCTAACCAGACTGTCAGACGATACTCCAGTAGAAGTAAAAAGCATGTTAATATGTGGACATGCTCTCCCCTTCTGTATCACACTACGCTGGAGACTGTATCCCCTTGTAATATTGAGGGCACGATTGACATTTGGTGATGATCGAGGGTTCACCTGACATTTCACTTTGTCCCGTGAGAAAAGGCAAATGTTTCATGGGGGAGATTTTTTATGCCATGCTGTACGATGATGAACGGACGCTCATATTAAATTGATGTATTACTTTCTTACCCACATGGGAAAATCTTTTATCAGCAGTCATTGGAAATGGTGGGACTTATAATTCCATAACATTAGAAGCCATCCATTAACACTGGATGTAAATGGACTGGAAGCATCAACAGTCGGAGTGCCTTAACATTTTACGCCTTCAGACGAAGCCACAAGGCTGTGTCACTGAAGATAAGTTCTAATATGAACACTCAGCTTTATTAGCGAGGCGGTAAATATTAGATTAATGGCATTTTGATGAGAATTTTTATGATATACAGTCGTAATTCGTGAACTAAAACTCACTGACACCATTAAATGTTTATGTCGGGCACTCATTATGCGTGGATTTACCTGTAGAATAGAAGGTGAAATAATCTCTGTTTAGCTTACAGTAAACGTAATGTGTTGATATTTACGGTGTGTTCTTCCTAGTTGTTATTTCCATTAAGCCACGACCGCTTCCCTCCAAATCCTTGCACTCAATCAGATGATCCTACCATGTAAGATCATGTATTTTGAAATACTGGCACAGTCTGAAGATAAACCCTCCAAAAATAACAGTGTGCGGTGTATCATGTCATCCATACACCTTCACATATCTGAAGAGACGATTTAACTCTCCATTTGGATAAATTTATTAGGGTGAATAAAATAAAGAAACTTAATTACACAGTCACGCGTTGTATGCATAAAATCGTAAAACTGTTCTTGAGATGGAAATTGCATTACAATAAATATTGAGGAATTTGACAAAATCGGAACAGAAAGAATGTATTGTTGTTGTATATTGTAGTCTCACTGTCAACGGTGTTTATTTGAAACTAAATAAATATATCGTGCCAGGCATAGGTAAAGAACAAGCCTTGGGTTCCCGTACACAACACCGTCCGAGGAAAAAAAATGTGAATGCATACTGAAAACTTGGAATTGCAGTCTTTTTACCTCGGTACCTCTCAGAATAATTTACGACGTAGGCATGCCTAATACTCTTCAACATCAGCTTCGTGATAGAGATTCGTATTTAATTCCCCGACTATTTCGGATTAACTCCTCAGGACGTGCTGGCATGTTGTGATCGCTCGGGTACGTTCTGTGAAAGAACTGCTAAGACAAGCCGTAGTATCCATTCTCCACTGTCGAAAATCGCTCCACCATGGTGACAGAATTATGACAGCTTCTCTTCAAATAAAGGAAAATTCTGTATCATGAAAAGTGTAAATGTTGTAAAACAATATCGATTTCGGAAAACGTCTGGTTTTTGCTCTCCTTGCAGACAGATCCTGGGATCAACAGGCAGTTCGAGAGAACAAGTACAGAGATCAAAACACTTTATTATCCAACAAATGCACAAATATATAGTTCATAGATACAATTAGGGATCCGTCATCAGGGAGCTCTGTACAGTGCTTGGCTAAAATTACAGTAATGGTTCTATCATGTCCGTTGATATGGACGTAGTCGGTGTTATGGCAGCATATGGCAACATGTGTGTACTGAACAGTCTAGAGTGCCTCTCTAGACTGTGCAGTACACACAAGCACCACGGGCAAATATGCTGCCATAACACCGACTACGTCCATATCAACGGACACGATAGAACCATTACTGTAATTTTAGCCAAGCACTGTATAGAGTTCCCTGATGATGGAACCCTTGTGATCCGAAACATGTTGGAGCAATTTTAAATATTTTAAATATTTTATAATAATTCTAATTGTATCTACGAATTATATATTTGTACATCTGTTGGATAATTAAGTGTTTTAATCGTCACTGATGCACGGTACAAACACGAAGTACAGAGATCGTTCAGGAGCCTAGATAGCGTAGTCGGCATAGTGACTAGGCTAATACCCGAACCGTTCGGTGATCCAATTCCAGAGGGTACAAGATAATTTTCTCTCTGCAAAATCGTCCGGATTGACTCTGGGGGGCCCATCCATCTTCCTTTTCAGTGGGTACCGCGGTTCTTTAGGCGGTGTAAAGCGGCCTGTGTGTAAAGTTGAGCATTCATCTTTATCTGGTGTTGAGTTTACGAATGAGTGGAACTATACTACTACGCCCCCTATATGATTTTATGGTTAGGGTGGTAGACACGTGAAGCTGGCCACTCAACCGTATTCTGTGCCGACGATAATATTGCATGTACTTCTCCTTTTGCTGTCTCACACTCCGTCATGAAGTTCTTACATTCTTATTTAGCCGTATATTGTCTTAATATTCACGGATGAGTTGGAAGGTAGTTTTTCACAGAAAACTCTTACTTGTGGTAGACGGAGACATGATGTCACCCCAAGAGCGCATTTTAATTCCACTGCACAATAAATTGTTTTTTAGAGAGTAATTATGTTTACCGTTTAATGTACAGTGGTAATTATATACTCCACCCGCTGCTGCATTCAGAAATTCCTCAGTTTTCCGTGTAGTGTGTTTGTGATTAATGTTGCTATCTGTAACCGATTTGTTCCTTGGTCTTCATATTGGGCACAGAACTTTTTCTCCTTGAAGTAGCAACCCAAATTTTCTGTAGTAGAACTTCAGCCTTCAGAGGTTTGACTAGGTTTTAAACAAATTTTATTCTTTTGTCGCAATTTTGCCCTCTGTCTAGAAAAATAAGTTTAGTCCTGAAGACTTCAGTACATTTCTACAGTCGGGGAACTGAATAATTGATATCGATACTTCACAGCACAAGGAAATTCTTCTCAAGCTGCTACTCGTAGTCTTTCAATGAGATACTAATATCATCAGTGATACATATTTTTGAAAATAAAGAGACGAAGACAGAAGAAACAATCTAAATTACTGAAGACAGAATAACATTGAAAAAATAAGACGAAACTTTTGTTGGGATATGCATGCCTGACCTGTTACAGAAAATTTTCATCTGGGCGAAAATTAATATTAAGTTTATGTTTTGCAGTAATCGATATACAAAGGCAACTTCACCTCGCGGCTGTTAACAACATTCTCAAGTAACCTGGGGCATTGAAACAGTGTTCTTGAGTTGCTGATAATGAAATTTCAGGGTAGAGGTTAACTTTCAAGAAGAAAAAGTAAGGGAAATAACGAGACGTACCCCCGGGGAAGGTGATGAAGGGAATGTTTCCATTCTTGTCACCATCACCACTCCTTTTCCTCCTTAGTATTTCTTTTTTCTAACCTATCTAGTAGACAGAATTGTGAAAGGGAATGTGCAAAATTTTTCCGTCTTCTCTCATCCAGTGAAAACTTATAAAGCCTGCATAAGCTTGACAGGACACGATATAAAGAATGATGGCGCTGTGAAAAGAGAAAAGAAATTCAGGACCGTGCAGAAGAGAAAGATTCATTTGGGGGGAGAGAGACACGGACGCAGAGATTCGTCTACATATTTTTAAATTTATATGCCAAGATTTCTTCACAAGACTGTTTCACACTGTATGAAATCGTATTTTCCCCCTTTCATACAACATTTTCAGTTCATTTCTTGATTCTTGTACACCCATATCTTCTTACCCATTTTTATGAAACTTGTGATTCATGTGACAGTGTATTTATTCATTTTAAACAAACAAAGAGTACAGCGTTTGCAGTTCCATACTGGCATTGACTTTTCTGTCTCTTATTATTCTGTATTATCAAAACATTTTAACTGTCCATAGCCTTAGTGTCTTGGCAAATATAGAGAAAATGGCCATTTCTCGGTCCCCGCTACTCCTTGTTGCGCTGTTCAAACAACTTCTTCTCGTCAGCCAGTCCAATTCGCAGTCCAACATGTGTGTTCCGTTTGTTTAACATACAAGGTTTGCAGCGAGATAACCAAAGTAGCAGAAGTCAGATTCCGTTTATTTGAAAAATATAATTTCCAAGACTAGTGTCCTGAAAAAAAAAATTGGAGCTTTTCATCGAATTAAAGAATTCATACAAAATATGAACCAACATTTCTTATCTTTTTACCGTGAAAAATTTCACTTGAACACCAAGATTCGTATGGAAGTTTTGATATGACATTTATATGTTTTTCTCACCCTCTGTACAAGGTTCTAACATCGCATCACCCTCGACATTGTTAAGCTGTAAAGGGTGGCTAAATAAAATTGTGAAGAAACCGAGCAAAATAATGTAGAGACGAGAAGTTAATATTGTAATAATATATGTGGAAAATAACTGTTAAAATTTTTTAGAATAAATCGCTACTTTACAGTAGACTGAAAATCGTGAAGGTGGGGATATGAAAACGACGTTATTGTGATGCTAGGTGTGATGCTGAGAGCATAATCCTGCACTGGACGTAACGACATGCTGACTGCGGTCGCACAAACTGACGGTGCCAACAGTCATATTCTCTTGCGTTTTGGGGATGTGTGTTCCATTGACAAATCTTTCCGATTCTGTCGTTTAGTTTGTAGCGTGATCTAAAACTGACAGGCGGCACATTATCAAATGAAATAACTTGAAATGTCAACTTGATCAACAAGGTGATTTTATTAATGTATTCTTAGCTCGACATGTTTCGGATGCATAAGTCCATCATCAGGAGAATTGGATGTTGAGTTGCAGCACATGATTTTCTGCACCGAGTTTTTGGATGGGTGGTGGTCTTGAGAACCGCTGCGTAGGTCGTGTGTACGGTGCGG
>Ga0123353_10008060_pt1 | contig 14334 bp, 9 predicted proteins | sample TergutLab28metaG_3_FD_92763 | JGI IMG/M metagenome (GOLD analysis project Ga0123353, IMG submission 92763) | Labiotermes labralis P3 segment gut microbial communities from Petit-Saut dam, French Guiana - Lab288 P3 | ecosystem: Host-associated > Arthropoda: Insects > Digestive system > Gut ... | reverse complement strand
GGCTGACGTAATCGTAATCAATAAGATAGACTCCGCTTCTTTGGAAAACATCAACAAAGTACGCCAGAATTTAGCTAAAATTAACCCGAAAGCACAGGTTATTGACGCTGCTTCTATCTTAACCGTTGATAAACCTGAACTAATTAAGGGAAAAAGAGTATTGGTGGTAGAAGATGGTCCAACCCTAACGCACGGTGAAATGAAGATTGGCGCAGGCACAGTTGCCGCTATGAAATACGGTGCTGCCGACATGATTGACCCAAGACCTTATACTGTTGGTTCATTGAAAGATACTTTTAAAAACTATCCCGAAATCGGAACTCTACTTCCGGCTATGGGCTATGGCGATGCGCAAATGAAAGACTTGGAAGATACTATTGCCAACACCCCTTGCGATGCAGTGATTATCGGCACTCCGATTGACCTTCCCCGTTTCTGCAAAATCAATCAACCGGTAGTAAAAGTAGGTTACGAATTACAAGAAATTGGCAAACCTACCCTAGAAGAGGTTCTTGATGAGTTTGTTAAAAAACACAATCTTAAATAATTAAGCATTGACTTTTTTTAATATTCCTTTAATTTACTGGTTTGCGGGGCTCGCTTTGGTGTTGCCCCGCATTCCCGTTATTGGGAAATGGTTCAACCTCATTAACACTGCCATACATGAGTTGGGGCATGCCTTGATGGCGTTGGTTTTAGAAGGCAGTGTAAAGAAGATTGAACTCTTCAACGATGCTTCCGGAACCACAACAACCTCTACCAAAACAAAATTTGGAGGTCTTTTGGTTGCTTTGATAGGATATCCATTTTCTTCCTTTGTTTCCTATTTTATATTCTATTTAATATCGGTTGGTTATGAAAGTGGATTTATCATTGGTATCTCTATAGTTTTTCTATTCATGCTCATACTTTGGGTGCGCAACATTTATGGAGCGATATGGGTTGTTGCCTTTTGCGCCATAAATAGTTATCTCATTTATTTAAACAATACCCAATACATTCATATTGCCGCTTTGTTGTATGCCGTTTTTATTGCCGTTGATGCGCTTTTTTCCGCTTTAGTTGTGCTGTATTTATCTATAAAGCAAAAAGATAAAGCTGGCGATGCCACCTTGTTGAAGAAAATTACGGGTATTCCTGCCTTTCTTTGGGGATTTGTATTTGCAGGAATTGCAGGAGGAGTTTTTTATAGTCTGCTCATGTTGTTACAACTTAAGAGCAATTTTTTCTATTTTTGCGCTTTAATTTAAAATATTAAAAATGAATAAAGTATTATTATTTTTCCGAAACATTATTATCGTTTTACTATTGTTCATTGCTTTTTCATGCAGCGATCCTATTCCTACTGTTATTGTTACTTCTCCGCAAGATGGAGAAGAATATTTCAGAGATAAAGATATTGAAATAAAAGTAATATTAACCGACACAAAAGGTAAAGTATTTACGGTACAGCTATTTGTTAATAATGTCTTTTTCAGAGAATTATCGGAAGCTCCTTATCATTTTACGATAAAAGCGGGCGAATTTCCCCCTGGTGAGCATACAATTACAGTACAGGCAGGTGGCGGGGAAAAAGTATTCAGAAAGATTACCATACATAAAGCTGCAGCAGAAAGTTCTGATTTTGTTACATTTTCAAATGGAGAAATACCTCAAGAGTGGATCGTAAATAACTGGTGGGTAAATAAATCGGAAGGTTTTGACGACAACTTCTCTCTAACTGCTTTTTCTCCAAAAGCACAGGCAAAAACCTCTAAAACGTGCAATCGCATTTTGTTTTATCTGAAAGGAGAGAGTAGAATAAACCTCCATTTGGATGGAAAATTGTGGAAAACTATTGATAACAGTTCCGACACAAAAAAATCAACTATCACGCAAGAATGGAAACAATACGAGTTCTCTTGCGAAAGAATGTATCACACTTTCGTTTGGGAATTTGTTGGTGGAAATGCTGTAAGTTTAGATGCTATACGGTTTTATAATGATTAATGAACAATATTTTCTTAAATTTTTAAGTCATGAAACGTGTTGCTCTTCTCACTGGTGGGAACTCAGGAGAATATGAAATTTCTTTAAAAACAGCAGCCAGCATTCAAAATTTGTTAGATACGACTCAGTTTGAAACCTATTTTATTATTGTGAAAGGTAATTGCTGGGCTTTTACGGATGCATCCGGCGAGCAATTTTTGGTAAGTAAAGATGATTTTTCGTTAACTATTCATGGCAAACAGATTGTTTTCGATGTAGCTTTTATTGCCATTCACGGCGATCCCGGGGAAAACGGAAAGTTGCAAGCCTATTTTGAGATGTTGCAAATTCCCTACACAGGATGTGGCAGTTTTTGTTCTGCGCTCACCTTCAATAAATATTTTTGTAACGTTGCAGTAGCAAATTGCAGGATACCCATCCCTCTTTCTTTACATTTTTATAAAAATGACAATATCAACTACGATGAAGTGATTGCGTATTGTGGCTTACCTTGTTTTGTAAAACCTTGTAATTCAGGATCAAGCGTTGGAGTTTCTAAAGCGCATAGCCGTGAAGAACTTGATGATGCAATTGCTTTAGCTTTTAAAGAGGATGAACAAATTATAATTGAGAGCTTTATTCAGGGTAGAGAGTTAACTTGTGGAGTAACGATCTGGCAAGGAGAAGTAAAAGCACTTGCCATTACTGAAATATTAAGCAAGAAAGAGTTCTACGATTTTGAAGCTAAATATACCCCGGGTTTTCTTGAACTAGTAACTCCGGCAGATATTGACCAAAGTGTGGGTGCTAAAATTATGAGATATTCTGAGCATATTTACAAAAAATTAGGGTGCAAAGGGGTGGTGCGTATTGACTTTATATTAAATCTGGAAAATGAACCTGTATTTTTAGAAATTAATACTATTCCTGGACAAACTGCCATGAGTATTATACCGAGGCAATTGGCATACAACAACATTCCTCTACCGGAATTTTATGCCGAATTGATAAATCATTCTTTCTTCTGAAGCACATTAAGCGCGTTTTTAAACTGATAGTAATAAGAACGAGAAACTGTAAATACCCTTTCTCCCACATACGCAAGGTTTTTTTTAATTTTATCCACGAAGTTTACATTGATAATTGTGGCATTATTGATACGAACGAGGTACTCGGAAGGGAGTTTCAAGAGTGCCGCTTTTATAGTGGATTCATGAAAATATAGTTCATTAGTAGAAGTTTCAATCGCAAGCAGATCTCGCTCTTTTGTTATTACCGTAATAATGTTGGTTTTTACTTTTGTGCTAACTTTTTGATACCGGATAAAAAAAGAATCACTATCTTTTATTTGCGACGGTTTAGATGGCTTATAGGCGATCGGGCTTTCCGCAGCTATCGGTTCGAGTTGATACGTGCTGTTAATATCAGAAATAATACGGAGGATTTTGTAAATCTTACGGATAAACAACTCGCTGTTAAATTGCGCGGAAATTACATCAAACAAACCTTTATCGAGCCAAAAATGAGGGTTATCTTTCGAAGATATAATCCCCAGAATTACAGGCGGTTTTCTAATTATTTCTAAAATATCTATCTCTTCATTTTTACGTTGAGACAAATCCAGAATTAAGATTTCAGGGCGAAAGAAATTCATTCGCTCTAGAAAATCTACACGTTGGTTTACAAATCCAAAAAATTGGATAGATTTAAATCTTGACAAACAGTCAATTACCTTCTTTTCGAGGTGCGCGTTCTGAATAAACGCGAAGCATGTTACTGGTTTCATAAGAAATTTATTTTATTTTACTGTGCGGCAATAATATCATAATTTTTTAAAAAATCAACTCTCAGCCATTTTTTTTTGCTATTTATTGCCAAGTTGTGTTTGGCTGGTACACAAAGTTTGCTCTTTTTTTTCCAATAACCTCTATTATCTCTTCAATTGTTGCTGATTTTATTTTGGAAACAGTTTTAAAATGTTTAAGGAGCTTTTCTTTAGTAGCAACTCCAATTCCTTTAATATCATCTAATTCTGAGTGTATGTTTTTTTTAGATCGGCGTTTGCGATGATGGGCAATGCCAAAACGATGCGCCTCGTCGCGAATACGTTGCAACAACTTCTGTGCTTCCGATTTTTTGTCTATAAACACCGGTATACTTTCCCCCACTTTGTAAATATCTTCCAAACGTTTGGCAATGCCAATTATCATCATTTTATCCTGAATACTTAGATCTGTTAATGCTTGATATGCTGCGTTAAGCTGCCCCTTTCCACCGTCAATGATAATCAAATCAGGCAACGGTTTCTTTTCTTCCACCAAACGAGCATACCTGCGTTTAACAACTTCATACATAGATGCAAAATCATCGGGTCCAATAACAGTTTTAATATTAAAATGTCGGTACTCTTTTTTGTCAGGCTTTCCGTTTTTAAAATGCACCATGGCAGCAACCGGCTCATCGCCTTGCGTATTTGAGTTGTCGAAACACTCAATAGTTTGTGGCATTCTAGGCATCCCTAAATCTTTTTGCAACGATGACAGTATTCGGTTTTGGTGTTGCGCAGGATCTGCCAATTCCTGTCGTTTTTGTTTTTCTAACATGGAGATTTTGGCGTTCTTTTGCGAAAGTTCCAGCAGTTTTTTCTTGTCGCCACGAAGCGGAATTATAAAATTCGTTTTTTCTTTTTGGATATCAATGCTAAACGGGACAATTACCTCTTGTAAAAGGGTACCAAAACGTTCTTCAATCTCTGCCATTGCCATGGGGAGCAGCTCCTCCTTACTTTTGTTTAAATTATTTTTTATTTCTAATGTAAAAGTTTGTACGATTGCTCCTTCTACAATTCTCATAAAATTTACAAAGGCATTGTTGCTTCCTTCTTCCAAAGAGAATACATCGCAATGTGAGACTTCTGGATTTACTACTATTGATTTTCCGCGGTAAGATTCTAAAATCTCAATTTTCTCTTTTATATGTTGAGCTTTTTCAAACTCCCATGTATCAGCGTAGCGCATCATTTCTACTTTTAGTTGGCGCAGTGCCTCACTGTTGTGTCCTTTAATGATCTTAATAACTTTCTGAATGCTCTCCCTGTACTCTTCGACAGAGATATGCCCAGCGCACGGAGCCGCGCATTTTTTGATATGATACTGTAAGCAGGGTCGCCCTTTTTTTTGCATAATCTTACAGCTACGAACATGGAATAGTGTGAATAGTGTATCTAGCAGCGTGTACATAAAGCGTGATGAGGAATATGGCCCAAACAACTCCTCTTTTTTGGGGTTTGGGTTTCGGGTATAGAATAAACGCGGAAACTCTTCCTTGCTAATCGCCAGCCACGGATAGGTTTTGTCATCTCTCATCATAGCGTTGTAGCGCGGACGAAACTGTTTAATCATGCTGTTTTCCAGCAGTAAAGCCTCCCACTCAGAGTCCACCACAGTAAATTGGATATCGCAAATTTTGGAAACCATGGCGCGCAATTTCGTATCCTCGTGTGTTCTGGTAAAATAAGAGGAAACTCTTTTTTTGAGCACCTTTGCTTTGCCTACGTAGAGAATAATGCCGTTTTCATCAAAAAAACGATAAACACCGGGTTTTTCAGGAAGTGAGCGAAGGGAGGGCATTCAAGATTTAAGTTTAAGGTTTAAAGTTAAAGGCTTTAAGTTTTCAGTTAACCATTAATCATTAACCAATTAACTAAAGTACCATTGGATATCTTACCACCTTTCTTTCCATGATAGCTTTCTTCATCAATGAGTCTTGATAACTAGTGATATAAGAGGTTAGTTTTTGTTGCGATAGTAGCGATCTGGCAATTTCCTTATCTTCAAAAACATTTTTTGTTTGCAGTTGCTGTTTTTTATTCAAAATGAGAATAAGATAGCGATATCCATTCTGTATAATATCAATTTTCTCCTGCTCTTCTTTTTTAGTAAGATTGGAAAAAGAAAATGATAGTTCATTTTCAAGCAAGTCGGTGTAAAACCAATGTTCGCTATCTAGATAATATTCAATAGTATCAGCACAGAGCAGTTCAATTTCGGCTAATGATTTTGCTCTATCGGTATCACTAAAAAAAAGCTCTTTAATCTTTTTATAAAGTTTTGATGGATTTGACAGTTTAATGTAGTTTAATTGAACCATATCTCTGTATTCCGGTGTTTCATCGTTTTTTGTTTCATTAATAAAATTATCAAGTTCTTCTTTTGATACATAAAATAGGTTATGGTTATTTCCAATTTTTTGGAAGTAAGCGTTAATAAGCAGTTGTTCTTTGTATTGTGCAATTTGAGAGGAGAAGTTTTGTTCTTTTTGCGTCAACTTTTTTTTTGCCTGTGCCAGCAATGTTTGTCGTAAAACCCATTCTTCTACGTATTGCTCCATAAAAAGCAGCGAGTCTTCTTTTGATGAGGAGTAAGGAACTTTTTCCACCACTTCCGATAGGTATAATTTTTTGTGAAATGCTTCGGCAACAATCGAATCAACAGGTTGTTTGCACCCTGCAATGAGAGCGAAAATAATAACCAGTAATAAAAACAGATTTTTCACTATTTTTTCAATAATGATTTAAACAATTCTTCATTAATCCATACAGGATATTTTTCTTGCAGTTGGGCTAACCATTGTTTTTCTAATTCATGCTGGTATGCGGTGAGTACAAGTGATCTAATTTCTGCCAGTGGTTTAGGAACTCCTTCATTATCTAAATAGTTTAATTTTGCAGTTTCATAAAAACTTTCAAGATTAGCGCTGTCTTTTAAAGATTCACTCCATACTTTTAGATTGTTCATTTCAAATAGGAGCATTCCATGATGATAATCCGAGACCAATTCTTTATATTCTGGATACTTGTTTTCTAGATTATCAAATTCATACTTTAGCAATCTGTCTTTAAGAAGAGAGTTGTATTGATTTTCTAAGAAATTTTCAGAGTTAACAGAAACCTCCAGCCCGTGGAAACGATCTATATAACGAATAAATTCTTGAGCGGTAATAGCTTGATTTGCAAAAGTTGCGATAGGTTTCAGTTTGGATACTCCCTGAATTGCCAGCAATTCAATTGCGGGGGGGATACTGTTTTTTCCTTCCATTTCTGTGGATAGTAGTTTGAAAGCTGCTTTTTTCCCTTTTTCTGCAAATTTATACTCTTTTTTCAGTTTTTCAAGTAATGATTCAATGCTTTTTGCTGCTCTAGAATCTCTTTGAATTTTTGCAGTTATATTATGCCGGCTTTCATCGTCATTTATTTCCGGCATAATTAAATCGTGGAGTTTAACGACATGCCAACCAATAACAGAATGGAAAGGGTTAGATATTTGGTCTTTTTTCAGTGAGATACAATTTTTAACAAAATCTCCGGGAGGCCGGTTATAGGCAATAGGTTCGAGCAAACCACCTTTTGTTTTCGAGGCAGGGTCTTGTGTATATTTTTCTGCGAGCGCGGCAAAGTCTTCTCCTGTTTTAAGAGCTTCGTCAATATGTAATAGTTTCTCTTTTACCGAAGGACTCATATCGCCTAAATGGGCAACACTGTCTAACAATAGGATTTGTGAAATGCTGATTTTAGAAATGAGAGGTTGTTTGTCTTGCACCCAAATCAAGTGGTAGCCAAATTGTGTACGAGCAGGCATGGAGATACCGCCAACGGGAGTGTTATATGCCACCGTTTCAAATGGATAGATCAAGTCGAAAGCCGAGAAGTATCCCAAGTCTCCCTTATTCCCATATTGTGTTCTGCCGTTTGAGTCTTTTTCATCTTTAGCAGAATTATCTTCAGAAAACCGAACTGCTGCCTCAGGAAAAGAGATAGAACCGGAGGCTATTTTTTTTCTAATGTCAAGTATTTTGTTGTAAGCTGCTAAGCTGTCTTTAGGAGATGCATCTAATGGACATCGGATCAAGATATGGGAGGCGCGAACCATCTGACCGCTTCTTGCAATAGCTTCTTCAATAAGTTGTTCTGTTACTTCTTTGTCTACCAGATAAGATTTTGCGGATTGCGATCTGTAAGATGCCAGCTCTCTTTGGAAAATTGGCATTGTGTCAATTTGTAAATCCAAGCCATCTTTTACCTTGAGTTTGAAGTTAATATACAAATTCAGATAGTCTCTTACTTCATTTTCAGTTGCTTTTTCTAAAGAATTATTTCTGTTAAATGTGTTGATAAATTCTGTTACAGTAATAGATTCATCGCCTACAGAGAATAAGATTTCATTCTTTTTTTGCGCACAAATAACGAGTAGAAATGCTGATAGACAGATAGATAAAAATGTTTTTTTCATATTAATTAAATTTATAGAATATACAAAAAATAAGGGTTGCAAATTTATAAAAAACGATCAATTTTCCTGATAATAATGTCTTCCAAAAAACTCTTTAACTACAATTCGAATCATAGAGTATGCCGGCACAGCAAAGATCATTCCTGTAATTCCGCCGAGATAACCGGCCAATAATATTACGATGAAGATTTCTACAGGGTGAACCTGAATGCTTTTTCCAAAAATAATTGGTGTTAGTGCGAAAGTATCGATCCCTTTAATCACTGCAAAAATGATAGCCATCTTCCAGAATAGCATGGTTAACACTTCGGCAGATGGCTCTGTAGGGAGCAGCGAGGTAATAGAAATAGCCAGGCCTAATCCCATGGCAAGGAAAGGACCTATATAGGGAATAATGTTAAAAACACCAACTAAAAACCCTATTAACAAAGCATTTGGCACTTTGAAAAAATAACAGGCTAACCCTATTGCTACTCCTACAATAATATTGTCTATTATTACTCCTGAAAAATAACGCACTATTTGAACGCGGGATTGTGTCAAAATTCTGTCATAATTCTCTCTGAATGAAACAGGGATAGCACGACGAACCATCTTAAAAAATATCTCTTTGTCTTTTAATGCAAAAAAGGAAAGAAAAATAACAGAGAATACTAAAATAAAGAGCCCCCCTGCAAAATTAAAAATATTACCTGCCAATTTCGATAGACTGATGTTGCTTATGAAAGTTTTCATTTGCGTTAAAAGGAGATCGCTAATCTGCTCATTTTCTTTTAAAAAACCATATTTATACAATAGATTGTCGGCTTGATACAACCAATTTTCTATTGCTTTAGTGTACAGGGTAGGGTCTATTGCAGAAATTGCCTCCAATTCTTTGATAACGAATGGTATTAATATATAAACGCATAGCGATAGCGCAGCAACCATCACAAAGAGGGTAATACCGGCGGCAAGAGACGCAGAGCAGGTTTTGTCTTTAATTTTTATCTTCTGCAATAATTTCATTAATGGCGACCCTATTGAGGCAAAAACTATTGCCAAAAGTACAAATATTAAAACATTGTAAAACAAGTATCCTAAAAGGATTAAGATCCCTAAAAAAATAATAATTGTGAAAAAGTTTTTGTTATTCATGTATGGCAAAAAATTAACGCGGCAAAAATAAAAAATATTCTTTTTACGGTTTAGAGGTTTATTCTCTTCTCTCTCCTACCTTCTCCTTTCCTCCATGTTTCTATAAAATCTTTTCTATTATTAAAATCCTGTCGAAATTTTAAACTGATTCCTCCTCCTTGTTGCGGTTTAGAAGCATTCAGGTTTATTGGGTCGTTGAAATAGTAGAATTTGATTTTCCAATTTTCGTTAAGAACCAGGTCTAAACCAAAGTCACCAACAAAACTTTCGCTACTGTTTTCATTATTATTGCTATATCCTCCTAATCCCAAGTTTGTTTTAAGCCACAATCTGTCGTTATATAAATTTACTTGTGCATTTACCGAATATTCTCTATAGTTGTCATCATTGCTGTAGTTCACACCCAAGTTTACTCGCCCTGAAATGAATGAATTAAGGATGCCTGTTATCATGTCAATACCTACTCCAATGGGTTGCGAAACATTAATAGCTGGCTCTGATGATTCTGTTGCAATAAAAGTATTCAGGAAAACAAACGAGAAAAATTGACGAATACCATTCTGTTGATTTGCAGTATCTAAGGCGGCAAATATATTCATTTGATCTTGATCGGTTAATTTTGGGAAAGCGAAGCTGAATGATGGGGTTGGATTCATCAGGTTCCCTGTTAACCCCAGATAAGCTTCAACTTCAGTTCGCCCAAACTCAGGACTTAATGAACTTAGTGAGGCTATTTTTTGATAGAGTGCGCTCACATTTAACTGCGATGAAGAAAGAGGACCTGCAAAGGAAATTGTTCCCCCTTCTACAATGGCAAAATCTCTGGGGAGGAAATTTCTCAGCGACATGTGGAATCTTCCACTAACAATTGAAAGCACTCCATTCAAATCCATATTTTCCGTGTTTGTGTTATATAGCAGATGGAGTTTACCGGTCGTTTTACATTTCAACACTCCGTCAATTGGGTCTAATTCTAATTTCACATCAGCATCTCTCGTAATGTTAAAAACAAAATCAAAATTCATTGCCGTTGTTGATTTTTTTGTATTCTCAATGGAGGGCTTATTTTTTGAATTATTTGATATAAAATAGATCCCCCGGGAAGACGATACTGAATTTGAAGATGTTATAGGAAATGTTATGGATGATCCTGACAATGTTCTAATGTTTTGGCTGAAAAAATTGAGTTGTTTAGTATCTCCCTGTATAGTTATTTCGCCCGACACAAACCCATCACCAAAAAATGGAGCGTCCATTTGTTTGGGTGTATTAAGCACCAAAATTCTGTCGGTAGCAATATTCAGATCTATTTTAAAGTCTTTAAATCTAGTATGATGCACATAGCCTGTTAGAGTTGCTTCATTATTAAATTTATCTTTAATTAAAATATCATCGAAAAAAATCCCTTTGTTATTTAATGTAATTTTCTGATCTATAATATCGTAAACAGTATTGAGGGGTTCAATTCCAAGCTTTGCTCTTTTAATGTTCACTATGCCGTCAAAATAGAGCGAGTCTGAATTCATAACAAAATCCAAATGTCCGGCTGCATCCCCTGAAACAATATGGCTGAAGGAGGCAAGAAATGGAGTGAGGAATCCGATTTTTATAATATCCATATCTGCGCGAACACGAAAGTCTTTAGCTTTGGTATCCCATTTTCCTGTTAATTCAATGAGTCGATTCGGAAAAGTGAGATAGTTGGTATAGGAAAATTTTGAAAGATCAATAAGCCGATTTTCGTTACTTGACAAAATCCCTCCAATAAAATGAGGGGCCCCATCTTCTAAAACTACCGCATCTAAAAAGAGGTCGCCTAAAAGTTCCTGATTAAAAACAAATTTTTTTACAAAAGCCTTACCCTCAATTGCATACTGATTTTCTTTCCCTGTAATAATTCCTATGAGCGACATGTCGCCGCCAAAATTCATACTCATTTTTTCAGTGAACGTGTTGAGCAGTGAAATATCAAAATTATCCAATCTAATTCGACACTTTTTATTTATTTTTTTTGAGAGTTCACCATCTACACTAATAATACCAACTTTAGAAGATAAAATACAATCGTTAAACAAGAGATTCTTATCAGAATAGGTTATGATATTGTTTAATCCAATGAATTGCCACCATGATTCGCGGATAAACAGCTTAGAATCGGTAATTTTTAGAGATGGATTTTGAGAAGCATCGCCAAAGAGTATCCCATTAAAGCGGTTTTGTTCGTTAATAGAAATTATTTTTGGATTGCGCCATGAGGTAGCAAACAGCACCTCTTTTTTGTTGCTTTGTGTGGAAACATCAATATTTGAAAAAGTAAGGTTCTCCCCATTTTTTTGGAAAATAGTAACAGAATCGCACACTAATTGCAGTCCCATTAGCATCTTGTCATCTGTTTTTCCTTGTAATTTTAAGTTGTTTATTCTGCCTAATCCGGCGTAGCTAATTCTGGAAGATGAAAATGCAAGGATATCCTCAGATCTTGTTGTTCCTAAAAAAATTTTTGCAGATGTATTGCTTGCAATATTCAAACGAGGCAAGAGCAGATTGAAAAGGGTATTGGTATAATACAATTGAAGGTCAATATCAATAAATTGTTCTGAATTTGGAGAGAAAATATGTTTTTCTGCAGGAAACATGCTGCCAAACATTTCGGGCATATAAAATTCAGCAGCGTTTGTAAGAGCTGAAATAAAATCTTGATAATTATAATTTGTCTTAAAAGAAATATTTACAGCATTAGAGTGGATGAGGTATTGATGGTGTGAATTTAGTTTATTAATGGCGTTTAATCGCAACCAGTCTATCCGTGATGTTTTCTCTCCATCAGTAAGTTTGGCATAATCAATTCCGGCAAAACCGTTGAAATTGTCGAATTTGTTCCCACTCATAGCCAACGTAATAGAATCTAGTGTAAAAATTAAATTTGGTGTTTGTTGTATTTTAAGGATAAATTTTTCAAAACCTTCGGCATTACTTGCATCCAATGGGTGTGGATAGTGAGAGAAAAATTCATAAAGTTTAACCTTCATATTGGTCAACACAGCGTCAATGTGAGGTGTTTCTCTTGCAAAGTTAGCGCCCCCTTTCAGGTTAAATGAGGCTAACGAATCTGAAACATTGAGTGCGAGCTCTATCTTTCGGTTTTTGTAATTTCCTTTAAAGTCAACCTCATTTAGTTGTTTGCCGCAAAAATCGAAACTGGTAATATTTCCCTGTAAATTTAATGAGATGGAAGATATTAGTGCAGATATTTTATCATATTGGGAGCTGTTGCCTTCAAAGGAAGTTTGGATGTTTGTCTTGTTGAAAATTTTGGTTTGGTTTGCGACTTTCCCTAATTCAAAATCTATGCAATCAACTGTTCCTGAGTAGTATAGCGTTCCATTATCTGGAGTTGTAGTTATTTTTGCGGCTACAGTTCCCAGGTTTGTTCGTACTCTAATATTTGTGTTAAAGTTGGTAAATGATCCTTTGAAATCTCCGGCTATTCTTGAATGAGTTATATTTTTCGTTACATCAGGCAGTTGCAATCCTTTGCCTTTAGGTAATTTAAACTGTTTAAGTTCGCTAAAATTAAGATTACTTTCTTTAAAAAGGAGGTCTAAAGTACTATTTTTGAAATCAAGTACATTAGCAATAGAGAAATCGCCTGAAAAATATGTTTGTTGTTTGAATTTCAAGTATATATCTTTTATTTTAATATGGTTAACTACCCCGCCTACATATCCTGAGAATAGGAACTGATTTTCCATTCCTTCAAGTGTGGGCGCAAAATAGATAACATCTTTCATGGCCAAGTTTGCGCTCTTTACCTTTGTATCGAAATTGATAAGATTTACAAAATCGGAATAATCTTTAAAGTCTTGATATCGAAAAGCAAAATCTCCGTTAAACAAGCTATTTGGCGTAGTGAAGTACAAAGAGTTTAACGACAACTGTTTGGCATTAATGCGGAAATCTCCTGAAAAGCTTGAAATTTCAAATCCTGTATGTTGAGAAAGCGTTAGCGAATTGATTTTGCAGGAGATGTCTGGCCCAAAAACCAAAAAGTCATCAACATCAAGATAAATATGTTGCAGTTCAAAAAAAGCGTAATCAATAGTATTGTCATCTTTGTACAACCGTTTGTCATCGTAGATAAAAGCGAAGCGCACATTGCTGAGTTGAATGTTTTCAAACAACAGTTTAAACTTAGGCTCTTTTTTTTCCTCTTTTTTGAATCCACTTGCCCAGCGTGCAATATTTACTGTGTCTTCTCCCGAATATTTCCGTAAGACCACCTCGCCGTCATCTAACTTGGCAAATGACAGGCAAATCTGCCCTTTCTCTGTTTTTCTGATATTGATTCTTCCTTTCAGAGTAGAGGCAAATATCATATTTTCGTAATGATGGTCTTTAATTGCGAAATTTTTTGCAGTAAGCGCAAACGTTGGAGAAAGATAAATCTTATCTACAGTAATTTTCCCACCTGTTAGATTAGTAAGAATCTTAGAGGCTTTAAGTACAATAAACTGCTGTACAGGAGGAATTATAATAAGTGTAACAATCAGTAAATCAAAAGCAACAAACGTTACAACAATCCAAAGGATTATTTTGAGGGTTAGCCGTATTATCTTTTGATACATATTATTATCTGTATGAGATATAAAAAGTTGCAAAGAAACAATTTTTTTTGAAATATTCTCATTAAATTTTTACAGAGACCATGGCAAAAGCATTAATTTGGAGCTAGCTGTTGATAAAATTTACACGATTACAAAAAACAACAAGAGAGTAAATAGAAAATTGTATTTTTGCCGCGATTTTCAAACAAATAAACACACATTGGGGTCGTTTGGTTTTGACAGCATGTATGTGGATTTGTAAGCATGTCGGAAGTTGTGAGACGGTTCCGTTAAAAACTAACTCTCGTAGCCAATAAAAGGCAACACTTATGCAATCG
>Ga0123353_10008059_pt1 | contig 14334 bp, 6 predicted proteins | sample TergutLab28metaG_3_FD_92763 | JGI IMG/M metagenome (GOLD analysis project Ga0123353, IMG submission 92763) | Labiotermes labralis P3 segment gut microbial communities from Petit-Saut dam, French Guiana - Lab288 P3 | ecosystem: Host-associated > Arthropoda: Insects > Digestive system > Gut ... | reverse complement strand
TTCACGCTATGGTTAAACGGAAAAACTACCCTTTCAAAAAGACTTATGTTTGAAATAAAAGTCGAACGCAGGGGCAAACTGATTCTCAAAGGCTGCTGCCTTAATGATGTGGTTGTATCTGCTTCCGGTATAGCAAAAGTCATTAACCTTCATATTTTTGGCAGCGATGCAGTCGGCGACAGCAAAGCAGTCGGCGCCAGCAAAGCGGATGGTGCGCACTTTGTTAAACTCGGTTCTTATCGTTCCGACGGCCTGATTGTTTCGACACCTACCGGATCAACCGCCTATTCGGCTTCTGCCGGAGGACCCATCGTTGATCCGGAAATGGAAGCCATGATAATTAACCCCATTTGTCCATTTACTCTTTCCAACAGACCAATGGTTCTTCCGGCCGATGAAACGGTGATGGTGGAAGTTGGGAAAGAGCAGCAAAGCAGAGTGCTTCTGACTGTGGATGGCCAGGTTACAGAAAAGTTAAAATGCAACGACAGGGTTTTTCTGAAAAAGGCGCCTTATTGCAGTATGCTTATTGCCTCCGGGCGTCAGGGGTTTTATTATTCATTAAGGACGAAACTCAACTGGTCGGGCGGGCATGAAGATGAAGCAGAAAAAGCCGGTCTCATCCTGCCGGATTACGGCAAAGGGAGGTCTCCTGCTTGATAGAGGAACTTAATGTCAGAAATTTTGCTCTTATTGACAGCCTGAATCTGTCCCTCGATAAGGGTTTTTCGGTTCTGACAGGAGAAACCGGCGCAGGTAAATCAATAATAGTCGGGTCTTTAAGCTTCCTTCTGGGATCAAAGGCAGACACGGAAGTGATCCGTTCCGGCTGCGAAGAAGCCGGTGTTTCCGCAGTGGTATCGGTTGATTTAAAAAACAGTGATGCCATTGAATGGCTTAAAGCGCGTGATATTGAAGCTGATGATGGCAGGATTATTGTAAGGCGTACGGTCAAAAAAAACGGACGCAGTTCCATCTATATTCAGGATCTGATCGTTACCAGAAATGAGCTTTCGGAATTTATGAATTTTCTTTTTGACCTTCACGGTCAGCATAGCCATGAAACCCTTCTTCGAAAGGAAACCCACCGGGTATTTCTCGATAACTTTGCGGGTCTTGAAGACGAGACTGCCTGTTTTAACAAGGTCTTTATGGAACTTGCAGACAGGCGCAAAGCTTTGGACGCCCTGTCGGTTTCCAAAAGAGACAGGGAAGCGCGGCTTGAGATTTTAAATTATGCCGTAGAGGAAATTTCAAAAGCAGACATAAGAAGCGGTGAGATAAAGGAACTGGAAGCTGAAACCCAGCGCCTGGCCTCTTTTGAAAAGCTAAGTCTTCAGGTAAATACTGCTGCCTCTGCCTTATATGAAGGATCGGATTCTAAAGATACTGCGAGTTCCCTTTTAAGCCAGGTCAGAAAAGCCAGAGCCGCCCTGGAAAGCGCAGTTGCCATAGACAGTTCTCTTGGAACTATTCTGAAAAGACTGGAAGATATCTATTATGAAGCCGAAGATTTGGCGGCGGAATTCAGAAGTTACAGGGACTCACTGAGTTATGATCCGGCAAGGCTTGAAACAGCCGAGGAACGCCTATCCCTGCTTTACAAATTAAAGAAAAAATACCGGCCTTCCGAAAAACCTGAAGGAAGCGGCACTGCGTTTTCCGATGAAGATGGGATTCTTGCCTATAAGGCCGAGGCTGAAGCTGAAATTGAAACCTTGTCGGGAGCAGAGGAAAATCAGGATAAAATAAGAGCCGAGATTGCAATTTTGGAGAAGGATATTGCCTCAAAGGCAACTGCCTTAAGCGCAAAAAGAATAGAAGGTGCCAAACGCTTAAGTACGGGCATTACCGGAATTCTTTCCAGGTTGGGTATGCCCAAGGGTGTTTTCTGCGCCGAAGTAAGGGCAAAAACCAGGGATGGGGGCTCAGGCCTCGTCTGCGGTCCCTGGGGCGCAGATGAGGTGGAGTTCATGATCTCCGCCAACACCGGTGAACCGCTTAAAGACCTGGCCAAAATTGCTTCAGGCGGTGAATTGTCCAGGGTTATGCTGGCAATCAAGACCATACTCTGCGGTAACAGCCTGCCTTTGATCCAGGCTTCTACTCATCATGCCTATGCCGAAACCCTTGTTTTTGACGAAGTAGATACCGGAATTGGCGGGGAAGTAGCCCTTGCGGTGGGAGAATACCTGGCCAGAATGGGAAAAGAGAAGCAAATATTCTGTGTTACCCATCTTGCAAGTATTGCCGTACGCGCCGATAATCATTTAAAAGTAGAGAAAAAAGTGGTAAGCGCCGGAAGCGGGCCTGAAAGGACTGTTACCGGAGTTGCCTTGCTGGATGCAAAACAAAGGCGCCAGGAAATTGCCCGAATGCTTGCAGGCGAATCGGGTTCTGCGGCTCTTGCCCATGCGGACGAATTACTGGCAAAATACGGTAGAGGTTGATTTATGGCGAAGATCTCGAGTGAAGATCGTCATCAATATTATGAACGGATAAAACCCTATAAAATCACGATCCAGGCCTTGCTCAAAAAAGAAGCAATGGTGCTTCCAACCATAAAAAAAGACCCCAGGAATGTAGCCTTTAAGCGCCTTATGCTGGCAGATGAAATGATAACTCTGGCTTCAAACTATATAATACAGAGCGGTGTTCACTATTCCATGTTAAAACAGCGCTACGAAGAAGCCCTGAATGACGGCAGAAAATCCCTTTATAAAGCCGTTATATACCTTGAAGAAGTGGTAAGCCCCCAGGTAGATGCTCCTTTTTCGGATTATGAAGAAAAGCTGCTGGAAATTGCCTCTGTAGATGCCAGTAAGCGCTATGGCCTTATCAGAAAGATGGGGCTGGCCATTCAGTTACTGGAGGCTGCCTACGGTGACAACACCAAGTGGAGATGGGCCTTTGTGGAACTGGAAGGCCGCTTTGCTGCGGTTGCCAAGAACATAGTTGATCTGAAGTCAGCCGTGTCCAACACCGATCCGCGTTCTCCGGATTACGAACCTACTATGTATCACCTCCGGCTGATGAAAAAACTCCTTGCCCAGGCGGCGGATCGCTACCGGGAAAAATATGAACTTTCTACCAATCGCATTGACGATTTCAAAATGGGACTTCACTTTCTTAATGCCCTTAAACGTGTCCATGTGCTTCTTGGGGACAGGAGCGATGTCGAGACGGTCAAGAAAAAAGCTGATATCTGGTCAACAAAGCTTGAAATGGACATGAAAAAACAGGAAGAGGAAGCTCTTAAGAGAATTTAAAATGACCGTGCCCGAGACACATGCCTAGAACCGGCGGTAAGACCGCCGGTAAAACCGAATCATCCCTGAAAGAATTCCGCACCCTGTTCCCTTACTTAAAACGCTACAGGTTTAAATATGCAATGGGTTTCTTTTGCCTGCTGACTGTGGACGCTGCCCAGGTGATTATACCCCAGTTTATGCGGAAGGCTGTGGATATTATTTCTTCGGGCAGTTTTGTGATGAAAGATGTAATAACCCCTGCCTTGTTCATGGTTGGTCTAATGGGTATTGTCGCCCTTGGACGCTTTTCCTGGCGTTTTTTTATTCATGGCTCTGCAAGGCGAATTGAAGCAGAGTTAAGGCAGAACCTTTTTGATCATCTGCTCTCGCTTTCCTATGATTTTTATCAGAAGAACAAGATTGGCGATCTTATGGCCAGAGCCACAAACGATTTAAATGCGGTAAGGGAATCCATAGGCATGGGACTTGTAGCCCTTGTAGACGGATCGGTGATGGCTGTCGCAATCCTTGTAATTATTTTTGTTCAGGATCCTGGAACCGCGGTCTGGGCAGTTTTGCCTCTTCCTCTGATTACAGTTTTAATTCTCTTTTTCGGCAGAACTGTCGGCAAGCGTTTCCGCAAGGCTCATGAAACCTATTCGGCCATGAGCGATGTTGTCCAGGAGGCATTTGCGGGCGTAAGGGTCATTAAGTCCTTTGTAAAGGAATGGTGGTTTATAAAGAAATTTACCCGCAGCAACGACGATTACCGGGATGCCAATATGGGCCTTGTAAGGCTGTTCGGTTTTTTCTTTCCGTTTATTTCATTTCTTTCGGGGATTACTGTTGTAATAGTCCTGCTTGCGGGAGGCATCAGGGTTACCCAGGGCTTAATGAGTGCAGGCTCACTGGTTGCGCTTTTTAAATATTTACAGATGCTTATTTGGCCCCTTATGGGAGCCGGCTTTGTTGTAAATATGATACAGCGGGGCGCTGTATCTTTAAGCCGGGTCAATGAAATCATGAAAGCAGTTCCTTCCATCAGGAATGAGGGATCTCTTAATAAAGCAGCCCGCAATGCCAATCCCGGTTCTACGCTGATTGAGATAAAGAACCTTTCGTTTGAATATATTGCAGGAAAGAAAGTTCTTGATGATATAAGCCTTTCGGTGAAAAAGGGAAGCGTTTTGGGAATACTGGGCCGTACAGGTTCGGGCAAGACAACCCTGATCAAGGCAATTACCAGGATGATAGAGCCTCCGCCGGGGACGGTTTTTATTGAAGGTGTGGAATCTGCTGCCTGGGATCTGACTGCCCTGAGAAAGCTTTTTGGCGTTAGCCCTCAGGACAGTTACCTTTTTTCCGATTCCATTAAAAACAATATTAATTACAGTTTAGAGCCAAATGATTCCCCTGATGAAAATTCAGAACAGGTTTCCGAAGAGACCCTGCGCTATGCAGCAACTTTGGCCGGGCTGGAAAAGGATTTAACCATTTTTAATAAAGGCTGGGATACCCTGATAGGTGAACGCGGCCTGACACTTTCGGGAGGCCAGAAACAGCGTACGGCAATTGCCCGTTCACTTGTTGCTTTACTGGCCTGTAACAGGGAAATCCTCGTTTTTGACGATTCTCTTTCCTCTGTTGACTCAGAAACCGAAAAACTCATTCTTGACGGGCTTTTTGATTTACGCCGAGAGGATGGCGGTCCAACCATTATAATTATTTCCCACAGGGTATCCGCCCTGAGCCGGGCCGACCAGGTTATTGTTTTAGAGAAGGGAAAAATAACTGAGCAGGGTACTCCGGCCAAACTTTCCGCTCCCGGCTCTTACTTCGCCCGCATTGCCGCGCTTCAGAACTTCAAAGAGGAACATAATTCATCAGATGAACAGATTTCGTCAGGTGAACAGAGCTCTTCTCCGGAGGGCAACAATGGCTGATTTTTTTGACACCGAAGAAGTAGTCAAGGAATATGACAGTAAGCTCTCAAAAAGGATTCTTTCCTATGTTAAGCCCTATAAGGGTCTCCTGGCCATAACCGCAATAACACTGATACTCTCCACCCTTGGAGAGCTTTTGGTACCTCTGCTTCAGCAAAGGGTTATTGACGAGTCCATAATCGTACGTTTCCATACCGTAAACATAAATAAACTGGAGCAGGAAGGCAGAAACGACGCCATTGATTTGCTGCTGGCAAGCAAACGTTCAATTGAAGCAGGCGGACGCCTGTTTATACCTATGGAAAGAGAGACCAGAATTTCTTCCGGTGCCGAAAGTGAATTGCTTGAAAGCGGGATACTCGATAGCGGAGACTGGTACGCATTCCGCTACAGCCAGGGCGACGCGGCAGAGCAAGTGGTTAAAAGCCGAGCAAATGTGTTTCTTTTGGGCGATAACGCCGCTGCTATTTTAAAAAGCGATCTTAACTCTCTGCCTCTAAAGGAAATTACCGCAGTAAGGGCGGGAGATATTTCCAGGATTAAGAGTGTGGCAGTTTGGCTTTTTTTTGTGCTTTCCCTTGTGTTCTTGTTTACTTTTATGCAAACCTGGGGAGCTTCCCTTGTAAGTCAGCGGGCCCTGAAAGCCATAAGGCTTCAGCTCTTTAATAAAACCCTTTATCAGTCCACGGCATTTTTGTCACGTCACCCTGTCGGACGTATTGTTACCCGCCTTACCGGCGATGTTGAAACAATCGATGAATTTTTTACTACCGTTGTTGTCTCCTTTCTTAAAGACATTTCGGTAATGATTGGAGTACTGGTCGCTTTATTTTTGCTCTCTCCCCGCCTGGCCCTTGCCGCTATTATCACAATGCCTCCTGTGCTCTTTGTAAGTGCCATCAGCCGCATCAAGGCAAGGGATGCCTTTCGCAAACAGAGAACCGCTTCTTCCAGATTAAACTCCTACCTTTCCGAGAGGCTTTCCGGGGTACAGGTTGTACAGCTTTTCCTTGGCGAGAAAAAAAGCAAGAAGGAGTTTTCCGAAAGAAACCGTGAACTGCTCAGGGCCAAACTGGGCGAAATGTATGTTTTCGCAATTTTCAGGCCCAGCATAGAGTTGTTTTCAACCATCACTACGGCAACAATAATTGTCGTGGGTGCGGCAATGGTTTTAAATCTTTCATTGTCCCTGGGCATGCTTATTGCTTTCATTCATCTTATCGGAATGATGTATCATCCGCTGATGGACATCGCCGAAAAGTACACTCTTTTGCAGAGCGCCATGGCCGGCAGTGAAAGGATTTTTAAGCTTCTTGATACAAATGAAAGCATTGGTGATGAGGGAACAAAACATATAGATAGTCTTTTTGAAGACAGAAAAGTTAACGGACGCATTAAATTCAGGGACGTACGTTTTTCCTATACCGGTTCAGACACCGAAGAAGTACTTAAAGGTTTGAGTTTTTCCGTTAATCCGGGAGAAATGACTGCAATTGTAGGCTACACGGGCGCCGGTAAAACAACCATAACCAATGTTCTTGCAAGGCTCTGGGACATCAATGGCGGCGAAATATTGCTTGACGGAATACCCATACAGGACATTCCTCTGGATGAACTGCGCCGCAGCTGTCTTCCTGTTCTTCAAGACGTATTTCTGTTTTCCGGTACTGTAGCTGATAATATACGACTTGGTCTTCCCCTTTCCGATGAACAAGTTGAATACGCTGCCCGTTCAGTGTATGCCCATGAATTTATTTCAAAGTTAAAAGACGGTTATGCAACGATTCTTTCGGAAGGAGCAACCAATATTTCTTCCGGCCAGCGGCAGCTCATCAGTTTTGCAAGGGTTATCGCCCATAATCCGGGTATTGTTATTCTTGATGAAGCCACAAGTTCCGTAGATACCGAAACAGAAAGGCTTATACAGCTGGGTTTACAGAAAGTTCTTGCCGGCCGTACCTCCATAGTCATAGCCCATCGTCTTTCTACAATACGAAATGCCAACCGTATCCTCGTTTTATCCGCCGGCAGGGTTGCCGAACAGGGAACCCATGACGAACTTATTGCCAAAAATGGCCTTTATGCCAAACTTAACCGCCTGCAGTATACAGAAATTTAAACCTGAAAATTTCCCAAAAAAAATGACTATTACTAATGAAAAAAAGCAAAAAAATTAGTATATTATTGGTATAAATAATCTTTTTCCCTGTAAATTCAATATTTTTTAATAAAAAACAATAAAAAACCTTATTTTCCTGAGTTTTATTCAATCAATCCATTAATAAAGAGGTCAAGGATGAAAAAAACTGGTTCAATTAAACAACATAATTACCTCCAGATCATGTTTATTGTCGCCGCATTTGCATTAATGGCGCTAACTGCATATTTTTCCATTGGGAGCATACTTAGGAGCCGCCTCCTGAGCGGGGCAGAGGATCTTCTTTCTTCTGCAGAGGTAAATATCAAGGCAGGTCTTTCAGAGGCCGAAACCACACTTCTCAATTCCTATTACATAGTACAGGGAATGGTTGAGCGGGATGCTTCAAGAGAGGAAATTCTTGATTATTTGACAGCAACTACGGAATGGATACGGCGCTGGGACTGGGGTTTGCTGGATTTTAAGGGAGTTTACGGCTACATTGACGGAGAATTCTATGATAGCTTGGGGATGAAACCTGAATGTGATTATATTCCCCAGAACAGGCCCTGGTACAGGGCTGCGGCCCGCAGCGGCAACAACGTAGCCTATACAATGCCCTACCGGAACTGGCAAACAGGAATTACCACCATATCCGTTGTAAAAAATATTGATACAAAAGACAGGGGAATAGTAGGGGTTCTTTCAATAGATATCAGAGTCAATTGGCTATTGGAATATGTGAGTTCTCTCTCTCTTGCCGCCGGCGGTTACGGACTGCTCCTTAATCAGAATATGACCATAATGGCTTACCCGGACGAGAGTTTTCTTGGCAGTCAGCTGCGTGATTTGGGCGGAGGATACGGAGATATAGCCAGAATACTGCGATCCGGTGACGAAGTGTTTGCCCACCAGGTAAGGGATTCGAACGGGGCTTTGACCATAGTTTTTTTCAAGAAGATTTTCAACAACTGGCATGTTGGGATTGTTACTCCCTATTCCCAGTTTTTTAGTGATCTTTATTCTTCTGCCAAAATTTTGATTATATTGGGTATTGTTTTTTCCATATCGCTCGGTTTTTTATTGCTTCGGCTGTCAAAGGCGAAAATGCGCGCCGACGTGGAAAGCCGGTCCAAGTCGTCATTTCTTGCAAACATGAGTCATGAAATCCGCACGCCAATGAATGCTATCAACGGTATGGCGGAATTGCTTCTGCGGAAGGATCTGTCAAACGAAGCCCGAAGCGACGTTCTGAGTATCAGACAGGCGGGAACAAATCTTGTTTCAATTATCAACGATATTCTGGATTTCTCCAAAATTGAGGCGGGCAAACTGGAAATTGTTCCTGTAAAATACAGTCTCTCTTCTCTTGTTGACGATACAGTCAGCATAATTCGAATGAGGCTTAGCGAAAAAACGCTGCGCTTCTATACCAATATTGACGGAAAAATTCCCAATAAACTCATCGGGGATGAAGCAAGGCTGCGGCAGATACTCATTAACCTTCTTTCAAACGCGGTGAAGTACACGGAAAAAGGGCATATAAGTCTTTCGATTACGGCAGAAAAAAAAGAAAATCTTAAAAGAAAGCATGAAAAAAAATCCACGGCAAAAAAACAAATATGGCTGAAGATTGCCGTAAGCGATACCGGAAAGGGAATAAAAAGCGAAGATCAGCCAAAACTTTTCAGTGAATTCATTCAGCTTGATGCAAACAGAAACAGAGGTATAGAAGGGACAGGTTTGGGCCTGGCAATTACCAAGCAGTTATGTTTGTCCATGGGCGGAGATATTGAGGTGAAAAGTGAATATGGCTCAGGCAGCGTTTTTACGGCTGTAATACCACAGGGAGTTGAATCATCAGTGCCCTTTGCAGAGGTAGAAAAACCCCAGCAAAAAAAAGTATTGATTTTTGAACGCAGAACCGTATATTCGGATTCTCTTTCCTGGTCACTGAACAATATGAATGTTCCGAATACAGTTGTAACCGATGTAAATGAATTTACCAAAACCCTGTTTCAGACAGACTGGAATTTTGTGTTTTGCGGTTACGGTCTTTACAGGGAAATAAAAAATGTTATGGAAAAGCCGGAAGAAACATTCTTTAGGGGAAAGAAACCAGCTCTGGTATTCATGGTGGAATGGAATACCGAGGCCTATATTCAAAATCAGCGTTTTTTATATTTGCCTGTACAGTCTCTGTCAGTTGCAAACATGCTGAACGGCAAACAGGACAATAATAATTTATTAAAAAGTACGGCATATTCAGGCGAGGTAGGTTTTACCAGCAGACAGGCCAGGATCCTGGTTGTGGATGATATAGCCACAAATATCAAAGTGGCTGAAGGACTGCTCACCCCGTATAAGGCTACGGTAGATACCTGCCTGAGCGGCGCAAAAGCCGTAGAGCTGGTAAAAAAGCAGAATTACGACCTTATATTCATGGATCATATGATGCCGGAGATGAACGGCATTGAAGCAACAACCGCGATTAGGGCCTGGGAGAAGGAAAACAGGAATCAGGAGGAAACACCCATTATCGCTCTGACTGCCAATGCCATGTGCGGAATGAAGGAAATGTATATTGAAAAAGGTTTCAATGACTTTTTGGCCAAACCCATAGATATATCGAAATTGGACCAAATTCTTGACAACTGGATACCCATGGACAAAAAGGACAGGAAAAAAGGAAATGAGAAAAATGAAAGCAGCTCATTACTGGTCATTCCCGGTCTGGATACGGCCAGGGGAATTATCCTTACAGGCGGAACAATTGCGGGATATCGTACCGTATTGTCTTTGTTTTGCAATGATGTAATGGAATATCTGCCTTTCCTGGAATCAGACCAGGATCCCGATACTTTACCCCTGTTTATAACCCAGATCCATGCTCTTAAAAGCGCATCTGCGACTATTGGCGCCGCGGAAATCTCTGTAGAAGCCGCATGGCTGGAGAAGGCGGGCCTTGAGGGGGATTTGGTTTCAATTACAGAAAAAACTGCCGGTTTTATACGCCGCCTAAGGGAACTGATAAACAATATCAGGGCAGTTTTGGGTATATCGGCTGATGATGAAACAGTTTTATCGTGTTTAAGCGACTGTGCTCCTCTTTTGATAGAGCTGGAAGCAGCGCTGAGACTTCAGGATTCGGAAGATATCGATCGCATTATGGGAGAATTAATGCAAATGGATTTTACCCCCAGGGCGGACAGGGTTCTGGAAAAAATTTGTGATTTTGTCCTTCTGGATAAATATGATAATGCCCTTGAAGCTGTAAACGAGGCATTAAGCGCATGAGAAGGAATCCATTGGGATTCATACTGAATTCCATCAAGGTTAAAATTATTGTGTTCTCCTTTGCAATTTTTCTTGTGATTTCCATGGCTGCGATTACTGCATACGTGATTTCCGCTCAACAGATTAACCGTTCCTATATTGAACAGCAGCTTGAAATCGCCTCTGAAACAATACAGCTGAACCTTGCAACAACGGTAAACAGTGAATTGGCCCTTATACAAAAGATGGCCGACAGTCCACTGATTCAGCAGTATTTTCTGAATCCGTTTGATCCGGAACTGAAATCCCTTGCGTTAAATGAGTTTGATTCCTATATGCATCACTTTGAAGCACAAACATATTTCTGGATCAATGATGCTGATAAAATATTTCATTCACCGGGAATTGTACCTTATCTTCTGAATCCCGATGATCCTGATTCTTATTGGTATAATTTAACCCTTTACAGAACGGAAAAGTACAATTTTAATATCAACTATAATCCGGATATTGGGCAAATAAACCTGTGGGTAAATGTACCGGTGTTCCATAATGTTAATGGTGTCAGGAAGCCCATCGGAATGCTGGGCACAGGTATTAACCTGACAGAGTTTTCGAGTTTTGTTGCAAATGCCTACAGAAAATTTGATAAAAATATCACCGCTTATACTTTCAATAAATTTTATGAAATAACTTCGGCTGTTAATTATGAACTGGTCTTCAACAAGGTACATCTTGAAAAATATCTGGGAGATATCGGACTGGAAATAATTAATGCTGCCGGGATGATATCGGAAGGAGAAAGCCGGAATTTTACATATAAAAATAAAATGTATCTTGTAAGTTCAATTTCTCCGATGGACTGGTATCTGACAGTGAGCTATCCCCAGCCGGGACTTTTTTCACATAACAAATCGATGAACACTGTTTTTTTCAGTATGCTCTTTCTTATTTTTTTTATGATGTTTGTGGTCAATATTTTTATAATAAGATCCGAAAACGTGTTATCCAAGCAGAATGTTCAGCTTCTTGAGGCAAACAGAAAAGCTGAAGTTGCTTCAAGCGCAAAGAGCGATTTTCTGGCCAAAATGAGTCATGAGATTCGTACTCCCATGAACGCAATTATTGGAATGACCGAGCTCCTGATGCGGAAGGATCTTCCCGGTGAAGCGCAAAACTATGTTCAGGATATTAAGCAGGCCGGAACCAATCTTGTTTCAATCATAAATGATATTCTTGACTTTTCCAAAATTGAGGCCGGAAAACTGGAGATTATTCCTGTAAAGTATCTACTTTCTTCCCTTATAAATGACTCTGTAAATATCATCCGTGTGAGACTTACGGAAAAACAGATACGGTTTTATACAAATATTGATTCAAACATTCCGAATTGCCTTGTCGGAGACGTGGTAAGACTTCGCCAGATTATCCTGAACCTCTTGTCAAATGCTGCCAAATATACTGCCAGCGGTCATATAGGGATGTCCATAACTATGGAAAAAAGTTCTTTTGCCAATTGGGATAATAAAGAAGAAGCTGAACCGGCTGATACTGAGAATCAGGAAAAACAGGTTTGGCTAAAAGTAGCCATTTCCGATACAGGGCAGGGTGTTAAAGCCGAAGATCAGAAAAAGCTGTTTGGAGAATTTTCACAGGTAGATTCCCAGAAAAACTGGGGTGTTGAAGGAACAGGCCTGGGTCTCGCAATTACAAAACGATTGTGCCTATCAATGGGCGGTAACATCGGTATGGAAAGCGAATACGGAAAAGGCAGTGTATTTACCGCAATTGTACCCCAGGTTGTTGAATCGGAAACACCTTTCGCGGAAGTGGAAAAGCCTGAAACCAAGAAAGTTTTGGTTTTGGAACGCAGGACCGTATATTCTACATCACTTTCCTGGTCCTTAAACAATATGAAGGTACCTCATTTGGTAGTTGCGAATGTGGATGAATTTGCCGAAGAATTATTCCGCCAGGAATGGGCATATGTATTTTGCGGATACGGAATTTATAAAAGAATCAAAAATGTAATGGAACAACCGGAAGAAGCATTCTTTATGGGAAAAAAACCGGCGCTGGTATTAATGGTGGAATGGAATTCAGAACCCTTTCTTCCAAATGTCAGAATTTTGCATTTGCCCATACAGTCCCTGTCCATTGCAAAAATTCTAAATGGCGTACAGGAGAATAAGTGTTATACGGAAAGCGCGGCTCTCTCAAGTGAGGTAAGGTTTACGATTGAGGGAGCCAGGATTCTGGTTGTAGATGATATATCCACAAATTTAAAAGTGGCGGAAGGACTGTTGGTTCCGTATCAGGCTACTGTAGATACCTGCCTGAGCGGAATACAGGCCCTTGAAATGATAAAACAACGGGAATATGACCTGGTATTTATGGATCATATGATGCCGGAGATGGACGGCATTGAAACAGTAAATGAAATCAGAGCCTGGGAAAATGAGACCGAATGCCAGGTACAGGTACCCATTATAGCGCTGACAGCCAACGCCGTATCAGGAATGAGGGAAATGTTTATAGAGAAAGGATTCAATGATTTTCTGGCAAAACCCATAGATTTATCAAAACTGGAAGAAATTCTTGATAACTGGATAACAAGAGATAAAAGAGAAAACAAAAGTGATAATAAAAGCAAACCGGTCATCTCGGTGAATACCTCATTTTTGTCTATTCCCGGTGTTGATACAGCCACGGGTATAATTATGAATGGCGGGACTTTACCTGCCTATCGGAATATATTGTCCACTTTCTGTGATGATATTACCGTACGCCTGCCTTTCCTGAAAACTGAGCAGAAAAACGAAACCCTGTCCCAGTTTGTTATCCAGATTCACGCCCTGAAAAGCGCATCTGCTTCCATTGGAGCGGCAGAAACCTCTGAGGAAGCTGCGCGTCTGGAAGAAGCCGGGAAGGCCGGTTATCTGGAATATATCAAGAAGAAGCTGCCTCTTTTTGTTCGGCACCTCGAGGAACTTGTAGATAAAATACATGCTGCCTAGAGCAAATTAAGCTGTGCGGCGGCTAATCATTATTGACAAAAATCAAAGAATTTGGCAAAATAAACCATCCAAAAGGTGTGCGGCCTTGGTGGAACTGGTAGACACGCTAGCTTGAGGTGCTAGTGCCGAGAGGCATGGAAGTTCAAGTCTTCTAGGCCGCAAATTATTATTTTACAAAAATCTATAATAAAGATCAAAATCTATTACTTACGATAATTAGACTTGAACTTCTGAGGACCGCGCCGACCGGTAGGGAGGTGAGGCGCACAGGATGTGCGCCGCCAGCGGTCCGAGGCGGCCCGGAACCCCGAAACAGGATGTTGAGGGGTGGAGGGGTTCAAGTCTTCTCGGCCATAAATGCCCAATAAGTACAAAAATTACCTGAAATAAGCGCAAAATTAATTTAATATCACCTCTAATTAGTAACAAATTTTTAACAATTCTTTGATAATTCTCTCATAAAAGTATTGATATAAATATCTAATAAATGTTCCGGAAATCTTACTTTAGAGTATGAGGAGGTTCTTATGAGAATTAAAATTCATCATGAAATTGGTAAAAATGTCTGCTCCGAATTAAAAAATATTGGCTGCAATATTAATGAAAAGCTATTTCTTTTCGGAAATATATTTCCGGATCTGATTCATTCTTATATTTGGTGCCGGCATGAATATCAATATTCACGAGAGTATGTAAGAAAAAAAATGGAT
>Ga0123353_10008058_pt1 | contig 14334 bp, 14 predicted proteins | sample TergutLab28metaG_3_FD_92763 | JGI IMG/M metagenome (GOLD analysis project Ga0123353, IMG submission 92763) | Labiotermes labralis P3 segment gut microbial communities from Petit-Saut dam, French Guiana - Lab288 P3 | ecosystem: Host-associated > Arthropoda: Insects > Digestive system > Gut ... | reverse complement strand
TTAGTTTAATTAGTTTCTTCATAGTCCAAAACCTCCATTATCATTATATGATTTTGTTTATGCTGACTTCATTTAGCTCGTTAAGTATACCATAAAAATATATTTTTGTAAATCAAAAAATCAAATTTTTTATGTGTTTTCAAAATATATTCGCAAAGTATTTTCCGTCTGTTTTTTCAAAAACGCTAGCGTTTTTTCAACGGGACGTATTCGCGCCGCTCCGCCACCGCTTGATAGCCGGGGCGGATGATTTTGCCGTTGTTGGTGAGTTCCTCCAAGCGGTGCGCGCCCCAGCCCGCCATCCGTGCAATCGCAAACAGCGGTGTGTAAAGCCGTGTAGGAATCCCTAAAAGGCTGTACAAAAGCCCCGAATAAAAATCCACGTTGCAGCTTACGCCCTTGTAAATCCGCCTTTTTTCGGAGATGATTTCGGGGGCGAGCCGCTCGACCTTGGCGTAAAGCTCGTATTCGTCGTCGAGGCCTTTTTCCTTGGCGAGTTTTTCGACAAAGTCCCGCAAAACGTCGGCGCGGGGGTCGGATAACGAGTAAACTGCGTGTCCCATCCCGTAAATTAGGCCGGCGCGGTCGAAAGCCTCCTTGTTAAGCAATTTGACAAGATAGTCCTTAATATCGGATTCGCTTCGGGAGGGCAGGTTCTGCTTCATATCCTCGAACATTTTGGAGACCATAATGTTCGCGCCGCCGTGCCGCGGGCCTTTCAGCGACCCTAGCGATGCGGCGATAACCGAATATGTATCGGTACCCGACGAGCTTACGACGTGGGTAGTAAAGGTCGAATTGTTCCCGCCGCCGTGCTCGGCATGGAGAATCAAACACATATCCAAAACCTGCGCTTCGAGGTCGGTGAAAACGCTGTCGGGGCGCATAAGGTGCAGGAGGTTTTCGGCGACGGAATAGCTTAGGCGCGGATTGTGCATTACGAGGCTTCCGCCCTCGTAGTAGTGCCTATATGCGTTATAGCCGTACACCGACAGCAGCGGGAATTGCGCTATAAGCTGCAAAACCTGCCGTAATACATTAGCAAGGCTAATATCGTCGGCGTGGTTATCGTAAGCATACAGGCTCAAAACTCCGCGGCCCAGCATATTCATCATATCCGCGGACGGCGCTTTGAGGATAAGGTCGCGCGCAAAGCTCCGCGGCAGGCGCATTAGGTCGTTAATAAGGCGCGAAAATTCTTTCAGCCCGGCTTTATCGGGGAGTGACCCGAACAGCAAAAGATAGGCGGTCTCCTCGAAGCCGAAACGCTTCTGCTTAAAAAAACCGTTAATGAGGTGCTTAATATCGTAGCCCCTGTAATACAGCTCGCCGAAGCACGACTGCTCAACGCCGTTGATTTCCTTAGAGGAAATAATCTCCGAAATCTCGGTGAGGCCGCAAACCACGCCCTTGCCGCTGACGTCGCGCAACCCGCGTTTGACGTCGTATTTCTGATAAAACTCGTTGGCGATAACCGAGCAGGTCGACGCGGAGACGGCGAGCTTTTCGATAAGCGCGCCGGACTTTTTAGAAAAATAATCTGACATAAATGTAATCTCCTTTTGGGCAAAAATGATTCCAAGATAAAAAAAGTTTTTATATTATATCACAAAAACTTAAAAAAAGGAACTAAAAACGGAAATTTTTTATTTTAGGGATTCTTGTACAAAATTCTTGACATCGAACAACTAATCGTGGTAGTATGCGGAAGAGGGAGCATAAATATTATGAAAAAATTTATTGTTGCGGCGTTATCGGTTTTATTTTTTTGTCGCTTGCGGCTTGCCCCGGCGGCCTTGAGGACAATGACATAGAGCTTGAATTTGAGCTTGACGGGCTCGCAGTTAAGACAATCACAATCAGCTATGTAGACGCTTGGGGGCCGATAAATTATTGCCGATACGATTTTGAAAAATCGGAGTTTTTCACTTGGTATTATAGCCCCTATGTAGAGGAATCCGAAAACCCTTATTCCGAGCCGGTGGTCGAAATGACTTTTACAAAGGAGCAGGCGGTAATATTTTTGGACGATTTAGAAAAAGCCGGAATGTTTCAATTAGAAAAAGGCTACAACTCGAAAGGAATTATTATGGACGGCGCAGGTTGGGGAATTGAAGCCATGCTTGCTGACGGCGATATTTTTACTTGCGGCGGGTGGAATGCCTATCCTCCTATCAAAGTCCGAAAGGATATGGACGCCGCCGCTACAAAGCTCGGCAACCCGAAGCGGTTTTGGTTCAGCGAGGAATGGGCTGAAAAATACGGCTACTTTGACTCTTTGCCCGCAGGGAAAAGCCATAACTATTATCCGGGTTGTACCGTCAGAATCGATTTAAGAGATAAAATTAATTGGACGAACGGCTACCGCGATTCAGACGGGAATGCGATAGACGAAAATTACCGTTTGCAGCGTTTAATAGATATGAGAAAGTATTACGCGGGACTAAGCGCGGGGTTTATTTATGAAGCAGAAGAAGCCTATCCGTCGGGCTCGGGGACGCGGATAGTTCAAAAAATCAAGCCGGAATTTTTTGAATTCGACGCAAGATTTGAACAGGAGGGTATCGAATACACCGTTAGCGTAAATACTTATCTGCCGCATATACGGATTGATTTTTACGGACGCGATGAGTATAAAGACCACTTGAATAACATTGAAATGACCGATATGAATTATTTTAAGGGCGTTATCGGCAAATTCAGAAAAGAACTTAGCAAATTAGAAACCGTAAAATCAGCAGAGGTTTATTGGGCTCCGGATTGGCGAAAATAATAAGATAGATTAGCCCTCAACGCCAATTTATCATTCTGCATTGAAACACTCCACATAGTTATCCACATTTTTTTAACAGCGTATCCCCCGACAAAATTCCCAAAGAAAAGAGCTAAAAAGCCTTGAAAAAATCGTGCCGATAAACTATACTCTTAGCATAAAGTCCTTAAAAGAGGGTTGTTTTATTATGTCTGAAAGGCTTCAGGCTTATGTTCCCGCGCCGGCCGTTGCCGGTTACAGGACGGAGAGGCTTATGGATTACACCGGCGTTTGGAACGAAATAATAAGAGAATTGGAAAAAACCATTTCCGCAGTCAGCTTCGACGTGTTCATACGCCCGCTTATTCCCGTGGGTATGCGCGACAACAAGCTGGTGCTTTTTTCCGAAACCGCCGCCACCAAAGCGGTCATCGGCAAAAACTACGCGGTATATATCCGTCAGGCAATCGTCAAATGCGGCCACGATTTCGGGTTTTTGGTAATCGACGCTACCGAAAAAGACGAATATTACAAGCCCGCGGAGGCTGAATCCCCCGACGTTTCGCAGTCACAGCCCTTTGAGAGCGGCCTTAACCCCAAGTACACCTTCGATACCTTTGTTGTTGGCAAAAACAATATGTTCGTTCAAGCCGCGGCACGCGCCGTCGCCGAAAGCCCGGGCGCCGCCTACAACCCGCTGTTTATATACGGCGGCGTCGGCCTCGGAAAGACCCACATAATGCACGCCGTCGGGAATTTTATTAACCGCAAACGCTCCGACCTAAAAGTCGTTTATGTTACCAGCGAACGCTTTACCAACGAGCTGATTGACTCGATAAGCAGGGGCCGCGACCGCAATTTCGCCCAAAATTTTCGCAGCCGCTACCGCTCGGTGGACGTTCTGATGATTGACGACATACAGTTTATCGCCAACAAAACCAGCACGCAGGAAGAAATTTTCCACACCTTCAACGACCTGCACTCCTCTGGCAAGCAGATTATCATTTCTTCCGACCGCAACCCGCGTGAAATCAATCCGCTTGAGGAACGTTTGCGCACCCGCTTTGCCTCGGGGCTTTTGGCGGACATCCAGCCGCCTGATTTGGAAACGAGGATTGCGATTTTACGCAACAAGGCAGTTATGCTCGGTTACAGCATCCCCGACGAGGTCATACACTACATAGCAGAGCAGAATGCAGGAAACATACGCACCATGGAAGAAAACCTCGCGCGCGTATATTTCCATTCTAATCTTTTTGAGCAAGAGCTTAACACCGAGCTCGCCGCCAAGGTTCTTAAGGATAACGATTCAGACCTCAACGAAGCGCTTACGATAGACGTCATTATCGACGTCGTGTGCAAGTATTATAAGGTTACAAAAGAAGACCTAATCGGCAAAAAGAAAACTAAAGAGATTGTCTACCCGCGCCAGATGTGCGTGTTTTTGATTTACGAGATTCTTAGTATGCCGCTTGCGAGCATCGGCCAAATAATGGGCGGCCGCGACCACACCACAATGATGTACGCCCGCGACAAAATCGCAGAGGCCCTTAGGAGCAACGACAACATCAAGCGCGCTTGTACGGATATTCGGAATATGATTTACAAGAAGTAGCAGGGCGGCTTAGAATTGGCTTGATGCGTTGTCAGCCCAATTTTTCCGACCGCTCGCGTACGAGGAGTACAGCGAGCGCCCGAAAAAAAGTGCTTCCTCGCCTGAAGCCAATTCTAAGCCGCCCTGTGACGCAGATTGAACCTAGGCCATCAAAAACCGTTGCGTTTCGGAATATTTGTTGATATAATAACGTAATTATTTATTAAAAATTAAGGAGGTGAACAATGCATTGTACGCATTGCGGCTCACAGCTTAGTCCGGGCGTAGAATACTGCCCTAACTGCGGCGCGAAAGTCAACCAATGGAAGTATAATCATAATCCGACGCCGAATCAGCCCTATTACAATTATCCGCCTCAGCCCTCGCCGCAGGAAGAAGACGCGCTCGGGTGTTGGCTTACGTTTGCTTGTTTAATGGTTTTCTTTTTGGGTTTTATTTTGGCCGAGATGTGGAAGCATTCGCGCCCGAACGCTGCGCGTACCGCACGCACGATAGCAATCGTAATGACTGTGCTTCAAGGCGCCGGCATTATTCTAAGCATATTTTTCGGCGTAATGCTGCCCTTTCTTATATTAAGCTCGTTATATTAGGAAAGGTGTGCCTACCACTCGATAGGAGGTTTTTTTATGCATCATTGTCCGCAATGCGGTACGCAGATTGATTCGGTAATCGAATATTGCCCTAACTGCGGCGCGAAACAACAAACTTTTTAGCAAAGTAATTATAATCAAAATCCTTATGGCCAGCCGCAAAACCCCTACGGCCAGCCTCCTTACGGCCAGCCGCAGAATCCCTATGGGCCGCCGCAATATCCGTATCAACCGCCGCAGTACCCTTACGGCCAACCGTACTACGGGCAGCCGGCCGTGCGTTCTAATGTCCCTGCGATACTTTCTTTGATATTCGGGATAATATCGCTGACCTATATATTCTTTTTTACGGGAATACCGGCGGCTATTTTGGGTATTGTCGGAATCACGAGCAAAAACCCCAGAGGAAGAGGCATGGCAATTGCCGGACTCATTATGGGAGTACTGGGCTTTGCTTTCTTTTTTTTGATAGGGTGATGCATAATGTGCAATGAAATTAAGACTAAAGCTAAATAATTACGGAGGGGTATTGGCATAACGTCAATGCCTTTTTTAATAAAAGCAAATAATTTTGTCTATAAAATAAATAAATTTGTCTATACGAAAAATAAAAAATATGGTAGAATAATATTATCATAAGACGGATTCACAAAGGAGAATCAAAAACCGAAATGAGAGAGTTTTTTAATGTCCCGAAAATCAATTACGAGGGCGTAAAATCCAAAAACCCGCTGTCGTTTAAGTATTACGACGCCGACAAAAAAGTCGCCGGCAAAACCATGCGCGGGCATCTCAAGTTTGCAATGAGCTGGTGGCACACGCTTTGCTCCGAAAATGCCGATATGTTCGGGCGCGGCACGGCGGATAAGAGGTTCGGCGGACAGACGGAGTTCGAGGTATATGAGAATAAGGTTTATGCCGGCTTCGAGCTTATGGAAAAGTTAGGTATCGGTTATTTTTGCTTCCACGACCGCGACATTGCCCCCGAGGGCGGCAGCTTGACCGAAACAAACCTATACCTCGACCGCATTACCGAAATAATCAAAAAAGAAATGGAGCGGACGGGTATCAAATGCTTATGGGGAACCGCAAACTGCTTTTCGCACCCGCGCTATATGCACGGGGCGGGGACTAGCCCTAACGCGGATGTTTTCGCGTTTGCGGCGGCGCAAATCAAAAAGGCACTCGACGTTACTATGGCATTCGGCGGGCAGGGCTACGTTTTTTGGGGCGGCCGCGAGGGCTACGAAACACTCCTTAATACCGACATAGGACTTGAACAGGATAATATGGCGCGGCTTATGCGTATGGCGGTTGATTATGCGCGGGGCAGGGGTTTTAAGGGCGATTTTTATATAGAACCCAAGCCTAAAGAGCCGACCAAACATCAGTACGATTTCGATGTGGCGACCGCGCTCGCTTTCCTTAACAAGTACGGGCTTAGCAAGGATTTCAAAATGAACGTTGAGGCAAACCACGCGACGCTCGCGGGGCATACCTTCCAGCACGAGCTTAGGCTCGCGCGCATAAACGGCGCGTTCGGCTCGATTGACGCCAACCAAGGCGACCTGTTGCTCGGCTGGGATACCGACCAGTTTCCGACAAATATTTACGACGCCGCGCTGTGTATGTACGAGGTTCTTAAGGCGGGCGGCTTTACAAACGGCGGCCTGAATTTCGATTCGAAAGTTCGCCGCGGCAGCTTTACGCCGGAGGACTTATTTTACGGGTACATCGCCGGAATGGACACTTTCGCCAAAGGCCTTATCGTCGCGGACAAAATGATTTCGGATGGGCGTATGGACGCGTTTATCGCCGAGCGTTACAAAAGCTGGCAAAGCGGCATAGGTAAGGAAATAATTTCCGGCAAAGCCACTTTGGAATTTTTAGAAGCCTACGCGCTTAAGCTGTGCGAGGTTTCGACTAACACGAGCGGCCGACAGGAGATGCTGGAGAACATACTGAATAGTTTGATATTTGAATAAAGGGAGGAAATTATGAAAAAACAAGCAGTTAACCCGTACCTGCCGAGCTGGGAGTACATTCCCGACGGGGAACCGCACGTTTTTGGCGGGCGGGTGTACATCTACGGCTCGCACGATAAGTTTAACGGCGTGTCGTTTTGCCTTAACGATTATGTCGGCTGGAGTGCGCCCGTTGATGACCTCTCCGACTGGCGGTATGAGGGCGTAACTTGGCGCAAAAAGCAGGCCCCCGGGCTCAACATTGGCTTTATGAATTCTATGTTCGCCTCGGACTGTTGCCGAGGCCCCGACGGCAGGTATTATCTGTATTACTTTATCGGCTTCAAATCCGTGATTTCCGTCGCCGTTTGCGACACTCCGGCGGGGAAGTTCGAGTTCTTAGGCCGCGTAAAATACGCCGACGGCAAGGTAATAGGCAGCAAAAAAGAACCTTTGCAATTCGACCCCGCGATTTTCGTGGACGACGACGGCAGGGTTTACCTTTATACCGGCTTCGGGCCTGTCAAAGCCCCGCCGTTTATGCTCGGGAAAAAACCTACCGTCAAAGGCGCGATGTGCTTTGAATTAGAACCCGATATGACGACCGTTAAAAGCGAGGGCTTTACATACATAGGCGTCCCGGCGGAAGCAGGCGCGAAAGGTACGCCTTACGAGGGGCACGGCTTCTTCGAGGCGGCGTCTATGCGCAAGTTTAACGGCAAATACTATTTTGTCTATTCGTCAATTTTGGGGCACGAGCTTTGTTACGCCGTAAGCGATAACCCTATGACCGGATTCAAGTACGGCGGCACGCTGGTTTCTAACGGCGATATCGGAGTCAACGGCCACACAAACCCCAAGGACGCGGGAGATTTTACGGGCAACACGCACGGCGGTCTTGTGGAGGCAAACGGCAAATATTATGTGTTCTACCACCGCCAGACTAACCGCCATCAATTCTCGCGCCAAGCCTGCGCCGAAGAAATTAAGATGAATCCCGACGGCGGTTTCGAGCAGGCGGAGAGGACGTCCTGCGGCCTTAACGGAGGGCCTCTCAGAGGCGAGGGAAAATATGAGGCGCGCATAGCCTGCGTTCTGAAAGCCAAACAAGGCAACCGTTTTTATATGTTCGGCAAAAAAAACAACGAGCCGTACTTTACGCAGACGGGCGCAGACCGCGAAGACAATCCCGACCAATACATAGCTAATTTCGGCGACGGCTGCACCGCGGGCTTCAAATATTTTGACCTGCAAAATCCTAAAAACATAAGCGTTACCGTTAAAGGCGCGGCAAAAGGAAAGCTCTCGGTAACCGACAACGAGTACGGCGGCAACACCCTCGCCGAAATCGAAATAAATCCGTCTAAGCAATATTTCGGCTTTTCCGCCCCGCTGATTGCGGCAAGCGGCAAAACCGCCCTCTTTTTCAAATTTGCGGGTGCCGGGACTTTCGATTTTAAGGAATTCGAATTAAGATGATAAAACAAAAATTCCCCTCTGAAGTAGGGGAATTTTTTAAGGGTTTTGTTATCTGATACTTGACACCTAAAACCCGGTTGACTTTTTTTTCATAACAGTATATCATTAATTACTATGAGTACAGCGGACAAAATTTTTGCGGAGAATTGCAAAGAAATTCTTAATAACGGCTGTTGGGATAAAGGCAGTCCCGTCAGGCCGAAATGGCCGGACGGCGAGCCTGCGTATACAATCAAGAGGTTCGGGCTGGTCAATCGGTACGATTTGGCAAAGGAATTCCCGATTCTGACGGTGCGGAAGACTAATCTGGCGGCGGCTGTCGACGAGGTTTTGTGGATTTGGCAAAAAAAATCCAACAATATCCGCGAACTTAACAGCCGGATTTGGGACTCGTGGGCAGATTCTAACGGCACACTCGGCAAGGCATACGGCTATCAGCTTGCGGTCAAGCACAAGTACAAGGAAGGCGAGTTCGACCAAGTTGACCGTATATTATATGACCTCAAAAATAACCCGCAAAGTCGGCGGATTTTGGCGTCGATGTATAATTTTGCCGACCTTTCCGAAATGGCGCTGTACCCCTGCGCCTACAGCCTAACCCTTAACGTCGAGCACGGCCGCCTTAACGGGATTCTCAACCAGCGGTCGCAGGATATGCTGGTCGCCAATAACTGGAACGTCTGCCAATACGCGGTTTTATTGCACATGTTCGCGCGCGCGTCAAGCCTCGAAATCGGCGAGCTTGTCCACGTCATAGCCGACGCGCATATTTACGACCGCCATATCCAGATTGTCGAAAAAATCTTACAAAACTCCTTTTACCCCGCGCCCGAACTTCTCATTGACGGGACTACGGATTTTTACAGGTTTAAGGTGGAGAGTTTTGCTTTAAAGGATTATAAATACAGTGTTTTGGACGATAAAATACCTGTGGCGATATAGGCCTCAAAAAACCGGAGGTTTTTATTATGAATTTAATCGCGGTAACAGACAAAAATCACGGGCTCGGTTATATGGGCAAGTTACTGTATAATATTCCCGACGATATGAAGTTTTTTAAGGAAAAAACGGTCGGAAAGGTTGTCGTTATGGGGCTCGCCACCCTGCTGTCGTTCCCCTGCGGCAAACCGCTCTCAAACAGGACTAATATTGTCCTCTCCGATGTCAAAATCGACATCGGCGGCATAACCGTTTGCGGCTCGTTGGACGAACTGTTCGAGGTTTTGAAGCAATACCCGAACGAGGATGTTTACGTAATTGGGGGCGAATCGGTCTACAATCAGCTTATCGACTACTGCGAGTATTCGTATATCACCGAAGTAGACGCAGTTGCCGAAGCGGATAAGTTTTTACACAAGGTTTTCGACGCCGCCGCGTGGCAAAAAATAGAGGAATCCGACGAGATGTTAAGTAACGGCATAAGGTACAGGTTTTGTAAATATAGGAATCTTGCGATAAAGTGACGCCAAAGGCGTCATTGCGAGCAGATGGCGGCAATCCAGCAATCCAGTCCTTTTTTCTGGGTTGCTTCGTCACTACGTTCCTCGCAATGACAACTTTCCGCAAAGCGCAACGACAAAAAATCAATTTACATTTTTACATTTTTGTGTTAAAATAATTTAATGGGTAAAAATATTGACGCTGCAAAACTTAGCCCGGGGACATTAGCGTACGTCGGGGACGCGCTTTTTCATCTTGAGGTGAGGGCACGTTTGATTGCCGGGTTCGGGGATTTAAGCAGCAAAGCCCTCAACGTAAAGGCGGCGGGGTACGTTTCTGCGGTAGCGCAGGCGAAAATCCTTGACAGGATAGAACCGAACCTCAACGAGTTTGAGAGGGATTTGCTCCGCCGCGCCCGAAACCTTCACGACAAAGCCCCCGCCAAAAATGCTACGCTTGCCGAATACAAGCGCGCAACGGGTTTGGAGGCGGTGTTGGGGTATTATTATTTGGCGGGAGATATGAGATTGCAGGAAATAATGCAGATGGTATTTGAATGAGTGTGGAGTTTTGAGAGTGGAGCGTGGAGAGTGGGCGTGACTTTGGTCTCAAACTCCACACTAATTTATAAAAAATGCACATAGCGATTAACAACAAACAAGGAGCGAAACAATGAAAATATTCGGCCGCAACGCGGTCTCCGAGGCACTCGCATCGGGTATGACAATGGACAGGCTCGCCGCCGCCAAAGGACAAAAGGACGCGGGCGCAGAAAGAATAATTTCGGCGGCGCGTTCCCGCGGCGTAAAAATTCAGTTTTTAGATACCGAGGTGCTTGACCGCGAGAGCGGCGGCAAGAAGCACCAAGGCTTTATTGCCGACGTTACCGACTATAAATACTGTGGGGTGGAGGACATTTTAGCGGCGGCCGAAGCAAAAAACGAGCCGCCTTTTGTCGTGATTTTAGACGGCGTAGAAGACCCGCATAACCTCGGCAGCGTTTTGCGCGTCGCGGAGTGTGGGGGCGTCCACGGCGTTATTATCCCCGCCCGACGCGCCGTAAACGTCAACGAAACCGTTATCCGCGTCTCCGCAGGCGCGGCGGCGCATGTAAAGGTCGCCCGCGTCAACAATATCAACGACACAATACGCGGCTTTAAGGAACGCGGGATTTTCGTTTACGCGGCGGACGCGAGCGGCGAAAATATTTACAAAACGGACTTTCGCAGCGCGTGTGCCGTTGTTGTCGGCGGGGAGGACACGGGCGTCAAAAGGCTCAGCCGCGAGCTATGCGACAAGGTTGTCGCCCTGCCCGTTTTCGGAAAAATTAACTCGCTTAACGCCTCGGTCGCGTGCGGGGTTACAGTATATGAAATTATCCGACAAAGAGCTTTATAGGCTGATAGCGGCAGCCCAGGACGGGGGCCGGGACGCCGAGGAACGGCTGATTAACGAGTTCCGCGCGCTGGTGCGGAGCCGCGCCCGCTCGCTTTTTTTGGCGGGCGGCGACACCGACGACCTTATTCAGGAGGGAATGTTCGGGCTTATGAACGCGATAAGAGACTACGATTCGGGTAAGGGGAATTTTTACGCCTTTGCTAACCTTTGCGTAAGCCGCCAGATAATGACCGCCGTCAAAGCCGCCTCGCGTTACAAGCACAAGCCGCTCAACGAATACATAAGCCTCGAAACGCACGACGGCGGGAGCATTCAGTTATATGTCCCCGTAAGCTCGGAGCCCGAGGCCGCGTTAATAAATAAGGAAAATTACCTGTCGCTTGAGAAAAAAATCCGAGAGCTTTTGTCCCCGCTGGAAACAAACGTCCTCAAGCGTTACTTAAGCGGCGAAACCTACCTCGAAATCGCCGGATCGCTCGGCAAGGAACTCAAAACGGTAGATAACGCATTATCACGAATTAAGAAAAAGTTGAGGTAAGATATAAGGTATCAAGGCACAGGTATCAGGCAGCGGATTAGCCGCAAGAAGTTTCTTTCGGAGAGGCGAAGGGCTCCGGAGAATATGACAGCCGTTTTCCCTTTTTGAGCTGTCACATTACCTGCCCCCGCGCTTCATCCGCTGCCTGATACCTGTGCCTTGATACTAATTACCCTATTAAAAGTTTAGTATGCGATAAAAGACAGGGTTAAACATTTGATTTTTTGATGGTTTTCTGTTATTATAAATAAAAATTCAGCAAATGGGGCTTTTGAATGTGCAAGGGCGTTGCCAAGCCGTTTTTGAAATGGGCGGGCGGAAAAGGACAACTGCTTGAAAAGCTGAACGCGCGGTACCCCTACGAGTTAATTGGCGGCGGGATAGAAACATACGTCGAGCCGTTTGTCGGAGGCGGCGCGGTTCTTTTTGACGTCTTGCAAAAATTCCAAGTAAAAAAAGCCGTGATTATTGACCTCAATAAGGAACTTATCAACTGTTACCGCTGCATTAAAGAAAACGAAAGCGAAATAGTTAAGCAGCTCGAAGGCCTGCAAAACAAATTTTATGTGCTGTCTATTCCGGAACAAGAGAATTTTTATTTAGGCGTTAGACGTAAATATAACACCATAAAGCTAAACGGCGGCTACGACTTTGAAAAAGCGGCGGACTTCGTTTTTCTGAACAAAACCGGATTTAACGGGCTTTACAGAGTAAACGCTAAGGGCGCGTTTAATGTCCCTTGCGGCAGATACCAAAAGCCTTTAATATGCGATAAAGAAAATTTAAGCCTAATACATAAAATTCTGCAAAAGGTTGAGATTTTGCACGGCGATTATAAGCTATGTAAGCAGTATGCGGACGATAAAACCTTTATTTATTTCGACCCTCCGTACCGCCCTATAACCGAAACGCAGTCCTTTGTCGGCTATTCCCAAAACGGGTTTAATGACGATAATCAAAAGGAACTAGCTGTTTTTGCACGAGAGTTAGGCTTGCGGGGTTCAAAAATAATGCTAAGCAACTCCGATCCGAAAAATTCCGACCCTAACGATAATTTCTTTGACGATTTATATAAAGGTTTTTGTATCGAACGCATTAATGCTAAACGGATGATTAACTGCCAAGCCGCTAAACGCGGCGATATTACGGAAATCGTCGTCAGAAACTACTAAGAAGAAAAGGAGAAAAAATATGAGAACAAGAATAGGCCGCAGAACGACTGTAAGCGGTATTGCGATAATAGAGTTGCAGTTTAACAACGATTACGAAATGTTTATTTTTCAAGGCCGGTTATCGGCATTTGATATTGTAATTAAATACAAAAGCGGTTTTACTCGTATTCGGACGCCAAAGCATATTCATTGGGTTGTTGATACACTGATGAAATACCAAGCAGAAAAAACAATGACACAACAATTTATTTCCGAAATACAAAACTTATGGAATATTATCACTCCGCTCGCAAACAATGACTATGCGGCATTGAATACATTTGCACATAATATTGAACATTCCTTTATTTCAAATATTCAAAACCAGTTTAATATACTTTCGCGATATGGCGAATATAATATCGAATTCATATATTTTTTAATAGCATTTTTAATTTTGCAAGAGAAAACAAATATGCCGAATGCTTTTATGTTTTCAAATATAATAAATGAATTATTAAAACTTAATATCGATATTTTCAAAATTGTATCAACAGCAACGCATAACGGGAGATAACAGCAATGTCATACAAAACCCTATACCGCCAATACAGGCCGCAAATCTTTGAGGAGATGATTGGCCAGGAGCATATTACCCGCACGCTGAAAAACCAGATTAAGATGGGTAATATCGGCCATGCCTACCTTTTTTCAGGCGCGAGGGGAATAGGCAAAACCTCCGCCGCTAAAATTTTTGCCCGCGCCGTCAACTGCACCCGCAGCAAGACAGGTTCGCCGTGTTTGGAATGCCCCGAGTGCAAAAACTTCCCCAACATAGACATTTTGGAGATAGACGCGGCGTCTAATAACCGCGTGGAGGAAATCCGCGAGCTCCGCGACAAGGTTAAATACCCGCCCGTCAACGGCAAATATAAGGTTTATATAATAGACGAGGTTCATATGCTCTCGGACAGCGCGTTTAACGCCCTGTTAAAAACGCTGGAGGAGCCGCCCGAAAACGTCATTTTTATCCTCGCCACAACCGAGGTGCAAAAGCTGCCCGCCACGATTCTGTCGCGGTGTATGCGTTTTGATTTCCGATTGCTGTCGCAGGACGAGATTAAGGGATTGTTAGAAAAAATATTTAAGGAACTGAAAGCTCCGTACGAGCCTGCCGCGCTGTCGTTAATCGCGCAGCTTTCGGACGGCGGGGTGCGCGACGCGCTGTCGATTGCTGATATGTGCCTTAGCTTTACCGAGGGGAAACTGACTTACGCGGAGGTTTTAGAATTAACGGGAGGCAGCGGTTCGGACGCAAGCGAGCTTACGGAGATGCTGCTTGACGGGAACGCGCCCGCCGCGCTTAGCAAAGCGGCGGAGTTAGGGGCGTCGGGCAAAAACCTCGCC
>Ga0123353_10008057_pt1 | contig 14336 bp, 12 predicted proteins | sample TergutLab28metaG_3_FD_92763 | JGI IMG/M metagenome (GOLD analysis project Ga0123353, IMG submission 92763) | Labiotermes labralis P3 segment gut microbial communities from Petit-Saut dam, French Guiana - Lab288 P3 | ecosystem: Host-associated > Arthropoda: Insects > Digestive system > Gut ... | reverse complement strand
GTAAACATGTTGCTCTCGATCGTTGCTTCGAGATGATCCGAAGACGGCGTCTGAAAAGTTTGCATTGAAGCACAGCCGCAAATAGAGAAGATGAGCACGCAAAGGGCCGCCAAACAAAACCGACTGTGCAAGGAAAAATGAGTGCTGGTTCGGCGCATGGATTTCAGGCAAACACCTTTCTTTAAAACAGATATTTCCGCGCCGAGTTTGCGTCCTGCCTCAGAGGTTTCTTCTCAATGAACCGGAGCAAGGTTTTTCGCAACGGTCTTGGCGCATGCTTTGACGCTGGATTCCCGGCGAAGGCTCCAGGTTTCGAAGCGGCAAAAGGCCGACGGGAATTTTCGTCAAGCGTTGACTATCGGTAGAATGGTCTATTATGTCGTCGTCTGAATATGGCATCTTCCTTAACGACCGTTACCTGGCGCATACTCGTGCATGCCGGGCAAGATTTGTTTCCGCCGGAACGGGTCGTAATTCTTTCCTCAAATAAGGCGCATGTTTAATAAACAGTATACGACGTAGTACGTGTGGAAGCGACATAGACGAGGCTTATGACAGATATTGCGTGGAGATCGTTGTCGACGGATTGGCTAAAACCGACTTGGCAAGGTGATCGCAGCACAGCGCGACTTCTCTATTATCAGTAGGTGGACTGCTGATAAACCGCACCCCAAAGGATGTTCGTTGAGGATACCGATATTCCCGCTGGCCGAGAGCGTAAGTCCTGTAGGTATTTAGTTTTTTGGTCTCGTTTCATTGCATGGCCAGCCGAGGAAGGAAAGAATAGCTTGACATTCTAACGGGGTTGATAAAAAGTCTCGAATAGTGGTTAGACCATTATACCTCGAATGTCAGGCGGTCGGCTGTTTGGTCCGCGACCGTGGCCGCGTCATGAACCCCTTGCCGGTTCAGGGCAAGGAGAAAGGGGGATGCGGAGTTTAGAGGAACGATAATGCCTTTTATGAATGGCGGTTATGACAGGAAAGGGCAAAAAGAATTTGGGGGGATCCTATGAAAAAATCTCGAAAGCCGGTTTTGTGTACAGCATTTTTGCTGGTTGTTTTTGCCATGACGATTAGTGTTGACGCCAATGCGGTTACGTACCGTCCCATCGTGTGGGGCACAAACGGCATCGTATCCAGCGGCAGTCCGCTGGTCTCACAGGTTGCCATTGATATCTTGAAGAAGGGTGGAAACGCCGCGGATGCCGGAGTTGCGGCGCTTTTCGCGACGATGGTGGTGGAGCATACCCATCACAGCCTTGGCGGGGAGTCGCCGATTCTTTATTACTCTGCCAAGGAGAAGAAAGTCTACGCTATCAACGGCATCGGGCCCGCACCCAAGCTGGCGACATGGGAGTTTTTCGACAAAATGGGATTAATCCCTGGCGAGGACAGTTTTCTGATCGCTCCCGTTCCCGGCACGTTGGAGGGCGCGACTATGGCCCTGGACAAATTCGGGACGATGACGTTGGCGCAGACCATGGCTTCGTCGATCAACATGGCGGAGAAAGGCCATCCGATCAGCAAGATCATGGTCAAGTGGATAGAGAACTCCAAGGCGATTCTTGCGAAGTGGCCTGGATCGGTAAAGACTTTCATGCCTGGCGGCAACCCTCCAAAGCCTGGTGATATCTTTGTCCAGGCGGAGCTTGCCGAGACTTTTAAGAAGATCCGCGACGGCGAGACCAAGAACTTAAAGCTTGGGCGCAGCAAGGCGATTCGCGCGGCTCGCGATGTTTTCTACAAGGGCGAGATCGCCAAAGCATTGGACAAGTTTTCCAAAGACAACGGCGGCTTGATTCGGTATGAGGATCTTGCCGAATACCACGGCCGGATGGAAGAGCCGCTGAAGACGACCTACAAGGGTTACGAGGTCTACAGTCTCTCGACCTGTACCCAGGGGCCAATGATGCTCCAGGCCATGAACCTGCTGGAGCCCATGGACGTAGCGGGCATGAAGCACAACAGCCCGGCCTATATGCATGCCGTCATCGAGTCTTTCAAACTTGCTTACATGGATCGTCACAACTTCTACGGAGACCAGGGTATGGTCAAGGTTCCGGAGAAGGGTCTGGTTTCCAAGGCGTATGCCGATGAGCGTCGCAAGCTTATCGACCTTACCAAGGCCGCTATGGATGTTCCGGCGGGAGATCCCTGGAAGTACGAGGGAGTCGCCGGCGTGTTGCCCCAAATGGGGCTGGTTACGGCAAGCGCTTCTGGGGTTGAAGGGAATCCTGAATTCAAGACAGATACTACCGCCCTTGTTGTCATCGACAAAGACGGGAACATGTTTGCGACTACATCGAGCAACAACATGGGCGTGCGGCGCAGCGGTGTAACGCCGACCGGACTTGGTTTTGTCCTGAGCGGCCGGTTACGCCAGTTCTCGCTGGACCCGCAAAATCCAAACGTCATTGCTCCGGGAAAGATTCCCCGGATTACCCCAACTCCGCACATGGCTCTGAAGGACGGAAAGCCTTTCATGGCGTGGACTACGCCTGGAGAAGACGTTCAGACACAGGCCAACCTCCAGGTATTCTTAAATGTGGTTGAATTCGGTATGGATCCTCAGACGGCGGTCGAGGTTCCGCGGTTCCGTTCGCTGCATGGTCCGGAGCCCCAGTTCCCGCAGGAAATGAAACCGGGCCAGGTCCGTGTGGAGCCGCGTATTGCTCCGGAGACCATCCAGACTTTGGCGGATATGGGGCACAAGGTCAGAACAGAAGACGATTGGGTAGAGTCAAGCGGCGGAATGGTCATCGTAATACGAAATCTCAAGACTGGCGCTCTTTCTGCCGGAGCTGATCCTCGGCGGGAATGCTACGCGATCGGGTATTAGAGGCATAAATATGAGGCGGTTGTTGCGGCGTCTTTCGTAGCACCCTAGGAGGCGCCCCCCCATGAGCCCGCCGGGCTTTAAGCCCGGCGGGTTCACCTGAATAAGGAGAAAAAAAATGATGCGCAAGCTGTTTTGTTTCATGAGCATTGCGATTTTTGCGGCGCATTTGGTTTTCCCGGCTGCTGTCTTTGCGGTGGAATTGCCGGCCGGCGTTGTCGCTGAGCTTCCGGTGGTCATGACCTGTCCGGGTCAGGCGCCAGACGGGCAAATGGTGAAGGTGCTCATGGGGCGGACGAAGATCCCGGTCAAATACGATCCATTTCTCGAGCCTAAAGAACTGGCGGGCCACAAGACCCTTATCATCATACTGGGCGGTAGCGGTAAAGGGTTGGGATCGGCCGGAGTGAACCTGCGCGAGGAAATAAAAAGGGCGGAGGATCTCATCGCGGAAGCGCAGAAACAGAAAATTAAGCTCATCGGTATTCACTCGGGCGGCGAGGACCGGAGGGGCGATGTCTCCACGAAATTAATCGATCTGGTGGCGCCCAACATGCAATACCTCATCGTCCGCGAAGATGGAAACAAAGATGGCCTCTTCACCAAGATATCTACCGAGAAAAAGATTCCACTGACTTTGGTCAAGCAGAGTCAGGAGATGGGCGACATTTTAAAGACACTGTTCAAACAGTAAGCGCCTTGTTTTGGAGATCCGCCCGGTAACCACCTGTTGGGAAAGGGCGTAAAGCTCCTATTTTTATAAAAAGAGGCCACCATGTTTCGATTTGAAAACGCGTTTGCCCAAACCTCCATGCTGTTGGGGGTAATGGGTTTTGTAATCGCGCTGTGCTATACCGTAGCTCCGCTCAAGAAGAGGTTGTCGGACGGTATGATTTTGATCGTGGCTGGCGTCATCGCAACCGTGGTCGACGGCTGGGGCTTTGCGATGCGTCATTGGGTCGAAGGTTCGTTCTATTTCTTTTCTCTGATCCTTACCATCGTGTCTGGGATGGTAATGGTGAATATCTTTAAAGAAAGCGGGATGCTGGATACACTAACCCAGACGCTGATCCGGCGTTTCTACAAATATCCCAGCGTTTTGTTGTCATTTTTGATGCTGATCATGATGTTCCCGGGTATGGTTACCGGCTCCGCTCCGGCGGTCGTTCTTACCACCGGCGTCATGATTGCTCCCATATTGATGAAGATGGGAATTTCGCGTACCTCTACAGCTGCTATTCTGGCTATGGCGGCCATAGCCGGTCAGCAGGCTCCTCCGGTCAATGTGCCCATAATGATCATCTGCACCAGCGTTTTCATGCCCTATGAAGGGTTTATGGCGCCGTTGGCGCTTTTGAATTTCCCGTTGGGCATCTTTTCTATTCTTTACATTGGCCGGAAATACGTTTCCATGGAAAATCTCACGGCCATCGCGGAAGAACCGTTGGATCCGGATATTCAGCCCAACAGCTTCAAGCTTTATTTCCCTGTGTTTTTGCTTGCAATTCTGCTCTGCGGTCCGCGTCTGGTCCCCGGCTGGCCTGATGCGGCCACAGCGCTGCCCTTCCTTATTGTAAGCATTGTGGCGTTGTTTACCGGCAAGCGGGTCGACTTCTTCTCTTCGTCGAAGACGACTTTCGGCACGGGGATGCATACGATCGTCCTCTTTACCGGTATCGGGGTGCTTATCCAGTCAATGGCGCTCACCGGCGTGCGTGGCCTGATTGCGACCATAACTGTCAGCTTGCCGCGTTACATCCTGTTCCCCGCCTTTACGGTTGTCGGGATCCTGTTGCCGGGAGTTTTGGTTCCTTTCGGTACTGCCGCGGTGTTAGGCCCACCATACATCTTGGCGTTGCAGGATCTCAACTCGATCATCGTTTCCTGCGGCGCGGCCCTGATCATGGGAATCGGCTGCCTGGTGCCGCCTACAGGCATTGGCGGCGTCTTTGCCATGCGGACCTTGGGCGAAGAGAAGTATTGGCCCATCCTGAAAAAATGCCTTGTCCCGGCGCTCGTTGCATTAATCCTCGGACTGCTCTTTATGATCTTCGCAAACGAAATCGGGCAGATACCTGGCCTGCGATACGTTCCGAGTAAGGGTGGCGGGTGATTTCTAAATATGCTTCGGTTGAATGCATGACGAAAGGAAAAAAACGATGACCATCTACCAGATGATCACGGCCGTCTATTACGTAATCGTGTTGTACTTCGCGGTGATGATTTTCTTGCAACTTATCAACGAGAAGACGCTGTCAAAACAGGTGGCGATAGCGATTGCCATTGTGCCGTTTATTTATCGACTCCTGTATATCAAGTGAAAAGGGGTGCTTCCGTGAAAAGCCCAATGATTCGAGGCATCCTTGTGCTGTTGCTTGTTCTCCTTATAAGCTCTCCGGCGGCGCTTGCGTTCATCCGCCAGTTGCAACCGGATGTTATCTTGAAAGGCCCGGGAGTCGTCCGTACCGGGAAACTTAGCGAGTATTTCGATGGGATCAAGGGTACCAGGAACGACCCCGACTATTATCTGCTCGAGGGGTCTGAGCCTGGCGGGACGATAATCCTGTGGGGCGGGACCCATCCCGTGGAGCCTGCCGGTTTTTTAGCGCCGATACTGTTGATAGAGAATGCCAAGGTCACCAAGGGCCGCATATTCATCATTCCCCAGATCAACATATCAAGCTTCGGCAACACCAAGATCGGGATCGGCGACATCGCCAACTTCGGCATCAAAACTCCCTGGGGCGAGCGGCGGTTTCGCTTTGGGGGGCGCGGGACCAATCCAGTAGATTCGTGGCCGGACCCCGACGTTTACACGAATTTTATGACCGGGCAATCGCTTGCCGGGGACGAATCGCGCAACCTCAACCGGACCCATCCAGGCAGGCCAAACGGATATCTTACGGAACGGCTCTCCTATGCGCTTCTTCAGATGATAAAGAAGGAGAAGGCTGATGTAACCATCGACCTCCACGAAGCGCCTCCAGATCGTCCGCTATGTAACGCATTTGCGGTGCACGAACGCGCGGCGGAATTGGCGTCGTTGGCCATCCTCAACCTGGAGAGCCAGGGAATCAAGATGCGGCTGGAGATGTCCCCCAAGTACCTCCGGGGGCTTTCTCATAGAGAGATCGGCGATCACTCCGATGCCATGGCTCTTCTGTTTGAAACCCAGAGTCCCTACCACGGGCCGCTTCGGGGCCGGGCCGACGAGGCCAACCTTCTTACGGCCAAGGATCCGTTCCTTGTTTTGGCATCGAAAATGGGAAGGACCAGCGTGCAGCATACGGAGGAAGGAGTGCCGATTGATCTGCGGGTGGCACGGCATGTGACTTCCGTTGTTGAGGTTACAAACGCATTAAGCGAGCTTGATCCTGAGAAGGGCATAACGATTGAGGACGTTCCGACATATGAGGAGATGATAGAAGGAATCGGTTTGTATTTTAAGCAGCCGGGTCTTTAGGAGATCCATAGGATTTAAAAAAATAGTGGAGGGAGACACATGGACAAGGACAACAAGGACATCAATAGAAGAGACTTCATGAAGTACACGGGAGCCATTGGCGCAGCTATGGCTATGTCCAAGGTTCTAAATTTCAGGACCGGAGAGGCCATGGCGGACGTCAAGCGTCTTGATAGCACAGACAAGGTACACATCTTGGCGTGCAATCCGCGTGTTACTTCCACCGGTGGATATTGGGATAATTCGGTTCCGCCGGTTTTGAAGATGAAATCCGGAGAAGTTGTACATATCGAAACCAAGAATCACCTGTTCGGAAGCGTAGCGTCTGGCACCACTTTGGAAGAATGGGAGAAGACATATAAGGAATTCAAGAACGAGACAAAGGACGTTTCTTTCTATCCCGACCCCAATACCGGTGTAGAAAAAGATGGAAATAAAGCCAATCATACGCATTTGACAGGCCCAATTTATATCGAAGAAGCCGAGCCGGGCGATTTTCTGCAGGTCGAAATTTTAGAAATTGTACCGGCAGAGCATGCATTCAATGTAACTACCCCTCACAGTTTTGCCAAGTCTGGCCTGCTTGCGGAAGATTTTCCCAATGGGGCGATGCGTCACTATTACGTGGACTTGAAAAATAAAAGTTTTGACTTCAAAAAGGGGGTAAGAGTTCCCATCGGTCCGTTTCCGGGAACCATCGGCGTTGAGCTTCCTGAAAAGGGTCGTTGGAGCAATATTCCTCCCGGCAAGCATGCCGGCAACCTGGATAACCCCGAGTTAGTTGCCGGCACGGTTCTTTACATACCGGTATGGGTCAAGGGCGCCGGGTTCAAGACAGGCGACTCTCATATTGCGCAGACGAGTGAATCGAACGTGAGTGCTCTCGAGGGATCCTTCAAGAATATTACGCTCAGGATTACGGTGCGAAAGGATCTGAAGAAGCTGCTTGGAGAGTGGCCGTTCGCTTCAACGCCTACCCACTGGATAGCCATGGGTATGCATACGAACCTGATGGAATCGTGCAGGATGTCCACTAGGTATGCCATTGATTTTCTGAACAAATTCTACGGAATGGACAAACTGGAGGCTTATGCTTACGTGTCTATGGCGGCGCCTTTGAATATCACCCAGCTTGTCGACCACACAATGGGTACCCATTGCATGATTCCCAAGGATAATTTTATTGGCGAGGAGTACAAAGGTAAAAACGTGCTGCTTATTCCCAAACAGGGATAACGTGGTTTTTAATGAAAAATGCCGGCAGGCGGTTTTTTGCCTGCCGGCATTTTTCTATGACGCACTATTGATTAACGATGAACGTTATAAAGCCTATAGGTATTACTACACACGTATATTGTAGATCTTGCTATAGGCGATGTGTCTTCGCCGGAACTGTTCCGGTATGATTCTGTTTTCATATGATGGATTGATTTTTATGCTTCCGCATTGAGTCGACACAGGAGAGCAACATGGGGTTGATAATGCCTTATGAATTGACATGTGTTTGTGGAAATGCGTTCGAGGCAAAGTTGTATGAGTATGTGTTTTCTGATGATTTTCCCGAGGTGAAAGAGAAGATTCTTAATGGGGAGTTCTACTTTGAGACCTGCCCCAAGTGCAAGCGGCTTTTAAATGTGGAGAATCGCTTTCTTTATCGAGACGAGCGAAACAAGCTTTGGGTTTGGGTATGCAAATCCGAAGAGAGATGTCATAAAAAAAAGTTGAGGGAACAACTCATCAGCGGAGACGCTCCCATAGTGATAAAAGATGGTTATGACGTGAAATATCAAAAATACCTGGTGTTCGGAAGAGATGAATTGCTGGCCCTCTTGCTTCGGAAGGACAAGGTTCTGAAAAAAGAAGAAACCAAAGCATTGAAGAAAAATATTGCTCTAAAGGTTATTTCCGCTGACCCACAAAATCCCGGATACCTGTTTCTTAATGGCGAGAAGGTAAAAATGATCTCATTACCGTTGCGACTGAGTTGCCATTACATGAAAGATTCGAAAAACAGGCGCAGATGGCTGAATTTTTACGCGAAGGGAGTGAATATACATAATTCATTCAGTTCATTTCTTTCTGTAGAGCAACGCATGCACTGGAAGCGGGTTCGAAAGGAAAAGCTTATTAGAAAACTGCACAACGAATATGATGATTTCGCGGAGTCTTACGCGGCATTCAGGATCAATGTGCAAGCGTTCAGGAAAAACGATCCGGCCAGATGGAAGTTTATGGAAGATGTTGAAAAAATCCGGATTCCTCGAAAAATCGTTTTCTGTTGAACTTGCAAAATATCGATAGTGGTTACTGAAATGACAATCTGTAATCTATATAGAAGGAGAGCATGCAGTAGCCTCACCCTCGGAATTCTGGCCGTTGCAGCCCTCGCCATAATTGCGCTTACAGAAGCGGCCCGATGGTATCAGATTGACCCTTTGCGGGATGAGAAAAATGCGGCAGCCGAATGGATGCAACGTTCCATGGAGATTATTAAAGAGGAGAAACTTAAAGCAGGAATTCCAATTGACCGGCGTATCGATATAAACGATACGGGTATGATTGGTGTTGAATATACCGATATCACAACGACTCTGGGATCGCTTGCCGCAAAAAGGACATCGGCTCACTCGGCATTCGCCGTCGTCGTCGTGGACCTGCTTGACCGTGCGGGCGTACGCCCGGGAGACAATGTTGCGATCAACTTCTCCGGTTCCTTTCCCGCCCTGAACATCGCTGTGCTTTCCGCCGCAAAGGCATTGCGTCTTCGCCCTGTCGTCATAAGCTCTGTCGGTTCGTCTGCGTATGGAGCGAACCAACCGGACATGACTTGGCTGGACATGGAAAGAATTCTCATAGCGAATGGAATTTTTTCCTGTCGATCAATTGCAGCGTCTCTTGGTGGGATCCAGGACACTATGGGCGGGCTGGACGCCACGGGCATAGACTTGGGCCGCGAAGCGATTCGGCGCAACGGGATTCTTCAGATCGAAGAGGGAGGACATTCCACACTGGTTAACGATGTCAGGCGGCGCATAGATCTGTTCGATCGGGCATTTGATGGAGGGAAACCGGCTGCATTCATCAATGTGGGCGGGTCGCTGACTTCCTTTGGAGACGGTGTGGAAGGCCATCGCATTCCGACGGGCCTTCTGAAGAAGGTTCCTGCGGTACGCAATCCTGAGCGTGGAGTTATCTTTCTGATGGACAAACGCGGCGTGCCGATCATTCACCTGTTGCGGATTAAATCGATTGCCGCGCGATATGGGATTCCTGTCGACCCTCCACCTGTTTCGGCGGGAGCTCCGGTAAAAATCCAGACGAAGGGAAGGTATTACGCTCCGTTTTCGGCTGCTGGCCTATCCGTAATGATCGCGCTTATTTTGACCATTAGAAATAAAGGCTCAAGGCATTCGACCGACAGGCCGGGATCAGGACGGTGTTGATCCCGTGGTTCCGGCACTTCTTTGTATAGTCGTGGCATATCTGGTTGCGGAGCGGATTCGCCATGAGCGGAGGCTCAAGCGTATTCCGATACGGATCCACGTAAACGGCACCCGCGGCAAGTCGAGCGTGACTCGGCTGATTGCAGCAGCTCTGCGGCGTTCCGGCATACGGACTTTGGCTAAAACGACAGGATACCTACCGAAACTGGTGTTGCCCGACGGGAGCGAACAGACGATCCGCCGTCGATCTCCGGCAAACATCCTCGAACAAATGAAGATAGTCAAACTGGCCGACAAGATGAACACACAGGCTGTTGTTGTAGAATGCATGGCGCTTAAACCGGATCTGCAGTTTGTCTCCGAATCGAAGATGATCCGCTCGACGGTAAGCGTCATCACTAATGTTCGTCCCGATCATTTCGAGGTGATGGGCGAGTGCTTGGACGATATTGCGAAAGCTCTTTCCGGAACTATTCCGGAGAACGGCATCGTAGTTACCGCAGATCGCCAATATTACCCTTACTTTTCAGAAGTAGCGTCCCAAAGAGGTTCCCGTGCTGTTCTCACCGAAAATTTCGATCCGGACGCACAAGATTTGACAGAGAACAAACGTTATTTTAAAGAAAACATTGAGATCGCGCGAAGCGTGTGCCGGTTTCTTGGCCTGGAGCCGAAGGTTGTTGAAGATTGTCTTGACGATTTTGCTTCCGACATGAAAGGCGTCGGGATGTACCGGTTTCCCTTCGGCGGCGGGACGGTATACTTCCTCGACATTTTTGCAGCAAACGACATCGAATCCACCAGAATCATTCAGGAGCAGACTCTGGCGCAGGGAGTGTGCCCTCGGCCGTGGATCGCGCTTTTTAATCATCGCGCCGACCGTCCGCTGAGGATGAAATCGTTTGCTGACAGCCTGCTGGCGGAATCTTCATACGACCGAATCGCTGTGACCGGGGAGGGATGCCGTCTTGTGTACCGCTACCTACGCGGGAGGATTCCGGAAAAAGAGGTCGTAATTTTACCGTACGCTTCTCCGGACCGGCTCCTTGCGGAATTGCTACGGGATACTGTCGGGAAGGATTGCACGATCGTAGGCATGGGCAACGAAAAAGGAGCGGGAGAAGCTTTCTCTCGGCTCTTACGAGAGAAAGGAACCTTGTGAACCTTACGGAAGCCATCGCTATTGGACTCGTTTTTGGCTTTTTTTTCTACGAGTGTTTTGGCCTCTCCGCGGGAGGGTTCGTCGTGCCGGGTTATATCGCTCTACAGATGGGCGACCCGGTTGTTCTTATCGGCACAGTAGTTGTCAGCTTCGCAACCTGGCTGACGGTGAAGCTTGTATCCCGTCAAATGATCGTTTACGGCCGACGGCGATTCATCCTCATGATACTTGCCGGATTTGCCTGGCAGTGGGCATTCCGGATGCTCCTGCTTCCAGCAGGAGCCGTGACGGATGATTCAGCGGTCATCGGGTTCATCATTCCCGGATTGATCGCCAACGAGATGGAGCGACAAAACATTCTGCCTACGCTGGCCGCGTTGCTGATCGTTTCCGTCATGGTGAGGTTATGCCTGATTGCCTTGGGGATATTGCGGTGGTAAAAGCGGCTCTCAAGCCATGCGCCGGATGAGGAAATCAATGCGGGATTATAAGATCGTGTTCCCCGGAAGCGAGCAAGGGATCGACAGAAGGATTAATCGGAGGCATTTCCTGAAAGCCGGAGTTGCCCTGTGGGGAGGAATTCTCAGTGGTGGATTCGTCAAAATTGCTGATGCGGCAATGCCGGGACGTAAAAGGGCGGTTGTCGAAGCAATAGTGATCGGTGTGCATTCCGACGTCTCAACGGAAGCCTGTTTTTCAAAACCGATTCTTCCTGGCCTGCGGATCGCGTCGGGCGATACGGTGACGATTGGAACAGATTTGTGCCATGAAGGCATGACGACGGAAGGGGATCGGTTAATGGGCTGGACTGCGGCATACAAAAAGGACATGGCTGCGCGCCCGGATGTATATTTCCCCCCCGATCACGTGGCCGGATCAATGAGAAAAGAGAAAAGTTCCAATCAGATATGCTTTGCGTGTCCGATCGATGTCGAAGGTGCTGAGTTCGGAGATATTCTGCAGGTCGAGATTCTGGAGATCATTCCGAATGGTTTGGCGGAGAGAGGAACGGAATGGTTCCGGACGGAATTGGGAAACGATGCGTTCGGGTCGTTGCCTCTGGTGAAAATTCTGGCTGGCAAAGATCTCGAGGTTTTTGATCCGGTGCGCCTCAACATGGCGAAAGCGTTCTATATGCCGATTCGCAGGAAAGGAGACCGTATAATAGCAGGCGGTTTTCTGTTCGAAGAAAATCAGGGCGAGGTAGGCCTGGGCGCTTCGGGTAAAGGTTGCCGGAGTTTCACGCTTCGTATTACGGTCCGGAAAGACCTGAAGGCAGCGGATCTACCGGTCTCTACATCGAACCATTGGGCTGTGCTGGGCATCCGCTCCGATTTGCTTTCATGCTGTAAAGCAGCGGAGATAATGTCTATACGATTACAGAAAGTTAAGTGTGGGATGTTTGATAAACCCGAGTATGTCTTTTGCAATATGAGAACAAATCACCATGTTTCCCAATATGTCAACCGACAGGCAATATTGACGCATATACGGGTGTGATGGAATACGGGTGTAATCGACGGTAATGCATGACTGAACTCCATGAAATATGGCATTGCCGCGTGAAGGATGAAATATTTAAATTGAGTGATGTTAAAAAATCATGAGACCATTTTTTTATTATTTAAGTATTTTATTGCCGATTGTTCTACTTGAATAATATGGTCAAGCATTGCCTCTTCCGCTTTGTCCGGGTCTCGTTGCTTCAGCGCGTTATAAATCTTTTTGTGTGACAAATACCCGCTTTTTCCTCGTTCTGGCGACATGGGTGATTTATATCTGCTTTCCATAAAAGAATTGTGAAGAGCTTCTACCAGTCCTCCAAAGATGGAATTTCCTGTCGAAATCGCGAGTTCCTTATGAAATTTTCGATCAAGGTCGGTGATGTCTCCTTTGTTCATTAGCAGTTCTTTCTGTTGTTTCAGTAGATTATTAAGACTTTCTATTTGCTCTTTGTTGATATGCGTGGCTGCCAGTCTTGCAATTTTTGGCTCGAGCACTCGTCTTACCTGTAAGGGTTCTATTATCAGATTCTGGTTCTTTTTTATTATGTTGATAATAGAAGAGGCAGTATAGGCTGACGCACCTGTATGGAAAGTTCCCTCTCCCACTTTTCTTGTGATCATTCCGTTAGCTTCGAGAATGGTCAATGCTTCGCGCACCGAAACCCGGTTGACATCTAACATGCGGGCAAGCTCCCTTTCGGATGGAAGCTTGCTCCCGGGGTTTATATTTCCTTTCAACAGGTAATCTTTTAATTGGGCAAGCACCTCCTCGTAGATGCGGGCTCTCTTTATTTTTTTGAATGCCATCATGGCCTCGTGCGTTTTTTATCGTCATCGTTTTGCTTTAAGGGCTAAGGCGTGCATTACGAAAACCGGCTCCGCCGTGGCTTTTCAGCATAACATAGGTCGACATGTTTACCGCATTGCCTTGATGAGGCGATTCGCGGGATGTTACCGGATCGTTTGAAATAAAACACCGGAACTTGAAACCGTATATCCCAAAATGCACGAGAACCGTGTATCTTAGTTTATGTTTGCTTCCGACAAAGGCGGTTCTTGCGCGGCCCCATAAATGCCTCGTCAAGCGGGTTAGCAGCCGGGCAGGTTGTTTTTAGCCTGCGTGGAGGGAGGTTTTGGTAATGGACGCAAGCTTATGAAAAATCTCGAAAGCCGGTTTTGTGTACAGCATTTTTGCTGGTTGTTTTTGCCATGACGATTAGTGTTGACGCCAACATGGTTACGTACCGTCCTGTCGTATGGGGCACAAACGGTATCATATCCAGCGGCAGTCCGTTAGTCTCACAGGTCGCTATAGATATCTTGAAGAATGGCGGAAACGCCGCCGATGCCGGAGTAGCGGCGCTTTTCGCGACGATGGTGGTGGAGCATACCCATCACAGCCTGGGCGGAGAGTCACCGATTCTTTATTACTCTGCCAAGGAGAAGAAAGTCTACGCTATCAACGGCATCGGGCCCGCGCCCAAGCTGGCGACGCGGGAGTTCTTCGACAAAAAAGGATTCATTCCGGACGAGGACAGTTTTATGATCGCTCCCGTTCCCGGCACGTTGGAGGGCGCGGCTATGGCCCTGGACAAGTTCGGGACTATGACGATGGCTCAGACCATGGCTTCGGCGATAGACATGGCGGAGGCGGGTCATCCGATCAGCAGGATCATGGTCAAGTGGATCGAGGGCTCTAAGGCGATTCTTTCGAAGTGGCCGGGGTCGGTGAAGACTTTCATGCCCGGAGGCAATCCGCCAAAGCCGGGCGATATCTTTGTCCAGGCGGAGTTGGCCGAAACCCTGAAAAAGATCCGCGACGGCGAAACCAATAACCTCAAGCTGGGGCGAAGCGAAGCGATACAGGCGGCGCGCGATGTTTTCTACAAGGGCGAGATCGCCCGCGCTCTGGACAAATTTTCAAG
>Ga0123353_10008055_pt1 | contig 14339 bp, 11 predicted proteins | sample TergutLab28metaG_3_FD_92763 | JGI IMG/M metagenome (GOLD analysis project Ga0123353, IMG submission 92763) | Labiotermes labralis P3 segment gut microbial communities from Petit-Saut dam, French Guiana - Lab288 P3 | ecosystem: Host-associated > Arthropoda: Insects > Digestive system > Gut ... | reverse complement strand
CTACAAAACCAAAATAAGGGAACGCAATTACGCGTTCCCTCTTGCATTTTTACTCCGTTTGTGATAAAATTATAAAAAATGATATATTGGGGGATATAATCATATGAAAAAGAAAATTATTGGTTTTATATTATTAGTTTTTGTTTTATTTTCCGCATGTTCTCAAAATCCCGGTTCCCAATCCGATAACGAAACTCAAAAGGAAGCCGAATCAACAGCCGCCGAGGATAAATTCGCGAAATATAATTTCGACGGACAATTATTCAGAGTCCATACAAGCATTAACTCAAGCGACGTAATCATCACCAACTCAAACTATATGATCGAAGGCACGGGGCAATTCGACGGCGACATCGTCAACGACGCGGTTTATATGAGAAATATGGACGTCGAAAACCTGCTTAACGTGAAATTCGCTTATACCCAAATCGATGAAGATTACGGAACGATAGAAAATATTCTGTCAAAACTCATTATGTCGGGTTCGGACGAATACGATCTGATAATCAACGACTTGCGTTCGTTAGTTAATCTTTCACTTGAGAATATGTTTTTAAATTATAAGAAAACAGACGTATTCGACTTGTCGCAGAATTACTGGTACAACGCGGTTATGGAAGACATCGCTATAGGGAAAGAAAAATCGTTTATACTTGCGGGCGATTATTTTATAGATATGTTACGGAACTGCCACGCGCTGTTTCTGAATAAATCTATGCTCGAAGACCAGATAAAAGGTGGGTCGGACGAACTTTATCAAAAAATTTTGGATGGTAAATGGACGTTTGAGGAATTCGCGGCGCTGACGAAAGCGTTCCTTAAAGATCTGGACGGCGACGGGGTAATCAAGAACGCCGACGACCAGTTCGGATTTATATGTGTGGGGACATGGGGTTCCGCGATCCCGTTTATGATGGCCGCCGATACGGACATATTCACAAAGGACGCGGACGGTATTCCGGAGCTTACCATTAACAATCCGAAATCCCTGCTGCTCCACGAAAGTTTGGCAAAATTATTTGTCTCTTCTTTTGATTCCGGCGCGAACTCAACTTTTCTGGCGGGCGATTTGGTTAAAAATTTTCAGAGCCGGAAAAGTTTGATGGTCGGCTATCAACGGCTTTCCACATTGGAACAGCTCCGCAGCATGGAAGATGAGATTTCGATACTGCCTTATCCCAAACTCACTCCGGAACAGCCGAATTATATTACGGCGGCACACGATACTATTGAAGTCGGCGCGATTCCAACGACGACGCCCAATTTCGATATGATCTGTGTCGTGCTTGAAGTCCTTAACCGCGAAACGATGAAAACGGTTATTCCGCCGTATTACGAGCAGTCGCTGAAAATAAAATATACGCGCGACGATACGTCCGCTCAGATCATAGACATAATACACGACAGTCTGGGAAACGTTTTTGCTTTGGCTTATTCGCAAATAGTCAACGGCATACTCGATGTATACAATGTGACAAGTACGCCTAATTTTGCTTCGAAATACGCGCAGTTAGAATCCGCGACAATAGAAAAACTTGAAAAAGTCATTGATATGTATATGGAGGCAGGGTCATAAATTATGTTAAATGTTGAATGTTTCATCAATTACTGTGAAAAAATAAAAATGTTTCCCGAAGCGTTGTCGGAAATGAAAGAGCTATTCGCTTTTGAAAAAATCGAAGCCCGATACACAGAGTTTTCTGATTTATTCGTTTCTGACCGCAACGGCTACTACGCGAAAGAAATAGAATTCGCCGTTGAACTCGGAGTTGATTTCAGCACGCTTAACATGTTTCTCTTCATAAATTTCGCAAGCGATGCGAAAGCGAAATTCGACGAAAAGGGAATCGATGAGAAAGTTTATTACGACACGATGCTCGATATCACGATATCCGCGGAAGTCTATCACCATTCGAGCGGCAGGTACGGGCTTGACGATATACGGCTCAACTGGCTTTACCGGCATTTGAACGTCTGCATCTTTACGCTCGGCAGGCTGCAATTTGAAATTTCCCCGCTTACGAACGATATTCCGCTTTATTTAACGCCGTCCGGAGCGTTTGCGCCGACAAAAACCGGCAACCGCGAAGTCCTTACAAAGGGCGCATTCTGCCTTTCAACTCACATTCCCGAAGGTCCGAAACTTTATCATAATGAGTGTATCGACGCTTACAAAAATGCGAAAACTTTCTTTAAAAAGCATTTTAATGAGGATATTCTGTTTTGTACGTGCTGGTCGTGGCTTATATCGCCGCAGCTGCGGTATTGGCTTGGGGAAGATTCCAATATTATAAAGTTCCAGCGCGATTATACGCTCGTTAATGAGTTCCCGAGCGACGGAACGATCACGTTTTTATTCCTCCTCAAACGGGAGAACCCCGACGACTACCCCGAAGATACGTCTCTCAGGCGAAAAGTCAAGGCGTTTATTAAATCCGGCGGTATTCTAACCGGAGGCTACGGCGTGATGAGTTTGGTGAATTTGTAAAGCGGATAAAACCACAAAAAAATGCGGATAACATCAAATTATCCGCGTTTATTTTTATTCTGTTTCCAGTATGTACACCCTGATGCTTCTCCGCCCGAACTCAATCTGCGCGTCAAGGTCGTCGTTGCCGAGCCAGATATCTATACGGTAACCGATGATACTGCTGCCGGCGTCTTCGGCTTTATATATGTCGTCTTTGATATACTCATCGCCGGGTATATATACTTGTGACCCGAGTTCTATCATTTCGGGGTCGACTGCGATTATTCCGTGCTGGGCTTTTTTGCCTGTATACGTGATTTCATCGCCGCCCCCGAATCCTATATCGACTCCGTAAGCCGTAGCGGTCACATCCAAATAATATGAATATTTGCGCTCAACGCCTTTCACCATCACCGTACCGCCGACGCCCCTGTGTATTTGTTCCGGAACTTCTGGGTTAATGGGCGTTTCTCCGATTACTTCCTCCGAATGGAATTCGCCGTTTACGTATTTTATCCGGTATGTTCTTTCCGTCAACGCGTTTTGTCCGTTTTTTGTCGTTACTGTTTCGCCTTTGGGAATTGTATGGACGTCAAAAGTTTTAGTAGTGAAAGGAATTTCCGAAAGTCTTACGACTTCAATAAAATCGATCTCATTTATATGAATCGTCATATTTTGTTGAATGACAGTACTTGCGGGTACATTCGCTTCAACCCGCCCGGCATTGTAATCCTCTTCGCGGTATTTGGAAACGATCTCGCCGACCGTAATCATCGGCACCGTTATTTCATAAGTTTCTCCGCCGACAATAATCACCGTGACGTCTACCATGCCCGTATACCGGTCAAAAACTCTGTTATAGCCGTTTGGTGACATCCGGGGCATATATATATCATTTTTAATTATTTTCAATCCGAGCGCCGTATTGCTCTCAATATAATTAATTAAAAATACCAGTCCCGCAACCGAAATTAAAATCGCAAATATTACAATAGTAATTTTAAAACGCTGTTTAATATATGTGATAAAGCCTGAAAAGCGCGGGGTGGTATTAAACGTCCCATGGGTATTCTCCATTTGGTGATAATACTCCTTCAGTTTTTTAACCTGATGTTATTACATTTAGATTTCCCAATGATAAATCTTGAAACGTAATAAATCTTTATCTCTTCGAAAAATAAATTGAGTTTTTTGTAATAATTTGTAATGTCTTGCAAGTTTTATTATTATAACTCATGTAACTATATATTATACCGTAAAATTTTGAATTTGTCAATACAAATTTACCTCTGCGGAATAATATATATTGAATTCTCGTCAATTTCGGCGGCTGTTTGACCGCTTTTTACAGAATCGGAGACCGTTGTGTACACGTCGTGGATTTCCTTTATCGCTGTATTTGTAAAAACACGGTTCCTGTCGAAAATGGCGTTAGGAATATCCTGAGCGTAAACGTTCAGGTAAGTATTGACGATTTTCAGTGTATCCGCACGGTGAAGCACTTCATACAACGCCCCGGTAGTTTCGCTTTCTACACTCGTTGTATGCAAATTAAGCATCGTGACGTCTTCCATATTGACTTTAAGCACTTGGGACGCAAAATAAATCATCTGCTGCGCAGTGATTGAAGTTTCGATGTTGGGTATAGCTTCTTTCGCGATTTTTGTTATAGTAGTTACATTCAAACTCGTTTTTACCTTTTTAAGCAGAGCAGTCATAAAAATTTTCTGCGCGTCCATACGCCCGAAATCCTGAAGCGCGTAACCTGATCTGAAACGCACGAACTGTTCGGCTTTCGCGCCGTCAAGAGTCTGCAAACCCGCTTCAAGATGGATATACAAATCCTGATAAGGATCTTCATAATCGATTTTGTACGGCACGTCGACTTCAACACCGCCGATAATATCGACGATATTGCGGAAAACTTCGGTATTGATGCAAACCCACCAGTCGATTTGCAAAGTAAGATTCTGCTCGATAAAATCTGTGAGGTTTTCCATAGCTTGATAACGGCGGTTTTCTTCGCCGCGCAGCCGGTTGTATTCGCCTGTGAAATAAGAATTTATTCTGTTAAAATTCCGGCCGGCATTGATATAAGTATCGCGCGGTATTTGAACTACATTGATTTTTTGATTCGCTACATCGTAATTTATTATCATCATGGTATCAGTCTGATCGCTTTCGCCGCAAACGAGAAAGTTGTAAACGTCCTTTTTGCGCGTAAAATTATAACCGCTGATATTTTCCATACCCGATTCATCCCAGAATTCGGGCATTTCGCCCGGCGGAAGCGGATTTGTGGAAAACGGGACGTTGTTATCCACTACGGGTTTTTTTGTCAGAAGATTATAAGCACCGAATATAATTATCGCGGTGAAAAAAATGATTATTATGATTATTGTTGCAACGGTACGGTAATGCATCGGGGCTTTTTTTATTGTTTTGTTATTATTCATTTTTTAATATCCAATAACGGTAAATAGATTTTGAAGTAGTCGATTCCCGACCACAAAGTCATAAATGTCATTATGATGATTAAGCCGTATGAAATGATCGGTACCGCACCCCACGGCATTAACGGTTCGAGCAGGATGTAAATCACGCAAACCATTTGCGAAACCGTTTTGATTTTTCCGAGCCAGCTCGCGGCGACGACTTTGCTCGCGTCGGTTGAAACTATCATACGCAGTGACGTTACGGCTATCTCGCGGAGTATCACTATGAAAAACACCCACGCGAAAACGATGCAGAAAATTTTATTATCGCTGTGCATGATGAGGATTCCGATGTACGCACCGAAGATGAGCATTTTATCAACGAGCGGGTCGAGGAACTTGCCGAAATCGGTTATCATGTTGTATTTGCGTGCGATGTAACCGTCGAGAAAGTCGGTGAACGCGGTCACGCCAAAGATTCCGGCGGCGATTATACGCGACCAGAAGTCGGGCAGGATAGGGAATATCATGAAAATCATCGTAAACGGTATCAAAATCAAGCGCGCAATTGTAATTCGGTTCGGCAGGTTCATGTTATCACCTCGCCGATCAGGTCATAATCGAGTACCTCGGTAATTTTAACGTTATAAAAAGTTCCTTGTATTGGCTGCGGCACCTTGCCGCCAAAGTAGATTTTGCCGTCAATGTCGGGCGCGTCGGCGTATGAACGCCCGTAAAACATTTCGGAAACGACATCGAATCCTTCGCACAACACCTTTTGTACTGTTCCGATTTTTGCTTCGTTTAATTCGATTGCAATTTGCAATTGGATTTCCATGAGAGTATCGTAGCGGTCTTGCTTTGTTTGTTCGTCGATTTGATTTTCAAATCCGGCGGCGAGAGTGCCTTCTTCCTGCGAATACGTGAACGCTCCGAAACGGTCGAAACGGGTTTCCTTGATGAACTCGCAAAGTTCCGCGAAATCTTCTTCCGTTTCGCCCGGGAAGCCGACGATAGCCGTCGTACGTATGCAGATGTCTGCTTCACGTAAACGTTTGATTGCGGATTTGATGACATCGCTGCCGCCGTGACGGTTCATGGATTTCAGGATTTTATCGGAGATATGCTGGATAGGCATATCGATGTATTTGACAACTTTCGGATTGTTTTTGATTTCGAAAATAAGTTTGTCCGTGATTTTATCGGGGTAACAATACAACAAACGGAGCCACTCAATATTAGTTTTTAATGTGATTGTAAGAATGAGTTCAGGGAGCCTATCAAAATTAGTCGTGTCCTGCGCGACGAGTATTATCTCTTTTGCGCCGAGGTCAGACAATGTCTGTGCCTCGGAAACGATATCGTCAAAACGACGCTGCCTGTAACCGCCGCGTATCGACGGTATGGCGCAGTACGAGCAGCGGTTATCGCAGCCTTCTGCGATTTTTAAGTAAACCGAAAATTCGGGCGTAGTCAAGGCGCGGTTGCCGCCGAGGACGAGTTCGCTAACGGGTTTGAACGATGTAAACTTTTGTTTGGAAGCAACATTCTCAACCGCTTCAACTACGTCATGTATACTTCCTACGCCAAGCACGGCGTCAACTTCGGGAAGCTCCGCCATAACTTCGTCGCGGTAGCGTTCGGGCAGGCATCCCGTGACGATGATTCCTTTCAAATTCGAGTTTTTTTTGAGCCACGCAACGTCGAGAATGTTGTCTATGGCTTCTTTTTTCGCGCTCTCAATGAACGCGCACGTGTTTATGATGATAATATCAGCTTCGATGTCCTCGCCCGTAATCTCGTAGCCGACCGTCATCAATTCATGCAGCATGATTTCAGTGTCGATTTGATTTTTCGGGCATCCGAGCGAAACGAAACCGATTTTTATGTTTTTGTCCAAATTTTTCACCTCAGTAAATTGTACGGAATCCCCTCGGCTACGCCGTATCCCCCTTTAGCAAGGGGGAGAAGGATAATTAATATTCGTTCTTTCCCTCCCTTGTTAAAGGGGGGATGTCGCCAGCCCCAACGAAGTTGGGGTTAGACAGGGGGGATTCATTTCATTATACCATACCGTGCGCCAATAAATTTAAATAATGTTTAAACTTTTCAGCTTGATTATATTGCACAACTGTTATAAAATAAAATTAACAAAATTTTACGGAGGTTAAAAATATGAAATATAACATTAAAAAAGTTTCGGCGATCGATTGGAGCGAGATTGAAAAGGCGTACATTAAAAATTACAGGTGGGAAAAAGGAGGTTACGAACCGGAAACATTCGCACAAGCAGTCGTTTACAACGGCGGAATCGCCGCGAAGATGACGTGTTTTGAGAGCAGTCCTAAAGCGACGTATAAGAATTTCTACGACGATGTGTACAAAGATAGTTGTATGGAGTTTTTCTTCGCGATGGAGAAAGGCGGTACTTACTTAAACTGCGAGATGAATTCACTCGGCACGTGTTTGATTGGCGTGGGTACGGAGCGCAATGGTCGCAAGAAGTTAAACGAGATTACGGATATTCCCGAAATTATCGCCGTTGTCGGCGACGGAGTTTGGACGGTTGAAGTTTACTTCTCGAAAGAATTGCTTGAAGCCGTGTTCGGTAAGTTTTCGCTTGAAAAAGGGAAAGTTATTTACGGCAATTTCTATAAGTGCGGCGACGAAACGGCGGTAACGCATTACGGAATGTGGTCACTTGTGGATGTGGAGAAACCCGATTTCCATCGCCCGGAATTCTTCGGGGAATTGATAATAGGAGGGTAAAAGTATGGCATGGACTTGGTGGGTCGATTTTGATAAGAGATTTATAGGACAATGGAAACGTGAGGACGGAGCAAGAGTATTAAGTATCAGACAAAATAGCGAAAGCGGGGAAGTAGAGGTTAAAATTTCCTGGCTTCCTGACGGAGGTCATAATTTCCCTGCGTTATATACAGAGTGTGATAAAAATTCTTTGTGTTTTTTCCATAATGACAGATTTAATCGCGCCGAATATATTTTAACTTTAACACACGATGATTTTATAAAATGTGAATTTACGCAAGTAGGACTAACTGAAGAACCGATTATACGTAATTACGAAAGAATTGCGCATATTCCTTATGATTTAGATCCTCCGAAACCTACGGTCGCATTAAAAGACGCGCCAAAGATTGACATACTGAAAGAATACGCCGAATACGGCGATATTAAATCCGATTTGAAGTTTGAGTTTAAATTCGACGAGCGTGAGAATATGTTGGATATTCTCGGGAAGTATAATCTTGACGAGTTGGTTAAAGACAAGAGTGATGTTGATACGGCGATCGCGCTGATGCACTGGTTCTGTGCGCGTTACAGGCACGGGAATCCTGACGGCGGCGGTTTGGCGAAAGAAAGAACTCCGCAGGCATTGATGGATTATGCGGACCAGCATGAGGGTCGGACGAATTGCCGCGGGTTGGCGATTACACTCGCGCAGTTGATACGCGCTTACAACATTAAGACGTTCCACGTCACGTGTATGCCGTATGAGCAGCCGTTCGACGATTGTCATGTTGTCGTGAGCGTTTACTGTGAAAGTCTGGGTAAGTGGATTATGCTCGACCCGTCGGCTAATCTTTATCTCAAAAATAAAGCGGGCGAAATTATCGGGGTTGAGGAGTTCAGGGATATTCTGCTCGCGGACGGAGAATTGTTCGCGAATCCGGAAAGCACCAATTGGGGCAACGAGGGAAGTATGACGAATCTCGACGGCTACCGCGATTACATGGCGAAGAACCTGATGAGGATCGAGCGTTACGGAATCAGCAGTTACGGCAAAGATTGGCAAGGCGGTAAAGTTGTTTTGATACCGCAAAAGTATTATGACAACGAAGCGAAAAACTTCGATGAAGCGCAACAAAAGAATTTCATAACTTCGCGCGAATACTTCTGGCAAAGTTAGTGAAATCACTTACAAGGAGCATTATGAATAAGGAAGGGTTATTAATCAAGTACCATTTCTTAAAATTTCTAAATATGCTTTATATGAGAATGTTCTGTTTCTGCGTATTCCGCTTGCTTGTGATAATATACCGAGTTCGCACAACCGCTCTACTGCGTCAGATACTGTGTTGTACGCCGCACCAAAAGCAGCCGCTGTCTTTTGGATTTCGATGATTGGATTTTTCTCAAGGTAATTCAGCAGCTTTTGCAACGTTTTCGCAGATCGTCCCATATTGCGAATCAAAACAACATTTTTTTCGCGCAATTCAACCAATTTATCTATTGTATCAACAGCATCATCTGCCGATTCGCGAATTACCGTCAGGAAAAATCTTACCCACTGCTCATAATCTCCATCTTTTCTGACAAGCGACAGGCGGTCGTAATATTCTGTACGGTTTTTCTTTAAGGAATAAGAGATATACAAGACAGGCGCGGATAAAACTTGTTTTTGTATTAAAAACAATGTGACAAGCAACCGCCCGATTCGTCCGTTGCCGTCCAGGAACGGATGTATCGTTTCAAACTGGTAATGAATGAGCGCCGTCCGAATCAAATAATCTAAGTCGCCGAAATACTCATCGTGGTTCATATAATATTCCAGCATTGACATTGTCTCAATCATATCTTCCGGTGACGGAGGTATATACCGCGCGGTTTTGATTGTGCTTCCCTGACCGCCTATCCAGTTCTGTGACTTTCTGAATTCGCCGGGCGTCCATTCATCTCCGCGAACGCCTTCCATCAGTACAGCGTGAGTTTCCCTTATCAAACGATTGCACAAAGGCAGCTCTTTCATCCGATCTATCGCAAACTCAGTTGCTTTGATATAGTTGATTACATCGGCTACATTACGGTTCACATTTTCATCTAACAATGGGTCAAGGATATCCTCAAGAGTAGCTTGGGTTCCCTCAATCTGTGATGACATCAACGCCTCTTTGCGGACATACATAGAAATGAACAAATTAATGTTTGGTATCCGCGAAGATAACCCATCCAAAAGCGCGATGCTTTTATTTGCGGAAATTAATATTTCGAGGATTTCCGTATCAAACTCTAATGCCGGATATGGCGGTAAGTGTTTTGGCACGAACGACATATACGCGGCGTCGCCGGATAAATTCTTTTTCCATTCTCCTGAACGGCTATTCATACTCTTATTTCTCCTTTTGAAACTGAAATAACATGCCAATTATAATACAATTATTTCAGTTTGTCAAGTGAATCTGAAATAACATGCGAAGAATAAAAAAGAGCTGTTCAGTTCAGCTCTTTTTTTATATGCCAAGTTAAATCTTTATCCCTGCGTTCCGAAGCGGTGACAATATATCTTTTATCCCAGCCATGTATGATGACTTCAATATCATTTACATCATTTGCCGTATAACTCCCCTGCCGTTTATATATCGTAAAATCAAAATCTGTTTCGGTTGTATTGCTGATCTCGAACTTCGTTTCCGAAATTACACCGTCGCGGTAATCGTATGTTATGCCGTCGTCATCGACAAGCGTGAACGAACAATCCGCTCCCGGATAAACATTCACGTGATAAACATCCGGGTACTTTTCGTTCACGTACTGCATCGGTTCTTGTGTAACTACGATCGCGCCGTCTTTGACGAATAACCCTCCGCCCTTGCCTTTCGGCGGTACATAGTTCACCGTGTCGCTGTAACGTTCGCCCGTGAAGTAATCGTACCACATACCGGGCGGCAACGTGAAGTTCATGTCGAAAACGCCGACGAGTAAACTGTCGCCCAGATAATACAGGTTGCTGACGTTGTCGTATGCGTCGTCGTCCGGGTGCATGAGCGCCAGCGGGCGCGCCAACGCAATACCCGTCGCCGCCGCTTTGTGCGCCATGGAGTAGATGTACGGAAACAGCGATGAACGCAAACGCGCGTAATCTTTTATGCAGTTTTTAAGTTCCGGACCCAAAAACCATGGCTGATGCCAGTTTCGCCATCCCAAAAGCTGCGACCACGGCATCAAAAACCCGTAATGGATCGTTATCGGATCGGTCGGTTCCAGATCGCACGATGAATTTGAATGACCGCACATGCTGAAATTCAACACCGAAACAACCGTTGCCGGTCCGCCGCCCGTATCGCCTGCCCAAGTAGCCGCGAATTGCTGTGTTCCCGCATAGGCGGACGGAGTATAAATCAACGAACGTTTGCCCGTGTATTCCTCAAAACCCTTTGTCATCTGTTTCGCGTAAATGACGGGGTACACGTTGTGAACTTCGTCGTCACGGTACTTGCCCGCCCAAATCCGGTCGGGATGTTCAAGCACTTGATTCGAACCGTCGAGTTTAAACGCCGCCGCTCCTTGATCCACGAACTTTTTGAGGTGTTCGAACCAAGCCTCGCCGGGTTTCGTAATTTGATCCATCACTACGCCGCTGCTAAAATGTTTATCCGCTATTGTCGCGCCTTCGAAATCGTTTTGTTTAACTTCCAGACGGGTTTTTTCTTCCTCCCATAGCAAATCGTAATCGCAGCATAACCACAAACTCAAACTAAATCCGAGTTTTTGCAGGCTGTATATCCAAGACCACGTGCCGTAGTAGTTGATCGGCAGCCATTCGGGGAAATAAAACCGCGTGGGATGCCAGCGCTTGTTGACGGAGAAATCATAGTGCTTCTCCATCCACCCCGGCTCTAAACCGACCATATCGCAAGGGATTCCCTCCTGACGGAACTGATAACAATCCGTTAGAACTTCACGCGCACCGTTTTCTTCGTTGCTGACAAAGTTGAATCCATAAGCGAATTTCGGAAGCATAACGGGTTTACCGGCTATATCCGTGTATAACTCCAACGCGCCGGTCATGCTGTCGGAGATGAAGATATAAAAATCTATCGTACCGCTCGCAACTGAAACGGTGATTTTATCTTTTATATCGCAGCCGACGTCGTAATCCTGCGCGAATGTGGTGTTTACGAGTACGCCCCAGCCTTTTGAACTCATAAAGTACGGTATCGGTCCGTAGCCTGTGACGTTTGTTTGCCACAGTTTCAATTTCGTGCCGCGCTTCTGGATTGATTCGCGCCCCATATCGCCGAAACCGAATATGCGTTCGTTTTCGTCAAGCGAGAATTGAATTTGATAGCCTTCGTTTAATAATGATAATTTGATAATAATATCTTTGATATAAAGCGTTTCATTTATTACTTCTACGGTCGTGTTATTATCGTTGGATGGTTCGTTGATAATGTTGTACCTCGAAAGTAAACTTTCGTGGAAATTTCCGTTTTTCGCGTACCGAACGCGGAATATTATATCGCTCAAAGATTTTATTTCAAGTTGATTTTCGCCGATAAAAAATTGTTGCATATTTTATCCTCCTTGTTTCTTTATAAAATTATACTCTTTTTGGTGTAATATGTCAAGTTAGTTCAACTAACTTATCGATTATCGAAAATGTTTATTGAAGATTAAAAAAGAGCATTAATGCTCTTTTTTAGTTTTCCAATATCATTTCATAAATACCGTCCAGTGTGGTTTGCAGTTTGTCAGCGTTTTTCGCGTATTGCGAAGCTAAATTCACCGAACCGTTTTTGCTTGAGAGAATTTGCACGTAGTAGTTGAGATGCGAATTTAATAAATCCGTCGTATCGAAGAATCGCGCGCGTTGATAATACGCGCCGTTACGCATTATGCGGAACATATTGACGGAATCCTCGTCGCGTAAAACTTTATTCTCGATATATTTTTGCGCGAACGCGTCCACGACATATTTCGTTGAAGCCGCAGAAATCGCTTCGAATATAGCTCCGGCGCGGCTTACTTCGTCGGCCGTCCTGCTGATCGGTATTCCCGTCCAGCCGCCGCTCGCCTCCAGGATATAATTTTGTTCAGACTCGTCGAATTTCGGGTTTGGCAGATAGCCGAAATCAAAATCTATATCGCGGAGCATTATCGGATCGCTGCCGTACGTTACAAACAGCGAGTCGCCTCTGAAGAAAATCTCATAAACCATCATACCGTCGCCGTAATATACATCCTGACTGTTTGCCAAGCCGTACAATTTATCCATGATAGTCGAAATTTTATCATTGTAGATATTTAACGTAAAACCGTTTTCGTTAAGTTTTATCGGTTCTTCCCCCCAACCGAAAATCATATTCGCCAGAGAAATCAAATAGCATGACATCCCGAACCGGTCGCCGGAATCTACTTTGCCGTCGCCGTTGACGTCGGAATAAAAATCTTTTATATAACCGTTGAACGCGTTGAACGTCCATTTGCCGTCGTAAACCGGCTGATAAGGAAACTCAAGCCCGTAATCGACGAACAGATCCTTGTTGAATAAAATGCTGAACGTTGCGTGAAGCGGATAAGTTAAATCGCTGACGCAGAAATACTGCTTGCCGTTGACGGTATAAGCGTCGTTCGCGGTTTGGTTGTACCAAGCGGCTTCCAAATCGATATACGGCACCTGTCTCCAGTCGTACAATTGGTTTTGCAGTATCAAATTAGGCATGTTCGAACGGCCGCCCCACGGTAAAACGATGTCGTAAGTACAATCGCCCGCGGCGTTGTCTTTGACTACCTGATCGCATATAGCCGTAGGATATGCTCTGTAGAGAGAAGAAATTTCCACGTTCAGAAGCTGCATGATTTCCATGTTGCGGTCGAACGCGGCGTCGTTGAGAACTTCGCCGTTTATTTCATCTATGATGATATAAGGGTTCCAGCCTTCAGCCGCCGGATCCCACGTGAGTACCGTGAAAGCGTAACCATTGTAATTTAAACCGCCCGGAATATTTTTGTAATAATCAATTTCAGTGTCCGCGGCGAAAATGGTTTCGTTGGATTTTGATTCGCGCTGGTTGGTGTTCGAATTATTTCCGCCGGTTTGGCACGAAACAAGCAGAATTAAAAGCAATAATAAAATTACCGGATATCGTTTCAAATTAACAACCTCCTATATTTATACGGTATTTCCAGGTCTCGGCGCGGTACACCTCTTTATTGCTGTACTGCCCTATTTTCGCCAGCCACAATTCGATATCTCCGCTTTCGCGGTCTTCAAGAATGTTAAAATTCGACAGTTGCAAATCCGCCGATTCCCAATCCCTTTTTGTATCGATGACCGTGAAGGATTCTTTTTTTGCCGTGCCGTATTTTTCATCGACTTCAACGATGTTGAGCGGCCAGCGCGGGTAATTGCCGTTGACATGATGGCTCGTCATGTTGCCCATCCAATATAGTTTGCCGGTACTGTTCGCGCGCAAAAAATATGAAATCGTCGCGGAGGAATATATGACTTCGCCGTCGTCAAAATGCCAAGGCGCGGGATTTGTAAAAGTTTTACCGCCGTCGTCGGAGTAACTGTACCATTTAAATCCCGGCGCGCCCGGTTCGATGCGCGTTTTCCAATTCGGCGCTTGCACGTTAGAACCGCGGAATACTACAAGTATGCGACCGCTTTCGAGTTCGGCGACCATCGG
>Ga0123353_10008054_pt1 | contig 14341 bp, 4 predicted proteins | sample TergutLab28metaG_3_FD_92763 | JGI IMG/M metagenome (GOLD analysis project Ga0123353, IMG submission 92763) | Labiotermes labralis P3 segment gut microbial communities from Petit-Saut dam, French Guiana - Lab288 P3 | ecosystem: Host-associated > Arthropoda: Insects > Digestive system > Gut ... | reverse complement strand
CACAGAAGTTCAAAACATGGAGAAGGTCAAACACTCTAAATTTTCTTACAAAAATCTGACAGGACTTTACTCCAAGTGTGTATATTTTAGTGTGTCCTTATCCAGTTACCTGAGACACAAGGCCATTTCATATCTTAACACACACCAGTGATGTTGACACTCACCTTCTGAAAATCATGCTGAAAACAACTCTGTGGTGTTCCTCTTCGACTTGCACGTTTGGGTGTCACAGCCTGACCCTCAGATAAATTTATCATGCATGACCTTGGTGTTAAAGGTTCATTCTTTAATTTCTTATTGGTTTCTTCAGTCTTTGAGATTTGACTTGTCTTCTCACTTTTACCACAATCTGTGCCCTGTTTTATTGTGTCTGCTGTTTCCAATTTTTGATGACCTGTCACTTTACCTCTTGTTCTGCTTGTTCTAGAAGGTGGTATAGGGTCAACTGTGTCACTTTGTATATTGCTGTCAGATGAAGAATATGACCGAGTTACCCTCTTTTCAGTCTTTGCTTGTTTTGCTCGTAAATGTTCATCATCTCCCTCCGTACTGAGTGTTGAATGTTTCACACCTTGCTGTGTTCTGCTAGAAGTATGTAAGGATACTGATGCAGTCTCTTCCTTTAGGCATGACAGACTGGCATTCATAACTTTGGTTCTACGTCTTATATTTCTCCCTGTACATTCATCAGAACCTACACTAAAACACAATGGTTTTTTCAATACTGACCCCTGTTTCCCATCTTCTGTGGGTAGTGTAACATTAGCAGACTGTTTCTGAACAAATCCTACATTTACAGGCTCTCTCCGCTTTCTGCCTGAAACTCTTGTACTGGATTCATTGCTTATATCTTTATAGCTTTCCAAGCCACTCCTACTCCTTTTTGGGCTGCATTTGTCAGAAATATTTCTCTGAAACTTCTCATCTGGAAGAACTTGATCCTTCACCTTTGAATGTTTAGGAGATACTTCAGTGACTGTTTCTGTATTCTTTTTTTCCTGTGAAATGTTGCTTACCACTTTTCTAGTACTCTGTCTTGTCATTTGTTGTAAAGACTGGTCATGTGACATCTCTGATGCAGATGTGACTGCATTACCTACTTTACTGTGTCTTGTTGACTTACGCTGAAACACACTTTGTTTAAAAGTAACAAAATTGTTTTCTTCATTTTTCTTTACAACTTCACATGTATCAGTGCTGCTGTCCTCTGAATACTTCAGTAACTTCTTCGAAGGTGATTTGGATGCAGACACATTTCTTGACCTTGTGGTTGTAGCTGTGCTGAGTTCATGATTTTCATTTGTCAAATTTTTAGAGTTACAGCTTGAGCTACCTCTGCTTCTTTTCTTTGGTCTTTCTTCTACAGAACTGATACTTCCTTGACTGTTACCACTTCCTAAGCTGTCTTGCACTTTCCAAGTCATTTTTCGCTGTCTTGAAGGTCGGCTGCTGCTTGCAACAGCATTCTCCATATCTTTGTTCTTATTAAGGATGTGTTCCTTTCTGATTTTCCCTGTTACTTTACAGTCATTATCTTTAACTGGTTCAGTCACTTCCTTGGATGATATCACTCCTTCCACGTCACTTGACCATTTTACTGACACAACTCTTTTATCTTGGTCCTTATTTTTGGTTGTGGTAGCTTCTGATTTTCTGCCTTTACCACTAATTTCTTTATCTGTGACAACTACTTCAGTTTCACTTTGTTGAATCTCTCCAGCACAGCCACTTGCACTGTAAAAGGATGTTATATCACTTGCCATACTTTTACTGTTATTTTGTAAAGAATCTTCCTGAGTGAGCCTCCTGTGTTTGCTGGCCTGAATGTCTGATGTATCACTTTGGACAAAATCTTCATGATGGAGTTCCCGTCTTCTTTTTCTACTGATTCGAGCTGCTGTCTTGGACATCACACTTACATCAGTAGAGCCTTCATCTGGCAGGTGCCTCCTACTAGCTCCTGCTGGAGTGCTTGAACATCTGCTGTCAATATTCAGTCTCCTTCGGTCCTTGGCTCTCTTATTTGGTAAGTGACTATGCCTAATAAGCTTAACTGTTGGCATGGTTTCCTCATCTTCAGTAGGAGTAAGTTCCTCTGCTTTGAATAGTGAGTCCTTCACTTCAGACTCTCTTTCAGCATTAGCCAAAATCTGTGATGATGGCATTATACGCTTTGACGTATCATTCAAACTCTCATATACTGGTACATCTGTGATATCTACAACTCTGTCATGCTCCCCAGAAATTGTCTTGTGATGTTCTAGAGGGACTTGCTGACTTTTACCAGAGTATGATTTGGAATCATTTCCATTTTGGATACAAGAATTTTCTGGTTCCATTCTTTTACTGACCAATGCTATTTCTGTAATACCCACCAAGATTTTCTGTGATTTGTCTACACCTTTACTGTGATCAGACGTCACATACCCCTGCAAGTCAGAATTCAGTTTCTGTTCTCTGTTTTCAGTTCTTTGATCTTGTGGCAGAGATCTTACAGCTGCACTCATCTGGGCATATGCTGCACCACAATCCTGCTTCTTCAGTTCTGTAGCTATAGGTTTTTGTACAGATGTACAGCTTTCCTTATATTTAATTGCTTTGTTACCAGGGTAATTTAGTTTTTGAGCTGAAACACTATGCATGTCAGCCACATGAGTTTTATTGCCCAAATCCTTAGGGCCTTTGTTTCCAAATGAACTACTCACATTTTCACCTTTGTGATCATCAATGGGTGTTTGTATGCTTACTGTATCATTTTCCAAAGAAATAACAGAAGCATTTGTAAAACAATCACTAGTTCTATTTTGAGTTTCTACAGTCTGAGTTGCAGCTTTAGAAACAGAGTCACTGCCATCATGGCCTGCACCTATTTGCTCTTCCATTGGAGAACAAGTACAGACCTTAGTAAATTCCTTCCCACTTCTGTTTGGAGACTCCAGAATTTGAGTCACTGCTTCAGAAATACTGCCATCATCATCATCATATGCTACATTTTTCATCTGTTCCACTGGAGAAGAAGTGACAGGCTTAGTAAAGTCTTTGCTACTTGTATTTGTAGTTTCAACAATTTGAGTTGCTGCTTCAAAAAAATTGTCATCATAATCGTACGCTACATTTTCCTTCTGTTCCCCTGGGAAAGAAGTAACAGGCTTACTGAGGTCTTTGCTACTTGTATTTGTAGTTTCAACAATTTGAGTTGCTGCTTCAAAAAAACTGTCATCATTGTCATAATCTCCAGAAGCATAGTTTGACTGTCTCAGTACTTCCATTCTACAGCTATGCACGACTGGTGGCATGTCTGTTTTCTTTTCCCAGGAAGATTCAGGAGGCTTTGTCAGGTCCCTATTTATATCTGGAGTAGATAATATTTGAGTCGGGGCTTCATATATATCATCATCACTATCTTTAAATTCTGTGGATATCTGTGTTGGTGTCTTTTCTTTCTCAGTTCTAACAACCACTGATTTGTTGGGAACTGAGGGCAATGAATCTTCCTTTAAAGAATCCTGGGGTTTTATAAATTTCCTATTATTCTTTTTGCGAGACAACAAAACTTTTTTTTTTTTTTTGGTAAATTTGTTTTTACACTCACTATTTTCAGGATCAGTGGGTGACTGTGTAGCTGGTTTTATATTGTCACTACGAATGGCGACCGAGGTTTCAGACAGATTTGAAATGACTTTTCTATTGGTAACTGGAGGTAAAATAATTTGAGTGCTGGCTTCAAAAATATTATCTGGATCCGTTTCATCCCCCGAGTCGTCACACAGTTTTGCACCTGCCTTGTTATTGCATGAAAGTGAATGAGTCGTGGCTTTAGCTGAACTCAATTTATTCGCAGTACACTTTTCAAATGACGCAGTTGCTGCAAGTGTCTTCTCAGATACAGACTGTACTACTATGCATTGCTCAGACACACCTAACAAATTTGTTGCAGTATCATCAAAATTTGTGAAATTTGATTTATTCTTGCTACCTCTCTGATATATTTCACTGAATGTTTCATTGGTTTTAGGAGCAGTATCTTTACACTCACTAGTCTGTGCTGCTTGCGAATTGAAGAATTCGTCATCTCCTTCCAACAAAGAACGATCAAAGTTATCTTCATTGCAACTTTCATCAAGAGATATTTTTATAACTGTAGAACTTTTTTTCTCATGTGATCTATCTAGCTGTACTTCTTGTTGGACACTGACGTCTGATGAATGCACCTCAGGTATTTCACTTCGAGAAACAGTGGCTGTTCCTTTTACTAAAACGGTGGAGTCAGTGATGTCTGCTTTTCCTTGCACTGAGTTTTTAACATCAACGTGAGAATTCAGACTGCCACCATCACGAACACAGTCTTTAGTTTGCTCGCTACAGACACCAACTGCACCTTTCCCATCCATCACAGCTGTTACATCAGCTTTCCCCAATAAGCACTGTACAGAACCATAAATTTCATCATCATGTTTATCAGACACGTAACTCACATCCTTAGCAATCACACGACTCACTTTCAATCTTTCATTAATATCACAGACTTTTACATTCCCCTGTTCACAGCTCGTCTGAACTACGTTTTCACTGCTTACTGCAACATGTTGCACTGTTTCACTGAGTCCATCATCTAACACACACTGTGTCTTGACTTCATACATATTATCAACATCTGCAGTTCCACTTGTAAGTATCAAATCCTGCTTCGTCTGACCACTTGGACTAAATAATTTAACTGTACCTCTAAAAGATGGTTCTTCACACTGTGTTTCTGCTTCAAACATGTCTCCTTCTTCTCGGTCTAGCATACTTGCACAAATCTTGCCTTCTTGAGGTACACTTGAACAATGTGAATTACTTGTTGGATGCTCACTCACAACCAAAGAGTCAATATCACACTGAGTTTCTGCTTCATATATACTGTCATCACTAATGTCCTGTTTCCACTCTGGGTGGTTCTTCAATTCTTTGTCCAATCCTACAGACTTATCTGATTTACCAGTACTGGTGACACCAACAGAACAATTGGCATCCGATTGAGAACATGGTGACTCTGCAACAGTAACAACAATTTTTGGCCTCACACATGATGGGCCTGGAGTTTCTGGAACAATGACTGTACCTGCAAAAAATATGAAAAAAACACTCGCCTAGTAACACAAGAAACTAAAGCCCAAGTATACACTTTACACATTCTGAACAGTAAACGTATTGATAAAATATATATCATTATACAACGCTTCACAACTGAGTCAATTTCAAAACAACTTCCCCCACCACTGTACTAGGATAGAAAAGAACTATATGACTAATGATGTTATTGCAAATTTGAATTCTTTGGTCGAACAAAAAGCAATTTGAAAGCTCTAGCTTTTGTGATCATGTATACCACATCTCTTACCAGTTTTTTTTGGGTATTACATAGCTGCAATGTAAAAAAAAAAAATATATACATATATTTCCATGGCAACAGGGTGATTTCTACTTTAATTCTTCAACCAACTGGGGAATATTAAACTCCTAAGTGTTACATGTTAGGCGATGTATGTGCAACTACCATATCCTTGTTATGACCCTGGACGATTATGGTAGCCAGAAAATTTAAAGATTCACCTTCAACTACTGAATTATTAACAGCAAGCATAGACTCAGATCCTGTTTCTGAACTGCTCTCATCATCAACATCCAGGTCATTAGAAAGTCTATGATATACAGCTGAGACATCTGCTAAATGTAATTTGGCCCCATCTGACAGCTGGTAACGAACGTGAGGCTGTAACGCCATCTGTAAAAAAAAAAAAAAATACAGTTCATACACGTAACAAGATTTTCATGTTGATGATGATGATTCATACCATGAGCTTCTGGATTATGCCACCATGCTGTAGTCTAGTAGATGGGTACCAACGTTTCAAAGAAATATACTTCCTCCTTCTTCACAGTAGACAATTATGGCACAAGTTCCTATGAAGTGTCTGTAACAAACTACCACCTTACACATGGTCATAACCAAGAAGATCACAATATTAACCTTCAAAGCTACAATAGTTACAAAACTATCAACAATTCATCATTCAAACTCTGCTTTTCATGATTCTCAGAATAAACAGTGGTAATTTCTCAAACAGGATTAACTAACTGGTCCTTGTATTGGTAATAGAGTGCAAATTCTGTGAGGCAGAGACTGAATTCTTAACTAGCATTCTGATGAAATTCGGGCTTCAACAAACTAACAGCTCAAGATCATCAGACATAAAATGACATAATGATTATGCAGTGCCAACAGCTGAAAAAAAGAATTCCTCTCATAATTTCAGGCTTCAGCTGCAGTGTAAATGAGATATTCCCTATTCTGGAATGTTACACAGCATAGCTTGGTTGTTAGTTACTGATCTTTTGAAACAACGTATCCATCCCATCAAGGGTCAGGCAGTCGAGACTGCTTGACTATTGAAGATGGGACAGATAGGTTGTCCCACAATTTTGGTTACTAACTACCACGCTCCACTGAGTTACATCCAGGAAGCGCAAAGATCTCAAGAAATCTTTTCCATGAAACTACTGTGTCTCAGATAAAGGAAGAAGTGTCTGAATGTCCCTGAGCATGGCAGCTGTCACAGCAACAGCATTATCACATACACAGCTGCATTACCCAGCATTTTAGAGTCCATTTTTCTCCTGCTCTCTACTATGCTCTCACAGAAGTCTCAAAGTGCAGACTTCCAGCTTCTAAGCAGCCGTCAGACCTTACGCAAAAACTTCTTGGGACATATCAGAACTTGTATTTAAGCACAAACGGTCTCTCTCTGAATACTGTTCTTCATTTCTGGCAAAGAAAGCTCATTCTCCTACAGTTCCCTTTATCTATTACTTCCCTGAATGATTGTGCCAAAATTTATCTTACATCATGATCAGAATCTGTTTCATCAAAAACTACAGGTCCCATAATTTTGGCATGCACTCACTGCACATCAGGCTCCTACTTTAAGGTCATGTAAAGGAATTTCATGAATTGTTTGCGGGTTTTAGCAGCACCAATATCTGTTACTCTGTTTATGTTCCTATTTGATGTAAACAACATGTCATCCAAGAATAACAAGTTTTAGTACATTATTGCTGTCCAGCACCAAACCTGTCATTCAAATGTGTATACTGTTCTTATACATGACACTGGTGACATGGGATATTACCATGTACTATCAAACGTTTGGGGAAGGGATATATTTGTGGGACAAACGTTCAAAAAATTGCAATTCCGACAAATATACTAGACATCCAAGACAATAATTTCACTTCTCAGTTTACAGCAATTATGCACTGATACCATGTAGTTTAGTAGGTTCCAACAGAACAGAGGAACCTGCTGTTCCCAACATGAGGGCAGAAGAATAGAAGATGGAAGCAAAAGATGCTTCTGATGTGTCAGCAGGTATCAAACAAACTATATGATGTCACACCCCAAAAGTTCAGAAACACTTCTTTTTTAAGATATGACATCCCAGTTGCATTGAGATATATAGAAATGGGGACAATCAGTCAAATACACAACACATATTTTTTACATATCACAGTTACATGTGTCAGCTAACTCAACATAGTCATTATCAGGCTGTACACAGAACAAGTGTCTCTATTTCTATATAATCTGAACATAGCAAAGATGTTGTATCTTAAAATTGTAGATGCCAGTCAGGCATACATCCCCCAATTCCAGAATCTGAAAAGGAGATCATATAATTACAATGCTAGTATCTACTCACACTAGAAATGCCTTTGGAATGATTCAGTTCCAAACTTCACCAGTAAATGTAACGTCTTTTTAAGGCTAAGATCTCCCCCATAACTTTTACGTAAATTATTTTCTTTGTACAATTCTGTGCATAACCTGATGATGGGTATAACATGGTAGCCAAAAAATTCAGCTGTGATGCATAAAAAATACATGATGTGTATATGACTGATTATATTCCTTTTTATATTAAACACACTGCTGTGAAAACCTGAAATCAAAATTTATTCTGTACTACTCTATGACCTTTGGATGATTAAAGTTCAGTTTAAAAATCCTCTTCATATATGGTAAAATACAAACATTCCAAAGAAGCATATTTTAATCTATTTTGCCTGACGTAAAGAGCTGGAAGATTTGCTGTTCATCTCTGAGTGAAGAAAATGCTGCAAACACCGTTTAAAAATACTGTCAGAGGACTTGTTGATGGCACTTCGTAAGCTAATTATCTGTAATTCTAAGGGTTATATTTGTCTTACTGGAATTTTGCAGCATGACAATTTTTGCTACCTTCCATAAGTCTGGAAAACACTGGAGCTTGAATGATTATCAACAAGGGATACATTTTTTCCATTATCAAAAAAGTGTAACATATTGAGCCACATGAACTTAAAAATGCAGAAGTCATAAGATGATGCTTTTTTGAAGTGATGATAAAAATAAACAGTAACTAATAAAGAAATGAAACTATAAACGGATATTCATGTAAAGATATGACCACTAAAGAGACAGAAATTATACAACGGGGAGGGGGGGGGAAAGAAAGAGAGAGAGAGAGAGAGAAGAAGAAGAAGAAGAAGAAGAAGAAGAAGAAGAAGAAGAAAGAAAGAAAGAAGAAGAAGAAAGAAAGAAAGAAAAGTATTTTTACACACATGCACCACCAAGAATTTTCAAGAGGGGCTAATAATGTGATTAGAAACTTATGCCTAAGGTGTCCAGAACTATCAGTATTTTTACAGATTGCATTGAGAAGGCTGTAAAACACATTCACACTCAGGATAGACGACTAACATTTTTTTACTAACAGTTTTAATTTCTAGTATTGACATTAATTTGGTATACACACTTCACATTTTAATTTTGTTTTGAAAAATGCTAATGGTGGGGAGATGTTTGTACAGCTTCCATTCCCTCCTGCAGCCAAACTTTCAACTTGCAAATACAAGATAACAAGTAATTTGCTGAAAAATATGCTACATTTATGCCCTGAGCATTTTGCAATAGAACATACCATGTCAGGTTCTATTATGAATACAGATTGCCATGAAAGCTCAAGCAGCATGTCATAAAGCACAGAAATATTTCAATGTCTGTATTTACTGTCAGTATGAACACAACACACAAAACACAACAAGTTCATTTTTCATCTACAACATATTTCAGCCATCTAGCACTGCCAGTTATGTGAATCATGTCTGCTACATACCCCATGAACAGAAAGAAATGAAAATTCGGAAATATCTTCTACCTTAAAATCAATAATAATTGCATTTTCAACCAATTTTAAACAACTCTTTTGTATTTTTCCTGTTATTCCCTTAACGGGAATAACAGGAAAACATATGTATTTTAACGCATTAACTGTGAAGGGGATGCCTCCACCTCAACATACTTTTCCAGGTATACTTTTGTGATTCTACCTGATGGTGGCTGAAACATGTTGCGGATGAAAAATGAATGCACAGTGTTCTATGTGAGGTGTTCATTCGGACAAAAAATAAGCTCTGATGATAACAAACACAACAAGGTGATGATACCAAAAAAAATTCTTTAATGAAGAACGTTACATGACTATTGAGGTTTTCATGGCACTTGGCCTTACAATCATTCTAATAGGATGTGATACCATGTAGTTTGGTAAACAGGTACAAATCCCACAAAGGGAGACAGAAGATTATTCTGAAGCACTGGCAATTGTGTACCAGAACATACCACATCATATCCAATCCCACACAGAAATTAAGACTTTTTTTTTTAAGTTAGAATTTACCTTGCCAAGGCGTGTTTTGTTTCGGCTGCCAAGATCATAGATTAGATGATTGTTTTCATCCACAACTTCAATCACAGCATGTTCCTTGGACAATGCCTGAAAAATCAAAGAAACAACAAAATTTCAGAAAACTACATAAGGAGCTAAAATGTGTTCACAGAAGCAGCTCAACAAGTAAAGTGGCTCAACACTAATGCTTATAAGGGAGGTACCCAGCTGGAACACTGAATGTCCTGACTGGACCTTTCATTAGACATTTCTGACAAACGGGAAGACAGCACTTAAAATTAGCGTACCCACTCCCTTCCATATCCCTTCCAATTCATAACTCTCTATTCATCTTATACTATACACTATGAAGCCTAAACTACTTAAAGAATCACAACATATACCATAAATAAATATCTTTGGTTCATATTACATCAAACTGATATGGGTTGTAGGCAAGGTGCTGGTAATACTGTCAGTATGCAAGGTTAAAATAATAGCCTACCACACACACGCAACATCTGGAGAATTAAAGTGCTGGCATTTTTCAGCAACTTGTCCACCCACTGAACTTTATTACATTATAACATATTGATGTTACACAAATAAGCTCTATGAATAGCCTGAGTCCACAGTGCCACTGAATTATGTTGACCTCTCCACCAGAGTCTCCTACAAGTTACCAACCCATTCTATTCAGCAGAATGTTGATAATGAAAAGTTACACTAGAAAAACGTGCTTTGGTGTGGATGCACAACAGCAAGCACAGTGGGAAGGATCACGCATCATCATTCTCACCACACACACATAACTTCTGGCTATGGCCTCAATACAGCATGATGTTACTGTCTCTACTTCCTGTTACACCAAAATTCCTTTACTCAATCACCTGTACATCCAGCACTTGAGGGAAGTATACATAAGAGCAGAAGATAAGCTTTCTACCAGAAAAAAGCTTCATTAATGGAACAGACAGTTCTCAGGGCCTCAAGGCCTTCCAGAGCATCTGCATATCAACCGATGTGGTATGTCCTGACACCTTGTTTCCTACTCAATCAACTTCTTTCCTTATGACGGCTACCGAATACAGAGAAAGGGGCCCTGATGACCCTGAATCAGCAGATAATGGTGATATGCAAATGGGATACTCAACTGATTAGCAGTGCAGCCCAATTATAGGAGCAATAAAAAAATTACATTTATGAATTTACATCAGAAAAGGTACAATTTGATAATCTGATATGAAAGGTGCTGAATTAAAGGAATTTTATTGCACTTATGCCTTTCCTCATTTTCTTATCTGTGCTGAAGCCACTACCACATGAGGAAATAATTAAACGTGCAGTTAATACAGTTAACAATTCTTGCTTCATATCCATCTCACATGAACGTTTCATAAACAATACTACACCAGTGTCTTACACAAAAATGTGTTTTGCAGCAATGCAAATTTATATTTTTAATACAATTTATATAATATATAATATAATTTTAATCAATCAGATGTTCACATGACAATTCTGTCTGACGAGACAAAAAAGGAAAAAAGTGAGTTGACATTCTCATGGTAATCAACATCACTTCCGGTATGTGAGAAGGTGTAGTCTGGTACAGAAGCACTAATATCTGTGAGAAATATGCTGCTCCATCTTCATCAAAAATTTGTTCCTGACTACATACAGTGTCACATCCCAAAAGACCGGTTGAGAACCATAGTGACAGAAGCCTGATACTGGACATCTAGAATCAAATACAATCCCCATCACCAAACTCTATTTCTTGAGTCACTTTAATATTATCCTACCATTTATGTTTAGGTCTTCCAAACACTCTCTTCCTTCAGATTTTCCAACAAGAGTTATGTTTGCATTTTTTAACCCTTGTACATGAGCCTTCTCAGTGAATACCTTACCAAGGAAGCCCTTGCATGGTTTGAGACTTCAAACTGGGACTAGTAATGCACACTGTGAAATCTACAGAGGATCTTGTGCTAATGTCTAAGGAAAAAATGGTGTTACAGGGCATGATTAATGGACTAATTGCAATTGGAAAATGCCATGGAATGGAAATGAATGTGGAAGAAAATATAAGGTAATGAGAATCACGAGGCAAGCATCCACAATTCAAATTATCATAGACCAAAAACAACTGGAGAATGTGGAATATTTCAAGTATATGGTTAGTATGATGACTTACGATGCAAAATGTACACTTGAAATTAAATCAAGGATTGCCATGACAAAAGAGGCATTCAACAAGCAGAAGGCCTACTTCACCAGCAAAGTGGACTTAAAATTTAAGGAAGAAACAAGTAAAGTGCTACATTTGGAGCACATCTTTTTATGGTGTTGAAACTTGGACACTTCAGCAAGTAGATCAGAAATACCTGGAATATTATGAAATGTGGCATTGGAGAAGGGTGGAGATCAGTTGGAACAATCACGCTTGAAATGAAAAAAGAATTACGATCAAGCAGGAAGATAATATCCTACAAACAATCTTGGGTAGGAACTGCCTTCTAAAACACGGTAGTGAAGGCAAGATAGGGGGAAGGATAGAAGTGACGGGAACATGAGAAAGAAGACATAAGAAGTTACTGGATTACCTTAAGGACAACGTAGGAACTGGAAATCAACAGAGCACGCACTAGATCGAACGATGTGGGGGTTATAAACCTGTTGTGGGACAGACTACAGAATGGCATGAATGAATGAATGAATAAATAAATGCATGCATGTGAGCCAAATGGCCTTCCCATTTAATTCTAATTTTATCACAATAATTATATGATAAGCAGCATAAATTAAGGTACTAAGCCCTCATCCAGACAGCCACAAACAGGGACGCATGCATTTAAGCACACATAACACCCCCCCCAGCTCTCTCTCTCACTCTCTCTCTCTCTCTCTCACACACACACACGCACACACACACACACACACACACACACACGTGCGCGTGTGGGTTCCTTGCTGTCCATCGGAATTACTACAGCGCCATGATGTCTATACAGTATTCCTACAAGAGGCAGAAAGATTCGGTTGTAATCTTCTCCACTCTCTGAACCCACTGGTTCTTGTGACTAATTTCTTACTTCTAACCATATAATGCCACAAGAAGGAGGTAGCAATTATGTAACTAATCAGGTTTTACTGTCACTTATTTAAAATAAAATCTGAGTCAAACCGTTAGGAACACACAATTCATCTGAAAGTTTGCAGTTACTGTGAAATATGAGCCTCCAGATATGGTGGGTACCTGTGAATACGTACGTTGAACAGTCTGACGCATAACTTATTTGAAGGCCAAGGGTTAATAAAGGTACACCAGCAGTCCTCAGATATAGAGGGTGGGCATGAATATGTTTAATGAGCAGGCATGGGCAGTGAAAACACTATATTCAATGATTAGCTCGCACGCGTTTTGGCCTCAACTGGCCATCCTCAGAAATACTCTTTCAGACTATTCTTTGAGGGCACTGAATAATTTAGATTATTGTAAGTACATTAAATACACATATTTGTGTTGATTAATAGTACACATTTTGGAACTTATTTAAAATCCTGTTACATATTTGTAAGTCCAAAACAGCTAAAAGAAACAATGTGTCACTGTTGCACAGTGAGTCCGACATAAATTAACCGACTTTAACATACTGCAGCCCATGTCATATTCAAAGGTCCAAATGTCCCACGTTTAATTCATAATTTAACTTGCAAAGAATGCCACAAAACCGAATCCCTTTGAAATCATACCATTACAGACCACAAGGAAGGAGAACAATTGGAAGACCGAAGAAGCGTTGGCGCGAGCAGCTGTAACTCTGGAGACGGAATGGATCAAAGGGTCCAATCCTTGATGTTTATGGTGATGATGGGTCGTTCCATTTACACAACTTTATTTGCAGTATTTACTGCAACATGTTTCGACCCTAAAGGGTGATCATCAGGCTAAATACTTGTTAAACCACATAAAAGGCTGCATAATGGCTCTGCTAAACTGAGACATCATTTCTTATCCACTGATGTTAACAGGTGAAGGGGTTTTTCCATAAATGTCATATAAGACCTGTATGTAATGATGTGTGTCATGTTTTTTATTTAAGTGCCCTCTTTGCATATTTAGGTTTGTGCCGTAATTGCGAAATTTTCGAGTTTGGGTTTTGTGGGGGTACAGGTCGGATGGGATAAGTATGGCAAAGAAGCGGCAAACGATTACACTTTTTTCATGGAAAATGGAAAGAAAATCATAATTGTTATTCAGTATGCATAAAATTTTACACGTTCTTCTGTCAAGGTTAACTCCAAATGAAGATGAAATTCTTGGGGATAATTACGAGGGGGTGCTGATAAGTCCTTAGCCCGACCAGGAAGGAAACAAGCTACAGCGACCAAACTCGGGATTTATTCAACATACTCCCCACGAAGCTCAATACACTGCTTAACCTGTTGCTCTAACGTTTGCAAGCCACTCAAAAAAATCCAGAAGGTTATCCGTCCAACCAGGTCTTCGCGGCAGCAATGATCTCCGCGTCGGACGAAAAATGGCGAAATTTCAATTTCTTTTTTTAGTTCAGGGAACAGTTGGTAGT
>Ga0123353_10008052_pt1 | contig 14342 bp, 9 predicted proteins | sample TergutLab28metaG_3_FD_92763 | JGI IMG/M metagenome (GOLD analysis project Ga0123353, IMG submission 92763) | Labiotermes labralis P3 segment gut microbial communities from Petit-Saut dam, French Guiana - Lab288 P3 | ecosystem: Host-associated > Arthropoda: Insects > Digestive system > Gut ... | reverse complement strand
ATGAAGGTTCCAATTTTTGGGACGCTCCGAGAAATACCGCACGGAGAATGGTTTCAAAGGGCGATGGTGTTTTTACCTGGTCGTATAATTTTGGATCATCGGGTTATTTCAGGGTTATCTGCCGGGATAATGGTATTATCTTTTCCCCAACTCCGGCAGAAATTGTTTCAACAAGTCCTTTTAACGGTACATGCAATCTGACAACTGAACGTACCATGTTAAGCCGTTCCCAGCTGAGTTCAATATCAACATCAATCCAGCAGTCAAGTATGTCCTGGCTGCCTGCTGCGGGGAATCAAACAATAACGGTTGATTTGAAAACCAGAAAGATAAAACAAACTGCCTACAATTCAGGTACCGACGGCCCTCTGGCTGATCCCAATACAGGGGAAGACGGGGGAATTGTTATCGGCGGAACCATTACCGAAACCGGCGGCAGTACCGTCGGTGATATCGGCACAGGTGAAATAGATACAGCTACTGTCAGCAATATACTGTTATACGGCAGCGGCTGCTCCACGGGCTGGACTACCAACCAGAACGCCTCCGGTGCAATTAAACTCTATGTCCAAAGTCCCAATGTATATGCCTGGAAGGGACCCCTTATCGGAGGTTCCGGTTCCGACGGACAGTTGAAATTCCATAACGGATCCCAGGATATCGGTCCGGGCAGTTTTACGTCTGTTCCCGGCAGCGGCGGTTCCTATCCCGTCCAGCAGGGATCAGGTTTACCCTGCTGGCAGATCAGTGCGAGCGGAACCTATATTGTGCGTCTTGATATGAACACCAGTCAGGTTAGTTTTATTGTACAGTAAGGAAATAAATTTATGAAACATTTTTTAACAATAATTGTTGTCTGTGCCGTTTTTTTATTAATCGTTTCCTGCGGCGGTTCTCCGCAGCCGAGAGGGGAAAACTCCGGACTGGAAGGGGAACTGGTAGTCTGGCTGGATAACGACGCATGGGCAAGGGAAAGTATTGCTGCTTTCAGGAAAACAAATCCCGGCCTGCGTATCCGTTACCAGAAAGTAGGCAGCATAGATTCCCGTCCCAAGGTTGCCCTGGAAGGCCCTTCGGGCATGGGTCCCGATGTTTTCATCATGGCCCACGATAATATGGGAACTGCTATCAGCGACGGAATCTGCGAACCGTTTTCCGCAGAACTCCATGCAAAATACAGTGATTTGATTCTGGAAACCGCACTTGGCACCTGCGTTTCCGAAGGTATCCTCTACGGGGTTCCTTTGTCAACGGAAAACATTGCATTTTTTTATAATAAAAATTTGTTGGGCAATAACCCGGTTCCCCAAAGTTTTGAGGAAATTATCGCTTTTGCCGAAAAATGGAATAACCCCCGTTCAAACAAATACGCTCTGCGATGGCCGGTTGAGGACGCGTATTACAATTACTTTTTCCTCACCGCCGGCGGAATGAGCCTTTTCGGGCCATCGATGGATGACTATAAAGACCCCGGATGGGACAGCGAATCCGCCGCAGAAGGGCTGCGGTTTTATAAAAGCCTGCGCAATATCTTTAACGTTCCTTCGGGAGATACATATCAGGACGCCTCTGTGGGGCTGTTTATCCGCGGGGAAGTTCCTTTTACCATTACCGGCCCCTGGCATCTCAATGACATGAAGAGAAGCCGCCTTAATTTCGGCGTAACCAAACTGCCGACCATTAACGGAAACCAGCCCAGGTGTTTTTCCGGGGCGATAGCCGCGGCGGTTTCGACTTACTCAACAAACAAGGAAGCGGCTTTTGCCTTTATCGAATTCCTTGCCGGAATTGAGGGCGAAACCATCATGTATAAAACTACCGGCAAACTTGCCGCCTATAAAGACATCAGCGGAATTGAAGGCTTGCGGGATGATCCTTACCTGAAAGGGATACAGGAACAGGCCCCCTTCGCCGATCCCATGCCGGTGATTCCCGAAATGGCCCATGCCTGGGATATTCAGAAGAATCTGCTTGTTTCGGTTTGGAACAATACCCAGACAATAGAAGCGGCACAAAAAACTGCAATGTCCGCCTACGATACTGCCCTGATCATGTCAGGCAAAAGACGGTAAGCCGCAATGAAAAAAAACCTGTTCCTTCTGCCGGTTGCAGTTTTACTGGTATTTTCCTCCTGCTTTTTAATTGCAGATAACGGAGGAAATGACGGTGAAAACAGTCAACTCTGGCTGATAGGATCGGTAAACAGCAATTCCCTTAAAAATCCAATTCCCTTTGCCGCGCAGGGAAACGGTGTATATGTCTGGCAGGGTAATCTGCCCGCGGGCCAGCTTCGCTTTAACGGAGATCCCGAACCTTCCTACAGCGGCATCTGGTATGGTCCGCAGACCAATGGTGAAATACCTCCAAACGGTGTTTCCATTTCCATGTTCAGCAGCAATTATACCTGGACCATTGATATTCCGGCCAACTATACTATTACCGCGAATGTTCCCGCCATGCGGGTCACATTCAGAAACAATTCCGGCGGTTCCGAACCTGTTGAACCTGTCGGTCCCCATCCTAAGGGGATATACGGTAATTATTATGAAATTTTTGTCGGCTCCTTTTATGATTCAAACGGTGACGGTGTCGGTGATATCAGGGGGATCATTCAGAAACTCAATTATCTCAATGACGGAAATCCCGATTCTGCCGTAAGCCTCAATATCGACGGTATTTGGCTCATGCCCATTAATCCTTCCACAAGTTACCACAAGTACGATGTCAGAAATTATACGGCTATCGATTCTTCCTATGGTACCATGAACGATTTTGAGGATCTGATCAGTGAATGTAATAAACGGGGTATACGGGTAATTATCGATCTGGTTGTGAATCATACATCAACCGGCCACACCTGGTTTCAGAATGCCCGCAGCGGCAATGCCGTTTATCAGGCATATTATAATATTTCCGGTGTTAAGGTTAACAACTACTGGTATCAGCTGCCCGGCAGCAATCCGCCGAAATATTACGAAGCGGTTTTCTGGGATCAGATGCCTGACCTGAACTACGATAACCCGGCAGTCAGGGCGGAAATGGAAAAAATTATTGATTTTTGGCTTGACAAGGGTGTTTCGGGATTCCGGCTGGATGCGGTAAAGCATATCTACGAAATTCACGGTACGGGTAATAACAAATCATCGGATCACAATAAAAACGTTGAATGGCTCAGGTGGTTTACCAATTACTGCAGATCAAAAAAAGATGATGTATACATTGTTGCCGAAGTTTGGGAATGGGGTATTGATCTGAACAAGAGCTATTACTCAAGCGGAGTTCCGTCAAATTTTAATTTTTACGCGGCACAGAACCGTATTCCCACTTACGCCAAATCCGCTGTACCGGCAAGTGATTTTGCTTCGTATGTGGTTAACTGGAATACCGAAATAAAAAAAGGAAGCAGTTCCGCCATTGATGCGCCGTTTATCAGCAACCATGACATGAGCCGTATTGCTTCGGTTATCGGCAACAACAGCACACAGCAGAAAATGGCCGCTTCCATGCTGCTCTTTTCGCCCGGCAATCCCTTTATTTATTACGGGGATGAAATCGGCACGACAGGTACTTTGCCTAACGATCAAAATGCACGCGGACCGATGAGATGGTCTCGTTCCAACCGTATTGGAGAAACAAAAGGTCCGGGCGGCAACAGTCAGGCTTACTGGGACGCCTCCAGTGTTTCGGAACAACTTGGAGATTCAGGTTCTGTTCTGCGGTTCTATATCGATACGATGAACCTTAAAAACCGTTACCCCCAGATTCACTGGGGAACACCGTCCCTCTTGTCCACATCACAGGGTAATTCCATTTCTGCCTACAAAATTTCTTCAGGCAGGGCCGACGAAAAAGATCTTGCTGTTGTGCACAATCTTTCAAACAGCAGCCAGACAGTAACGATTACCGGAGCAGCCGCCCTGGGGGGAACACTCAGTGCAGCCGGAGCGTCGGCGGCAAAACCGGTATTGTCCGGAAATACACTGACCATGCCGGCTTTTACCACTGCCATAATCGAGTATTAGGGATAATAGGCCGGATTCTTTCTTTTCCGCTTTGTATTTACCGGATACATTATTATATTTTATAAATGAGGAGCGTTTAATGAAACCATGCAAAGCTTACGGATTGTTGATACTTTTCATCATTTTGTTTTTTCCCCTTAATCTGTACGCGCAGCAAATCCGTTTCGGCACTTATTCCGGAATAGGGTTTGAGTCAAAATTTGACAGTAGAACATTTGAACCCTTTGATGCCTGGACCCAGTTCAGGGGTTTGTTACGTTTTCAGGCCGAAGCGTTCGGCGCCCTGTACATAAACGCAGAAATGGCCATGGAAGGCGGGGCAAGCCTGTATAATACCAACAATGATGTTGGGTGGGGTGACGGATGGAAACATTTCTTTACCGATATGCTGACCAATCCCATCGCGTATTACAGCAATCCCCCTTCACTGGATCAGTTCCGGATGACTTTCCAGAATCCCTGGGTAATTACCGACCTTGGCTATAAATATGCAAAACTGCCCTGGCACCAGAATGCCCTTTGGATGACAGTAGACGGGGATTGGGATGCCGGATACAACAGTACCGGCGGTTTTGTGGCCTTGTCGACAGGCAGCAGATTCACCAATATCGGGCCTGTCCGCATCAAAGCGGTTGTATCCCCCAACAAGAGCGCAGATCGTGCCGGAAATCAATATGGCTTTTTCGGCTGGATAAGCGGCGATTACCGCGGTCATCTTCTGGATTTCCAGTACAACGGCGCTTACGGCAAAAACGGCTGGGATTCCATTTTTGATGAAATTTACGAGGCTGATTATATACTGGGTTATTCCACCAGGTACCTTGGTCTTGGTATACAGGCGAACCTCCTGATGAACATATGGGGAGCCGAAAAAAAAGTTACTGATGACGGTGTTGAATACCGTCAGTTGTATACCCCGTCTTCATCCGATGTGGTAAACGCACTTCCGGAAGCCGAACTTATAGAAAATATGGCTTCCGCTGTCAGATTGTCCTATGATTTAACCCGCTTCAGGGCAGGGAAGGCGTCACTGGGTTACCGTTTCCGCGGTTCCCAGGCAAACCTCATGTATGTAAAACAGGACGGCGGCGACAACCGCCTGTCGGATCAGCTGGGGTACAGAAACACCCAGTATGTTTATGTCAATTATACATTGCCTCCCCTGGTGAACAGCCTCAGCGCCGGGATCAATGCCGGATCCGAATCCGTTTTATATAAAAACGGGAGGCATATCCCCTATAATAATCCTGATAATGTTATTATCAATTTTAATCCGTGGTTTGATTATGATCTCCGTTATCTCCGCCTGAACGCCAGGGTATGGGGTTATATGGATATGAGCGTGCGCACTGCCGAAGAAGACAGGATACGCCGGGGCGGTTCGGAAAGCGCATTCCTTTTCTCAAAAGCGGGGATTAGGGTGGAAACAGGTATGATACACCGGGCAGTCCGGGGTGTTGAAGTATTTGCCGGTTTTGACAATCAGGAAGAAAATTACTGGTATAACACATACCTCGCAACGGTAAAACTTCCCAGGCGCTGGAATGCCCAGGGCGGATTTATGATGCGGATTCCCCAGGGTGATACCGATAACAATCCCAACCCGCTTGGATTTTTCGCGGGAGCCGTTCACCGGCTGCCCATTATCAGCCGTCCTGTCCTGTATGCGCAGTTTTTGTGGAACATGAATCCCTATAAAGGATTCAACGACGGTATCCATAATTATGATTTGGACGGATATTTAACATCCGGATGGGCAAGAAATTCCTACAGCGGCGATGCTGCCATACGCGCCGGCCTCCGCTGGGAACTGTAAATGAGGAGTATAAACATGAATATAAACAAACGATTGCCCGCAGTGTTATTTATACTGATCATAACAGTTTTATTTGCCGCCTGTCCTACCGCGTATCTTAACCTGCCCACTCTGGATGATTTTCTGACCAATATGATCGAGGGTAAACTCGGGGGAAAAATTATCGCCGTAATGGAAGCGGAAAACGGTGAACTGGTTCATCTTGGCCCCTGGGGCAGTCCCGTGATTTTGAGAAACAGCGGTGTTGCTTCCGGCGGAGCGTATGTCAAGGAGATGAGTTTATACCACGGGTATGTGGAAGTAACGGTTCCCGATACGGTTCAGGCGGGCGCATACAGCCTTGCCCTTGGATGGAGCGGTTCTTCGACCGGTTTGGTTACAGTTACTGTTAACGCCGGTAAAATTGATGAACAAATTATAAAAATGAATTTTAACAGAAACGGTGAAGACTGGGATATGAAGGATCCGCAGTATCTGACGGTCACTGCCGGAACGTCCTTTAAACCCGGGGATAAAATCCGCGTTCACAGCGGCTTTGCAGGCGAATCCGGCACCCCCCAAAGTTACAGCGGGGGGCATATCAATCTTGATGCCGTGTATCTGTTTGTTCCTGATGAAACAGAATAATGATGTGATTAAGACCGGAAACCTTTTTCGGGTAAACGGTTAAAAATATTTATCAAGGAGAATGAAAATGAAAACAAAGATTATGTTTGGCGCGATTGTTGTTCTGGCCCTGTTTTGCGCCGGTTTGACAGCCTGTATGAGTTTACCCGAGGGCGGTAGCAGTTCTACGATAACAATCCACTATTACCGTTATGACAAATTTTACGATGGATGGAATCTGTGGGTTTGGCCGGCGGATCCCGGCGATGAAGGGCAGGGTTACAATTTCGGTGCGCCTGATGAGGAAGGCTGGGTGACAGGAAAAATTTCCATACCTTCCTATGTTGTGGAATATGGATACATAGTCCGTAAAAGCGTACCGGGAAATGACTGGGACGCAAAAGATATTCAGGAAGACCGTTTTGCACGCGCGAAAGAAATATGGGTGGTAACCGAGGATCCGCGCACCTATACCTCAAAACCGGGTATTAAAAAATAATTACACAGGGATGATCCATGGTAAACAGAAGTAGTTTCTTTTTCCCGGTCTTCATGGCGGTGATACTCCTTTCCGCCGTGTTCTTTTCCTGTACGGGCATGGCGCCTTTTACGGGGGAAAATACCCTTATTGTCCATTACTACCGGTTTAACCGGGATTATGACGGATGGAATGTGTGGGTATGGCCTTCGGAACCGGGCGGTGACGGCGCCGGTTACAGTTTTGGTTTCCGCCGGGCAGGCGGTTTTGTTACTGCCTATATCGATTTGAAAAGCGATGTAAAGGAAACCGGTTATATTATCAGGCGGAAAGCCGGCGGAAATGACTGGGCGGAAAAAGATACCAACGATGACCGCTTTACCCGCGCCAGGGAAATCTGGGTAATACAGGGAGATCCCGAAACCTATACCCAGCGTCCGGATGTAAGCAAAATGCCCATTAGGTTTGCATCGGCGGAAAATCCCAATACGGTATTTGTTTCCCTGATGAGGATGCCCAGGAATTACAATAATTTCTCCGTATACCAGGACGGGAAAAAACTGGATGGAATTTCCCTGCAGGGCAGGCATGAACTGCAGGTTATTATCAGCCTGAATGAACCCATAAGCGATCCGTCAAAAAGAATTGTGGTGCGGGATGAAAGCGGCAGGTTTTCCGACAAGGACGTTACCATGCGGAGGATCCTTGACGATTATTACTATGACGGGGACGATTTGGGCCTTGTATACAGTTCCGATCAAAGTGTATTTAAACTGTGGGCGCCAACTGCCGAAACGGTTTCCCTGGCCCTGTATGACGATGCGGGCATTTACAACTCTGCCGGGAAAGTAACCGAAAATGAAACGGATAACCTTTTCCCCATGACCCGTGATCTTTCCACCGGCGTCTGGTCTGTTTCGGTTCCCGGAAATCTGGACGGTAAATATTATCTGTACCGTGTGCAGTTTGTCAGCGGAAAAGTGAACTGGGCGGTGGATCCGTATGCCAAAGCAGTGTCGGCTAACGGACAGCGGGGTGCTGTTGTCAATCTTGCAGAAACGAATCCCGCCGGATGGAGATCTGCGGAAAAACCTCCGTTCTCCGGGGCATGGCAGGACGCGGTTTTGTACGAACTCCATGTACGGGATTTTTCCATTGATGAAGATTCCGGCATGGTAAACAAGGGCAAATTCCTTGCCTTCACAGAACGCGGTACAAAAAACAAAGCCGGCTTTCCCACCGGCGTGGATCATATAGCGAACCTGGGTGTTACCCATGTTCATATAATGCCTGCCTATGACTTTGCTTCCATTAATGAACTGACGGTGGATGATCCTGATTCAGGCAATCCCAAATTCAACTGGGGTTATGATCCGCAGAATTACAATGTTCCGGAAGGCTCGTATTCCGGCAACCCCCGCGATCCAAAGGCGAGGATAATTGAATTCAAACAAATGGTGCAGGCGCTTCACAATGCCGGCCTGCGCGTGGTAATGGATGTGGTGTACAACCATACCTATGAAACAGGCGGCGGACCTTTTGAATCCGCCGTGCCTGGTTATTATTACCGGACTAACGAATACGGCGCCTTTACCAACGGTTCAGGCTGCGGAAATGAAGTTGCTTCCGAACGGCCCATGGTCCGTAAATTTATTGTTGATTCCTGCCTTTACTGGGCACAGGAGTACAATATCGACGGATACCGTTTTGATCTCATGGCGATAATTGACCGCGATACCATGCGGGAAGTTACCGAAAAGCTGTGGACCGAAGTTGATCCCGGCCTTATCATTTACGGCGAGCCATGGCAGTCCGGCGGTTCCCCCCTCCATTATTCACAGATGATGAGCATAGGCGCCCAGCGGGGAACCGGTATAGCGATATTTAACGATCGCATCCGCGGTTCCATCAAGGGCGGCAGTGACGATAGTTCACGTGGTTTTGCCACCGGGCAGGCAACCATGGAGTCCGGCATAGTTAACGGAATACGGGGAACGGTTGACGGTTTTGCCGATCGTGCCAGCGAAAGCATCAATTATGTTACAAGCCATGACAACCTTAACCTCTGGGACAAGATAAGCATTTCTTACGGTGCCCGTGATATGAAGGGAAACCCGTACAGTCTGATTGATCCGGATAAACCCCTGCTGGAAAACAATGCGGTGCGTTCGTCGCTTCTGGCAAACGGCATTATTTTTACCTCCCAGGGGATTCCCTTTTTCCCGGCCGGGGATGAAATGCTGCGGAGCAAATTCGGGGATCATAACAGTTATAAAAGCCCCGACAGCATTAACCGCATGCGCTGGGAAAATGCGGGTAAATACCGCGAGGTGGTTGAATACTACACCGGGCTTATCCGGCTGAGGAAAGAACATCCCGCTTTCAGAATGGACAGCAAATCCGATATGGACCGAATTAATTTCCTGTCATCGCAGGACAGGCTGGTAGCGTTTACCATCGGTGATAACGCAAACGGCGATTCCTGGCGCACGGTTTTTGTTGCGTATAACGCCGGTGACGGCAGCAGGACAATCAATCTGCCGGGAAGCGGTACCTGGTACCAGGTTGTAAATGATCGCAAAGCCGGTACAGCGGTTCTTGCCGAACTCAGGGGAACGGTAACACTTCCGCCGCTTTCCATGGCGGTACTGCACGATTGAAATGAGGAGCATTGCATGAAAAAGAAATTTGTTTTTATCACAATGGCAGTTTTTATTTTTTGTTTATTGCCGGGCTGCCCGGACGGAAGCAGTCCGTCAAAACCGGTTGATAAGTCAGAAATAGATTCTGTCTGGCTGGTAGGGCAAATCACCGATTGGCTCACCGGTCCGAAGAAACCCATTCAGTTAACCGATGAGGGCGGCAGAATTTTTACCTGGACAGGGACAATACCCGCTGCTACCTACCTTAAATTCAGCGGCAACAGCGAAATGCCCGATGATTATGAATCCGGCATCTGGCTCCGTCCCCGGCCAATCAATATCTCCGTTGAATGTAAAGTACTGGGCGAACCTGAAACTTCCGGTTTTGATATTTTTACTAGCAGCGGGGATACAAACTGGGTAATTGGTTACGCAGGTACCTATTCCATTTTTGTGGATCTGGAAAACATGGAAGTTACTTTTACCAGGGATGAAGGGGAAGAAGTAGGCGATGAACTGTCTGTCTGGCTTGTGGGCGCTTCGCTCGGCTGGGATTTGAATAAATATCAGATGGATCCGGTTTCCGGAGAGACGAATGTATTTACCTGGACAGGTAATCTTAAAGCGGCGGCTCCGGAAGGCATTTCCTTTTCCCATAATAAAAATGGTCCTCCCGACTGGAATAACCCTGTTCTGAAAAAATGGTTTGCCGCTTCCCGATCCGGAATTATTGTCGCCAATAAAACCGGCGGGCAGTCTTTTGATCTCGTTGAAAGCAATACCCAGGCCCCCATGTTCGGTATTGCTGTCCCCGGTGAGTATACCATTACACTTGATGCGGAAAACATGACCGTCGTGTTTTCGCTGTATGAACCGGCGGAAGAAGATGATGATTTTGATGTATGGCTTATAGGTTCATCAATTGGATGGACTATACCTCCTGTTGCCGATCAGAAAATGGAAAAAGAAGGAGACGGTGTTTTTTCATGGACGGGAAACCTGATCGTGGCAAATGCCGACGGTGAAGGGGTTTCATTTGTCAGCAGTAAACTGGGCGATCCCGGCTGGTGGACCGGTATCTGGTTTACTTCTCCGGAGGAAGATTTGGGAGACAGAACCGTATTGGATATTTCTGAAGAACAGGAATTCGATGTAAGGGGATTCCCCGGCCAGGATTATCTGTGGAATATTATTGCGGAAGGCAGTTATACCATCACCCTTGATACCGGTGAAATGAAAATTTTGTTTATTAAAAACGATTGATAAAGTAATTGAGTTTTAAAGGAGGTTTTATGAATAAAGTATTGTTAACATTATTGGGAATTCTGGCGCTGTGTGTCGTTTTTTCCTGCGCTTCCAGGGAGGCGGCTGTTACGGAACAGGTAAAGGAAGAAGAGCCCGGCCCGTTCATCCAGAAGGAATCCCCCGGCGGAAATTACGGGGTATACTATCAGATTTTTCCCGGTTCTTTCTGCGACAGCAACAACGACGGCATAGGTGATCTGAGGGGGATAATCCAGAAACTGGATTATATCAATGACGGCAATCTTGCTTCCGACCGGAGCCTGCATGCCGACGGCATCTGGCTTACGCCGATTCACCCCTCCCGCTCATACCACAAATACGATGTTATCGATTACATGGCGATAGACCGTTCTTTCGGCACGATGGAAGATTTTGATGAATTAATCGCCGAATGCAATAAACGGAATATGAAGGTAATTATCGACCTGGTACTGAACCACACATCGATAGAGCACCCCTGGTTTTTGGCGGCCCGCCGCGGCGATAAAAAATACCTTGAATATTACAATCTTTCCGATTCAAAACTGAGCAATAAATATTATCCGCTGGGTTACGGCGGAAAATTTTACGAAGGTGCGTTCTGGAGCGAAATGCCCGACCTGAACCTTGACAGTCCCGATGTGCGGGAAGAGATAAAGGCCATTGCATCATTCTGGCTGGCAAAAGGGGTCGCCGGTTTCCGGCTTGACGCTGTTCTGTTCTATTACGAAGACCAGCAGAAAAGCGTCGAATTTCTTTCCTGGGTTACCGATTACTGCAAATCCGTAAAAAGCGATGTGTACATGGTCAGCGAAGTTTGGGATACCGCCGGAACGATAATGAATTTCTATGAAAGCAAAATACCTTCCCTGTTCAATTTTACCTTTGCCCAGGAAAAGGGCATGCTCCCCATTGCCGTCACTACCCAGAACGGCGCCAATCTGGCGACAGCAATGATCAACTGGAACGCAATCATAAAGGAAAAAAATGAAGAAGCCATTGATGCGGTTTTTATTTCAAACCATGATCACAACCGTTCTGCAGGTTATTTTAACCAGGATCCGGTAAAAATAAAAATGGCGGCGGCCCTTTACCTTACCATGCCGGGGAACCCTTTTATTTACTATGGTGAGGAAATCGGAATGACCGGCAGCGGCAGGGATGAAAACAAACGCGGCCCGATGATCTGGTCGGTAAAGAACCGTACCGGTATCCCCAAAGGCCCTTTCGGCATGGATTGGCGCTGGAATACTTCTGCCGGTGTGGAAGAGCAGTTACGGGATCCCGGATCGCCCCTGCGGTTCTACATTGAAGCGGTCAGGCTGCGCAACCTGTATCCGGTATTGATTTACGGAATGCCGAAGGAATTGAAAACCGGCGATCGATCAATTGCCGCATGGTCAATTTCGGACGGGGAAAAACAAATCGCAGTTATTCATAATGTCGCCGCCGCCGTAAAAAACATCGAAATTGAAAAAGCCCTCTCCCTGTGCGGAACCCTGACGGCCGGAACTTCCGGTACAAAACCGGTATTGTCAGGCAATACCCTGACCCTGCCGCCCTTTTCAACAGCACTGGTGGAAATGGAAAAGACAGCGGAAATGAATGAAATTGCCGAAAACACGGAGGATTAGTTTAACTTACTAGTAAATGCCGTCGTTTTTGCCGATAATTAGCTAGTGTTCTGTTTTATACAGATATCACTATTATTGAATAAAACAGATCACCAGGAGTACATATGAGTGATACCGGTTTTCCCGTTAACAATAAACCCCGGAATAAAAAAATTCCCCTTTCCTGGATATGGATTCTTTCCACGTTGCTCCTCTGTGCAATATTTGCCTTTGTTTCGGTTCCCGGTGTGCTTGCCCAGGTGCGGGAAGTCGGTACCCAGGCTGCGGGTCAGGCGGGCAATACGCAAACCACCCGCAATTACACCGAAACCATTCAGTGGGTTTTTAATTTTATCCAGAGGCATTATGTCGAAGAGGTAAACCCGAAAGTTATATTTGAAGGGGCGATGAACGGAATATTCAACGCCCTCGGTGATCCATATTCTGCTTTTCTGCCCGAATCGGAAATGAAAGATTTAAACGATACCACCCAGGGTTCCTTCGGCGGAGTGGGGTTGTATGTTTCCAAACCGGGTACCACAGGTTCCGACGGCAGGCCGGTTTTTCTGGAAGTTGCCGCACCGATTGAAGATACTCCCGGCTGGAGGGCGGGTATAAACCCCGGCGACCAGATTATCCAGATAGATGACGAATCGACCGATGTGCTTACCCAGGACGAAGCGGTGGCCCGTATGCGCGGCGTTCCCGGAACTGTTGTCAGGCTGCTAATCCGCCGGGGCGAAAAAATTGAATTCCCCGTTACCCTGACAAGGGCGGTGATTGAAGTTCCCACTGCCAAACATGCGATGATTGGCAATATCGGTTACCTTAAACTCCTTACCTTTACCCCCATGACGGCTGACCGCGCCGCGGACGCCATTGCCTATTTCAAATCCAAAAATTATCAGGGCATGATACTCGATCTCAGAAACAACTACGGCGGTTTATTGAATTCTGCGGTTGACATTTCCAGTTTGTTTCTGGAAAGCGGAGTAGTGGTTACCACCAAGTCTCGCATCGCATCCGAAAACCATGTGTTCAACACGCGGCGCGCCGCCCTTGTTCCCGCCGGTATTCCCGTTGTGGTGCTGATAAACAAGGGTTCCGCATCTGCCTCCGAAATTGTCGCCGGTGCGCTTAAAGACCGGGGCAGGGCGTATCTTGTCGGGGAAAAATCCTACGGCAAAGGTTCTGTACAGCAGGTTTATCCCCTGGAAACCGCAGGTTTTAAAATCACTACCGCCCGCTATTACACGCCCAGTGACGTAAATATCGACAGGATCGGCATACCGCCCGACCGTCTGGTCAAATTCCCCGAATTCACCGATTCCGACGCCGAAAAGCTGAGCCGCCTGATTCGTGATAACTGGATTCCTTCATTTGTATCCGATAACCCCAAAGCGGGTGCTGTCCAGGTGGAAAATTTCGCAAAATCACTGGAAAAAGAATACGGACTGGAACTGACCCTGCTGAAACGTTTAATCCGCAATGAACAGAACCGGACGGAAATCGCCCCGGTTTACGATCTTGAGTATGATATACAGCTTCAGGAAGCAGTTAATATTCTCAACAGCGGCACTTACCGCAGCCTGATGCAGACTACCAAAACCCTCAGGATGCTCCAGGAAGAAGCGGCAGACGATCTCGCGCTGGCTTCGTAAACCGGCCGCAGTGCCCCCGCATGAAACAGTTTATCCTGAACAGTGAACCGGACAGGCAGGGGCGGGTTATATTCACCGGCAATGATTACCGCTATCTGGCGCGGGTGCGCCGTTTGGCTCCGGGTGAATATTTTCCCGCTCTTCTTCCCGATGGTACCGAAGTGAAAGTGCAGGTAATTTCAGTTGACAATAAAACACTTACAGGTGAACTTGTCCGTCT
>Ga0123353_10008051_pt1 | contig 14343 bp, 7 predicted proteins | sample TergutLab28metaG_3_FD_92763 | JGI IMG/M metagenome (GOLD analysis project Ga0123353, IMG submission 92763) | Labiotermes labralis P3 segment gut microbial communities from Petit-Saut dam, French Guiana - Lab288 P3 | ecosystem: Host-associated > Arthropoda: Insects > Digestive system > Gut ... | reverse complement strand
TTCGTCCAGATGGGATAAAACACGGGTGTCCATATGCCCCCTTTTCATAGAAATGAATTTTTTAAATGCTGGTTTTACTAGCACAGGTAATCAAGAGCGTCAAGGCAGGTTTATCAGCACCGTATAATACAGATAACATCGTGTTTTTTAACGTCTTTTCCCCCTGATTTTCCTCAAATATTTCCCATCACAACCTGCTATTTTTATCTTATCATTCCCTCCCCTGTTATGGCAAGCTTCTTCCTTGATGACAGTCACGGGCAACTCCTCTTGCCTCTCTCCAATGTATTCCACCATTACTTTCCCCTGTGCCCGAAAACGAGCCTGACCCCATATATCACGATGGCAAACACGCCGCTGGAAATGCGGCTTTCCCTTTTTTTCCCGTCATTCCCGTCTGACCTGAGGCTTACTGCCTGCCGGTGATAAAAAGATGCCGGCGATAAAAGGCCAGTTCCGCGATGGATGCGTGGACGTCATAATAGGCGTCATGTTTCGCATCGTTTGCGGCCAGGGACGCAGAGGGGAAATAGCGGCGAATATTATCAGGGTCATCTTTGTCAAAATCGCGGTCCGGATAACGATCCTGCCATTCCAGTTTGAATGCCGTTACATCCAGATGGCGGAAATGAAGGCGTTTGCTGAACTCGGGGAGATATTTTTGCGCCAGCCACCAGTCCGCATGAACGGAATTGCCGGCTAAAATGGGGCGTTTGCTTTCCTTTTCCGCAGGTGGGCCCGCCACCTGATCGACATAAGAGGCGAGGAGATGGTCTGCCCGGGTGAGATCCACAGACTGGGATGAGCGGCATAATGCGATCAAATCGGGAATGTTTTCCTCTACCCAGGAGCTTACGGTGGCGTCCGGCGGAAGATGAATGGCCATGCGGACATCCCTTTGGCTGGGGATGACCCGCTGAAGGGAACGGTCTGTAATAAGGGCGGCAACCTGTAAAAGATGCGCCTCCTCAAGTTTCAGGGAAGAATATTCTGTATCAAACCAGATAAAATACTGGTCTCCTGTTTTAGCGGAAAATGTAGTATTGTCCATGAATCAATCTCCTTGAATTTATGGTATTTTAAAAATGTTGTCATGATTTTCCCTGCCCGTGCTATAAATAAGCGGTTGACATGTATCATATTTTCCCCTGGTATTCCATTATCAGCGTAATTTTCCGTGATAGGAAAAGATGCATAAATATGGTAAACGTTTTCCCCGTGTAAGTCTATTTCTGTTGCAAAAGGCAGCAACCAATGATGACAGACAGGTATTATCGCCTGGAGCGTAAGAATATTGCCATCGTGCAGTTTATTATTGAAGGATACGACGGCATGGCCATGGCGACAACGGTGAATCCCCGCTTGGCATGCCTGCGCGTTTCTGTTGTGCACAACCAGCTGGATGATTTTGATTTGCTGGCGGAAGATTTGCGGAAAACTTATGGCTTAATTCCCTGTTCCCCGCCGGAGTTGCTGTGTGAGCGGTGCGAAGGAAGGGAAGAACATGCGGATTAGCAGGAAATTATGCAGACACTGGCCCATACCTGGATTTTAAGGGAATTGATCAAAGAGTGCCCGTCCATGCAAAAGGATGGCGCGGATATCTTTGCCTACAATGTCTCTCCTGATTTTTTGTCCAGCCATCCGGATATCACGGCGGCGGCAACTCATCAGATTCCCCGTTTTTCCCATGTTCCGCCTCCCCATAGAAAGGCCCATTATGTGCAACTCCATCTTCTTGTTGATGATCTTGCCCATCATGGCCGGATTTGCGAAGAGACGGTGCGTACATTCAATGCTGACGCCCGGGGTTATGCCTACGTTACAGGATGTTCCCTGGTAGAACCGATCATGGAGTATTGCCGCATGAGAAGCATTGCCATGGAGTACCATGACGCTGTTTATTACTCTCATATGCTCATCGAGTTAAGCGTGGATATCTGTCTCCGCAAAAGTGATGAAGGGCCGGAACTGGTGGCCATGTTCAAAGAGGGGATCAATCAGGCAAGTACGGATTATTTCCGGGAATTTACAGAGATATTATCCCGCCTCTTTAGTGGCGTGGAGGCTGATATAATCCGGTATTCTTTGCGGCAGGTGGCAAAATTCTACAGCAGGGATCAACTGATTCTCTTCGCCGATGCCCATGACAGGATTCAATACTACGCCCAGCGGCTGGGCAAGATTAAGGTAGCGGACGACAGGAGGTCTTACGAGGGCATGAGGATGCTTGTGGAAAAGGGTTTAGCCATGATAGGCGACCCCAGGGAGTACCTCCGTGAGGTCATGGTGCGCGCTTTGATGGAATCGCCTTATTGCAGGGAGATTACAGCGCCTTTGTAACACGGCCTGAACGCAGGCAGCTGGTACAAACTTTTATTCTGGCCACGGAACCCGTCTTTTTATCAATGCAGCGCAACTTCTGAAGATTGGGATACCAGACCTTCTTTGTCCTGTTGTTTGCATGACTTACGTTGTTGCCGACCATCGGTTTTTTACCGCAAACTTCACATATCCTTGACATGGTGTAACCTCTGTTTTCTATTATTCAGTGGGTGGTTCTTTAGAAGATTTCGTCCCAAAATGCAAGCACTTTCTTCATCACTCTTCATCGTTTTTCATGTTGGGCTGGCCTGTTAATTCCAATACCCGCTGCCACACGTTGCCGTCGGGAGAAACCGTTTTACCGAATGTAACCATTTTTAAGGGAATATGGACATATTCGTCCCTGGTTAATCCAACAAGCATTCCCGTCTTGCCCGCCATGCCCGCGTGTACCGCGTATAGTCCGAGGGCGCCGCAATAGATACTGTCTCCCGCGTTTGCCCTGACGCTGCGAATCATATAACTGGGATCAATATATTTCAGGTTAATATCCACGTTAATCTTCTTGAAATGCTCTTCTATTTTTCTGCGCAGGAAAAGGCCGATGTCCGACAGGCGGGGATTGCCCGAAGCATCTGTTTCCATGGGCTGATTGTTTGTTTGCATCAGCTCCTGGCCCGCCCCTTCCGCAACCAGAATGACGCAATGTTTCCTGCTCATCATGCGTTCTTCCAGGGTTTTTAAAAGCCCCTTTGGACCATCAAGGTCGAAGGGTACTTCCGGAATCAGAACAATATTCGCGTCATTTTGGGCCAGGGCCGCCCATGCGGCAATATGGCCTGATCGCCGTCCCATAATCTTAACGAGCCCGATGCCCATGGGGGCTCCCTTTGCTTCAACGTGGGCGGACTGCACGGCTTTGATCGCTTCTGAAATGGCCGTATCAAAGCCAAAGGTTTTTTCAATCAGGTTTAAATCGTTGTCAATGGTTTTGGGGACACCGATCACGCTTATATTCAGCTTGCGGCGCATAATTTCTTCACTGATGATGCTTGCGGCCCGCATGGTGCCATCGCCGCCAATGCAAAAGAAAATATCCACATTCATCCTTTTCAGCGTGTTTATCATTTCGCCGACATCCTGCTTTCCCCGGGAGGAAGACAGGAAGCTGCCTCCAAGGGTATGGATATCCTGAACGGTTTCCGGTGTTAAGGGGAGGATTTCATGGCGGTATTTAGGAATCAAACCCTGAAAGCCGTAACGAATGCCGATACAATTCTTTACACTATAACGATGGGTAATCCCCATGACGATGGCCCGGATCACATCGTTAATACCGGGGCAAAGTCCCCCGCAGGTGACAATGGCGGCCTTTGTCGTTGCCGGATCAAAGAAAATCTTGTCCCGGGGGCCGGCTACTTCAAGGGATAAGGGCGTGCCGTCCGTCGTTGTGAAGGCGTTGTAAGTTTCCAACCCCGTATTGAAAAGGATGCGTTTATGATCAGCAGTGAAGTTGTGGGTTACTACAGGTGACGGGATGGATCTTTCACCGAGGTTTTCTATGTTGAAATTCAGAACGTCTTCGGTCATGGGGTTAACTCTCCTGTTGACAGCGATTTTTTTAAATATTCCCCATATATTGCCTGAAATTTCCCTTGAAGTCAAATATTTGCATGGGGCGGGGGAATATGTTTGCAGAGCCCTTGCTTAGCCGCCTTCGTTACAGCGTTTTTCTCCATTATCTGGTCTGCCACACCCGGCCATCTTCCGGCATCGGTTTATTCCTGATAGCAATGTCAGACAAGACCGCTAGCCGGGCACGTCATTGATAACAACAAGGGCTGCTGAAAATTTCTCAGCAGCCCTGTGGAAAATCAGGTAATGGTCAGTTAACTATTTGCCGTGCTTGCGCATTTCTTCTTCCCCAGTATGGCGTATTAATATTCAATCTTAATATCAATATCCAAGCCGCTCAGAAAATCAGCAACACCAGCTGCGTCACAAGTAAAACCACTGCCGGTATAGTCAATGTTACTGAAGGTCACACTGGCTTTCTCATTGTCAGAATTGTCCTTCATGGTTAATTTTAGTTTACCGTTCCCGTCATCCTCAAAAACCAATTTATCATACCCGGTAACACCGCTGAGATCCAGAATATCATTGTCCTCAGAGTTGTAATCCAGAATCCAATTATTGCTGTCATTGCTGATAACAAAGGTATCCGCACCGCCGCCGCCGAACAAAACATTGTCGCCTTCGCCGCCGATGAGTCTATCATCGCCGCCGCCGCCGATAAGAATGTCATTGCCCGTGCCGCCGTCAAGAATATTCTTGCCGTCATTCTCATCGCCCCTGCCCAGGACGCCCGGATTTGCCTTCAGATAGTCGGCCAGGTTATCCGCACCGCCTGCCTCAACTTTCAGTTTGTCGATCAGGGCAGCCGCTTCAGCCGCGTTAGTGCTATCACTTTTGCCATCAACATCAATACCATCGAGGTGCACTTCGCCGCCAAAGATGAGATCATTGCCGCCCTGGCCGTAGATGATGTCGTCGCCGGTACCACCGACGAGGACATCGTCGCCGCCGCGCGTGGCGCTGTCCGGATCCTCAGGATCAATCAGCACCGTGTCACTCTTACCGAGTTCTTCGTGGTGCGCGTAAACAAAGTTATAGAGATCGGCATTGGTGTAGCCGGGTTTGGTATCAGCCAGATAGGCCTTAATGATATCCAGGCTGCCGCCGGCCAGCAAGATCGAGATCGCCTCCGGACTCGGAGTCCATCCATGAGCTGTCTGCCAATCATGATCAAGCATGAAGTCCGCGTTCAGGGCATCGCCGAAGAGGAGATCGTTACCGCCGCCGCCATAGACAAGGTCGGGCCCGGCGGCGGTCGTTTTGTTTATTGCCTCCATGGTCTCGGTAAACAATTTGAGCAGCTCGGCAGTCAGGGTACTTGTGGTGCTCGCGTTAACTCCTAACCAACCTGGGCCTGTATAGTCGGAGTCGAACTGGCTCAGGAACTGATGGCCGGCGGAGTTGTTGGTGCCAATAAACAGAGTCTTGATGATAACATCATCAGGGGAAATGCCCATCGTTGCAAACAACTTCTGCAGGTCGTGCAGAGCTTCCAGCGATTCCGCCCTAGTAACATCGTCGCTGTTATTAGTGTTGGAGGCGTTTCTGTAGATGTTGGTGCCCGACTGCGTCGCAAGCTGGCTGCCGTTCTCGGCATAAATGATGCCCGTGACGTTGCTGACGCTGCCGCCGGATGACGTCTGGAACACACCGGAGGCGTTGATCCTGTACGCCGCAGTACCACTGGCTCCAGTGGAAACACCATTTATTGAAAGGATGGTACCATTGCTGGCGTAGATCACCACATCCCCGTATTCATAGTTTTGCGGCACGTTGAAATAGACGTAGCTGGCGGCATTGTTACCCGTGCGGAACTGATCCACATAAGACCTGGTGGGTACGCCGTCGCTGACGAAGAAGGTCAGGTTCACCGCACCCGGGATGACGCTATCGCCATCGAACCAATTCCGGGCTGAATCCAGAGCCGCTTCGTAGTTGGTGTACTCACTCGACCCGTAAACCAAGCCGGTGTTGATCCAGTTGATGAGATCGTTGGACAGGGTCACTACATCATCGGTAATGTTGTAGGTGTTGGTGTTGACAATGGATGGGTTAGTCCCACTCCCATAGCGCAGATCGCCGTTGGCATCCACTCTGTAGTAGTTCCCGCTAGAAGGACGGCCTGTGAGAGGCTCGCCGGTCGTACTGAAGAATTGCTGCTCCGTAATGGCGGTATTGACATTCAGTTCAATGCCGCTATTTAACTTATAGACGTTGCTGACCTGGCTCAAAGCAGTACCCTCGGGGACGCGCACGGCATTGCTGCCGAAGCCCACAATGGTGAAGGCGATACTGGCGTCATCATTAAGCTGGTCGTACTTGAGAAGCTCCTGGAACACCGTCTTGACCGCGGCCCGCGCACTTGCCATACCTGATTCGGCCATACTGGACGATCTGTCCACGATGATGGCAACGTTGAGGTTACGTGCGCTTGTGCTGCCCTCCTGGAGACTAGCACCGCCCGGATCGCCCACGAGGATGTCGTTGCCCATACCGCCCACAAGGTGGACGTTTGAGGAGCTGCTCGCCTGGGTGTAGTCATCACCACCGGGGGTACCCATTTTAAATTGGTCAATGCCGATGGTCACCGTGGCGCTGCCGGTTAAACCGCCGTTATCGGTGATGGTATAGTCAAAGGTCACCGCGTCAAAGGATGCATTGTCGGGGGTGAATACCAACTGGTTGTTGACAACGCTCAGGACACCATCGTCCAGAGTTACTGTTTCCGTGGTAGGATCAAAGGTATACGCGCTGCCGTCATAGGCCACCGTGAATTCTTTGCCTTCAATGGTTACCTTGGTGATGTAACCGTCCGGATCATAGTCCGCTTTACCGTCACTTCCACTTCCATTCAATATATCCAGTGGTATCACCATAGAACCGATCGGTGCGATGAATGTATCATCCTCGGCAACCGGAGGCCTGTTGACGTCCACGCTGCCGGAAGCGCCGGACCAGTCAAGCTTTTCAAAGTCATCCGCCTGTTTGCCGAGACCGCCATCCTCGTATCCAATCACGTTTTCGACGGAAACCGAGTATTCGTAGTTCACCGCACCGGCAGCCGCTTCAGCGGCAGACACAGTGACGAAACCCTCGGTATTTCCTTCGCTAATGGTAATCGTCTTCCCGTTGCTCAGCTCAATCTCCAGATCGCGGGCTTGCACGTCAGCGCCGACCGTCGCCGTGATGGTGACGCTGCCGTCGGCATTGTACACAACATCCAAGCTCACTGTCGTCGTATCGATCGTGTCATCAACATTGGCTGTGGCCGTCTGGCCGATGGCGACATTGCTGTATCCGCAGTCAACTGCAGTAACCTCAGCCGTCACCGTAGAGGGGTCAACGTATACGTCTTCGTCGTTAAGGTTCGGAACCTCAAGCACACCCTTGCCGTCGGCGCCGATAGTCACTACGAACGGGTCTGCAAAGCCTTCAACCTGCACCGTCACTGTGCCGCTGCCGCCCTTGGGCGCGTTGGAAAGCTCGATATTGAAATACACGAAATCAGTGCCTTCAACCGTATTCACCGGGGTGATCGTCAATGTCGTTTCCACAGGAACAGGCGGGAAACTCCCAGAATCATCACCAAAGGCTTGCTTTTCATAGGTTTTGCTCGAATGGGCAAAGCTGGTCACTTCCGCATTCACCGGAATATTGTCGTTATAGATGGAATCCAACAGGCCGGGTATTTCCAGTGTTCCGGAGGTATTGGCTCCACTGATGACAACGGAATAGCCCTCGTCGTTGACGGTGAAGTACACCGTGACACTTCCGTCCCCAGGGGATACGTCAAGGCCGTCCTCATTGGACAGGGTAATAGTAGCCACCACTTCGCCATTCACCGTGGAAAGGCTGATATCCGCTAGCGTCGTATCGATCGTGTCATCAACATTGGCTGTGGCCTTCTGGCCGGTGGCGACATTGCTGTACCCGCAGTCAACCGCAATAACCTCAGCCGTCACCGTGGATGCGTCAACGTAAACGTCTTCGTCGTTAAGGTTCGGAACCTCAAGCACGCCCTTGCCGTCGGCGCCGATAGTCACTACGAACGGGTCTGCAAAGCCTTCAACCTGCACCGTCACCGTGCCGCTGCCGCCCTTGGGCGCGTTGGAAAGCTCGATATTGAAATACACGAAATCAGTGCCTTCAACCGTATTCACCGGGGTGATCGTCAATGTCGTTACCACAGGAACAGGTGAGAAACTACCGGAAGCAGTGCCGAAGGCCTGATCTTCATACTCTTTGCTGGGATGTTCAAAGCCGGTCACTGCCGCATTCACCGTAATATTGGCGTCATAGATGGAATTCAACAGCCCAGTTATTTCCTTCGAGCCGGAAACATCCTCTCCGCTGATGACAACATAATGATCCACGCCGTTGATGGTAAAGTTCACCGTGACGCTTTCTCCAATACCGGGGAATACATCAAGGCTGTCAGCGTTCGAAAGGGTAACGGTAGCAACCAATTCGCCATTCACCGTGGAAAGGCTGATATCCGCTCGCGTCGTGTCTTCCGTGTCCTTAACATTCGCCGTGGTCGTCTGGCCCGTAGTGACCGCTTCGTAGTTACCGCCGGTCACACCCACAACGGTCGCTGTCACTGTGGAGGGGTCTACGTACACATCTTCGTCGTTGCCGTGGGGAACTTCCAGGGTTCCGTAGCCAGTCGCATCAACGTTCACATCGTAAATATCATTGCCTATCTTCACATGTACAATGGTATTACCCGTATAATTCAGATCGGGCGGAATGGTCAACTGCACTTCAAAGACAACCTTGCCGCCATCAGCTTCAAACACATCAGAAGTCGTGATAGTCACCGCCGCCGTGTCGCCTTCGTACACATAATCCCTCACCTCGAAGCCTATACTGGCGGAAGCCGGGTCACCGTCGCTGTCCGTTCCATGGATGGAGAAGCTAACCGCCTCCGGATCCTGCACATACTTGTCATTATCCCGCGCCACATACTGCCACGTGCCGTCCTTACCGACCGTCAGGGTACCGCCGGCTACATCGATGAGAACGTCGAACTGGTGCTGCCCGTCAACTCCTGCCACCTCGACCCAGAGGTCATCAGCGCTCTTACCCGCGTTGTCGGCGCCGAATTCAAAGGTCCAGTTGCCTTCCAGAGTACTTCCTTCGTACACCACTAGAGTGTCGCCGTCGTATGCATCGGCCCCCGCAGTCGCAGTCAGAGCCGCATCAGGAGTATCGTCAAGGACGGTCACGGTAAGGTTGGCGCCGACGGTAACAACATCGCCATTGTCATCCGTGAACGTAACTGTCTCGCCGGTCAGCACACCCGTGAAGGTGCATTCCACACTCAAGCCCAGTTCACCGAGAAGGTCTTCTACCGTGTAGGACGTGTCGGTGCCATCGGTCCCGCTCTTCGGGTTGTCCAGAACGCCGGTCAGGGTGAAGGTATACGCCACCTGGCCGGTGACGGAATTAAAGCCGGTGATCTCTATCTCACCCAGTTCAACACCTTCCTTGGAATAGATGGAGAACTTGTCGCCGGCCGCGCTGACTGTTTTGGACTGCTCGGTACCACTCAAGTCCGTGTAGCTGAAAATCACTGTGTCCAGGTTCAGGCGTGCATCCATGGTTACGTTGATTCCACCGCTCGCGGAGTCGGTGTACCCGTCTGTCTTCCCCGAACCGTCAGCCAGGGCGGCTTCAGTCACTATCAAAGCTTCCGCCTCGTAGGTGAGGTCAATCGTCGGCGTGTCAATGGGCGCGCCTTTGATTTCAAAGAAGAATTCGCGGATTACGGTGTCGCCGTCGGCATCCATGAAGGTTATCGTGAAGTTGAATTCCTGGTCGCCGATCAGCTTGGTGGCATTTGGGCCGGCGGTAAAGGTGTACTTGCCGTCCACCCAGAAGTTGAAGGTACCCAGATCGGTCGTGATGCTCACGTACTGGGAAGCGACCGCGCCGGGGAAGCCGGTGGCCGGATCAACGGATACTAAATCGCCGCTGTCGTTGCTGTATACAGCGTTCACTGTTTCGCCGTTTTCGAGTACTACGTTCTGCACAAAAGCCTTGAGTTGCGTCTCTCCGTCGAGGCCGCCCTGCGTAACCACACCGTCGGCACTTTCAGGCAGTGCAAAGTAGCCGGTAAGGTCGGCCAGAGTACCGAGCAGTTCGTTGACAAAGTCGCCCAGATCCGTGGACGGGGGAATGTAATGCACCGTACCGACAGAGCCCGTAACAGCCGCGAGGCTGGAACCGGTGGCGTTGATAAGGCCCACGGTATGCAGTGAGAAATGCCCCTGGTTCGCCGCATCAGAGACGGCGTTCTCCCAGGCTGTGGCCTGAGCCCCGGTAAGCGCCGGATTGCCGTGCCCGTCGGAGAAGAAGTACACACGGGTTTCGTAGTCCGGCTCCCCGATCAGGCTGCCCATGATTTCAGTAAGGCCTGCATTGTAGTTGGTGCCGGCCGCCGGCCAGTTGCCCGCGACGTAAGGGTTAACGGCGGGATTATACTCCCAGGAACCATCTGATTGTACGATAAAACCAGGCAGCATCTTACTTATGGCGTCTATGGCCTCAGAAATGGTCATGTTGTCGCCCAGCAAATTGGCGCCGGTGTTAAAGGTGGCCAGGGTGACGGTGAAGTTTTCCGCGCCCGGCTTGCTCCCGTACTCTTCCAGCATTTGCAGCATAGCCACCTGCACGGCGTAAATGCGGGTATCGTCATAATTAATGCCATATTGGCCGGCGTTGAGATTCGCGGCGTTGTTGGCGTAACTGCCCGTTCCCGTTATATTGTCCATTGTCAGGAGCATGCTGGCGGAAGTATCCACACAAAGCACGATATTGTAATTCGCGGCTATGGTCTCGACTTCCAGGGATTGCGGCTCGATTTCACCGGCTGCCAGGCCGTCGTCCAGAATGGTGACAGACAGGTTTTCCGACTGGGAGCCTACCGTGAAAATGAAGGTATCGCTGTCAAGGGGACCGGAGCTTTCGTTCCAGTCGTTGGGCTTGGTACCATCCCAATCCGGTTGGCCGTGGTGGTTGTATTCATCGCCATCAGAAAGTCCGGAGGCATTGGGGTTTGTGGCGTTGTCCTCGTGCTGATCGTAGTTTTGGGTCAGGGTGAACTCGTAGCTCACGTCGAAATTACCGCTCCCGCTGTTGTAGCTGACTGTGACGTCAAGGTGGCCGTGTTCCGAGTAGACGGTATAGTTGCCCTCAGCATTAATATCCACCGGAGCGCCGTTAGTACCGGTGATGGAAAATTCCTGCAACTGACCGGCAGTCAGTTCAAAGCTGCCGCTTTCGGAAAGTTTCGCAGCAGCGTCATCCGCTTCGGCCATGGTACCCTTGATGAGGGTGTTGCCTTCCCCATCCTTTACCCACAGATAACTTTCGTCCACGGTGAAACCGTCGCCAAAACCAAAGTCCACGAAACCGTTAACGTTTACGGTCAGGGTATCGGAAGCTATGTCGCCGTCGCCGTCTGTCACGGTGAAGGTAAATACGTCAGTGCCGCCCTCCGTATTGCCCTTTTCCGCGTTGAGATCGGCATTGTATTCGTAACGAACAACGCCGTCTGTGACGGAAATCGTCAGGGTGCCGTATACGCCATCAATGGACTGCGGTTCGCCGCTGCCAAGGTCCACAACCAGCGTTTCATCGCCAAAGCTCACGCTGAACTCGGCCAAACCGTCGGCGCCGCCGGTCAGGGAGATGGTGCCGGAGTGATTCTCCCGCGCTCCCGTGACGAGGTCAGGTACGTTATCGTCCTCATCCGAAGGGCTTGACCAATGGGCGCCGCTGTTGTCCGGGCCGTCAAAACCGGAAACCACTTCTATGAAGGGAACGTCGTCCTCCAAGTCCACAGAAATAGAGCTCGTATTGCTCGTAACACCGTTGAGGTTGGTCGCCTGAACACTGAACTGATCAATGCCGTCTTCCATATTCGGGCCCTGCTCTGGATCGTGACCAAAACGATCGGTGAGGTTGTAGGTAAAGCCCAGCATATAGACACCGCCACCCATATCCTGAATCCAGGCACCCGACAGATGGCCAACGGTACCGCCAACTGTCGCCGGGCCATTCAATACACCATTCACAGAATCATAATTGTAAGTCTCACCGCCGATGGTCACGGAAGCAAGGCCGTTTTCGGAAGTAATCCGGAAGAATACCTCCATGCTTACCGGACCCTGATCAGCCTCGGTACCCACACCCTTACCTGTGCGGTCATCATTGTTTAAGTACTTCTCATACATGGTGAATTGGATACCTTCGGCGGTGATAGTGTAAGGCCGCGGTCCATCACCTTCCTGGGGAGGATATTCAGGCACAATGCCAATAGTTGGAATCGGAGCGGGAATACCTGCCGCATCGCCCTGAATGGTTTCAATGGTGGAATACTGAAGGCCTATGGTCTCTGCGCCGCTTTCAGGAGTAACCTCGTTCGCCGTAAGACCGAAGTTGACCGTGGGGTGAGCGCCCCCAAGGGCACCGCCGGCGCCGGGACCGGCCGCAGTGGCTTCCATCTGCGTAATATCTTCGCCCCGGAGAAGGGCTTCCTGAAGACTGGCAACTTCGGCCGCAGTATCCGTTGAGGGGATTTCGCTTACGGGTGCGTAAACATCCTCATCCAGTGTGACATTTGACATACGGCCAATATCCATCTGAGTGGGAGGATTCCCGGCGATAAACAGGGAAAGACTCCCGTCGCTGCCGGTTATGATGCGATCATTCGCGTATACAACGCTGTTCGGAGACAGGGTGCGTACGGTGCCATCCATCGCAACGGCCTGAACCTGACCCTGAAGAATTACTACCTTGCCAATGGCCTGCTGACCCGCAGGTGAACCTGATGCGCCGGACTGATTTGTCCCTTTCACAGTAACTGCCATAATGAATCCTCCTTAATCTTTCTGTACAGTTTTTTAAATAACGATAACAAACCGCTATCTTTGAATACCACCCTAGCACTTTTTTTTATCTTGTCTATTGTACTTTGGTACTAGATTTTACTTTTTTTTTACTTTTTCTATTTTTTCACAGGAGATAAGGAGATAATATCTTTTCGCGTACTTGCGATGTTCAAAATGGTGAGCGTCTTTGGACAATTTTGTCAGCAATCATGGATCGCTTCCCGCCACGCTGCCGCTCGCAGCTAAAGGTCTTTCCTCGCGATGATAAAAAAATGTCATTGCGAGCGCTGTCAGGCACGTGGCAATCCAGTATAGAAAAGAAAGCGTCCGTAGGGACACTCTCCGTCTGTTATTACCCGCCATCGCATAAAAGCGGTGCAGCAATTCAGTCATACGATTTTAGCAAATAAATCTTCCCAGTCAGGATTCATGTATTCAATAAGGGCTAATTTCTTGCTCCGCGAACCGGCCTTTATTTGCTTCTCACGCTCCAGTGCAGAAAACATGTCAGTATGCACTTCATAATAACCTAGCTTATTAACATCATATTTACTGGAGAAACCTTTAAATATTTTCTTTTTATGCTCATATACACGACGGATCAGATTGGAGGTAACTCCAACATATAGTGTGCCATTTCTTCTGTTAAAGAGGATGTAAACATAGCCTTCTTTGGAATAGTTCATAATGTTCACTTTTTCCTTTTCCTGGATCGCCACATCGCTGTGCTCCCCGCGATGACGCGGGGGGAGAATGTTTCATGTCAGCAACTTAATCCGCCGTAACATATCCCAAACCGTCATTGCGAGACGCTGCAAGCGGCGAAGCAATCCAGGGTTGATAACAGAGGACATCCGCGAGAACATTACTCCGCTAATACCGATCATGATAACAAACAAACCACCGTCTGCTTACAGCAGCGACACCTTGCAAAAGTGGGCTTTTAAGGGATAATATAAACAAGGGCTGCCGGAAAAGATAATTCTCAGCAGCCCTTGTGGAAAACTATGTAATGGTTAGTTAGTTAGTCAGTTAATTACTTGCCCCGCTATCGCCCTTCTTCTTCCCCTTTACGGCGTCTTAATAATTAATATCAATCAGTGTGTTCAGAATGGCAATATCATTTGCTGCGTCACCGGTAAAACCTCTGTCGGCATAGTCGATGCTATCAAAGGTCACGCTGGCCTTCGCATCGCCCGTATTCCAATCCACAATGGATACCTTCAGTTTGCCGCCGTCATCTTCGATCCTCAATGTATCGCCAGATTTGATAACATCTTTGATATCCAAAACATCGCCGTTCAAAATGTCGTAATCCATGATCAGATTATTACTGTTCGCGCTGATAACAAACGTATCCGCCCCGGCGCCGCCCCAGAGTTCATTGTTCCCGGAACCGCCATAGATAACGTCATTGCCGTCGCCGCCGATGATGGTGTCGTTGCCGGCACCGCCGTAAATAATATTATTGCCGGCGCCGCCTTGA
>Ga0123353_10008049_pt1 | contig 14345 bp, 12 predicted proteins | sample TergutLab28metaG_3_FD_92763 | JGI IMG/M metagenome (GOLD analysis project Ga0123353, IMG submission 92763) | Labiotermes labralis P3 segment gut microbial communities from Petit-Saut dam, French Guiana - Lab288 P3 | ecosystem: Host-associated > Arthropoda: Insects > Digestive system > Gut ... | reverse complement strand
GTGTCTGGGAACCTGGAAGGAAAATCAAAAGGGGTTTAAGGAAAACCTTCAACGGTGAAGAATACGAAAATTATAGGACCTCTCACATCAGCAAAGGTGCGTGGAGACCAGATCTAGCCCCAGAGTTATGGCGTAAAGTCAATGCAGAAAGTGAAGTTGAATAATAAGAAAGGGATGCTTAAGCATCCCTTTCTTATTATATTTTTATTGTAAGAAATTACGTAAAGACTTAACTGTCCTCTGACGAATTATTTTATCAGTGATCGGTTGTGCATAAAGGTTTTGTTTTTCTTGAATGACTACAGCTTGACCCTGGTTAGCCAATCCTATCACATCGTCAATGTTCAAACCAAAGGACTCACACAGCCATTCTGTTTCCTTAGAAGAATTAGCTGCCATCTGAGCCAACTCTTGAAAGTAGATGATCTTACCTGTGTATTGTTGTACTTCTTCCGTGGCTTCTGCTAGAGGTTGGTGAATCTCTCCTAGAGCAGTAGGATGAGAAGGATAGAGTACAGCATCATAGGTAATCAACTTGCGAACAAAGACAGTAGGATTGCCATTGCGATTTTGCAATTCTCCTAAGACTCGAGCACTGAAACCTGGAATAATTTTTCCATCGACGATCTTAATGGCTAAATTTCTACCTTCTTCTGTTCCAGAATCCGTTTGGATATTAGCCTTTAAGAGATTGCCTTCCAAGTGTGGTTTACGAATATAGTGTGAAGTATGTTTCGGATCAGGATTGCCAATTCTCTGTACTGTTAATTTTTGACCCATGATCTCTTCAGCCGGATGATCCAATTCACCCAGCCAAGAATTCCTTCTCAACATGTCCTGAATGTAATCAGAACTCTGAATGCAGTCCCAGATATTAGCTGCTTCGTAATAGCGTTGATTACGATTCCTGATTCCAAAAGATTGTAAGGTAGCAGGAAACTTTAAATAGAAACGATTGTCATTCCGACAGACCGTATAGCCAAAATTAACTTGATCGGAAGGATCAGCCGTCTGTTCATTGATCCAGCATAAGGCATTGATATTTTCTGGCATACTTTCCACCTCAGTCCATTACAAGTTCATCGGAAGGTTCGATCTTCTCATCCTTCAGAGCAGCACTAGCATCCTTCTCTTCTTCGATCAATTCCGCTCTTAACTTTTCAGCTTTCTTTTTATAAGCTTCCACATAGCCTTGTTGCTTTTTAATAATTTCTTCCCTGTGAGCAGGATCCATGCCCTTGATGTTTTTCAATTGATCGATATTCATTTGGACAAATTCAGCTTGAGTTTCTAAATTCTGGATGGTGTCTGCTTTGCGTTTGTACCATAAGTAGAAAGCAGAACGAATTAGAGGGATGATACCAAAGGCTGTCCGGATGACCATCGAGCCTAAATTCCAAACACCTCTCGTTAGTCCTTTAGAGTAGGCAGCAAAGATCTTGATGGTTTCTACTAAGTCACCTGCTCCACCTTCTAAGAAAAGTTCATCTTCCTCTACTTCAACTTTCTCTTCTACCTTCTCTTCTGGTTTCTCTTTCTCATCTTCTTTAGGCAGCTTATCCCCCAGATGTAAAAGTTCATTCAGGTAGGTGCCATGGTTAGACTTAGACAATTCAGCAGCCATGTCCCGTAAGGTTTTGGAAACGATACCACCGGAAGACTTAGACGCTTTAGCAATGACAATTCTACCATCTGCTTCGGTGCGAATATCTATCCCCGTAGCAATCAAAAATGAAACACCACGCACTACCATGGATGCTGCAGCTTCATATTCAAACATGATCAATTTAACGCCACGTTTATAACTTTCCCGATAAACATCGCGGTGTTGTTCCAAGACAGACAATAGAGTCTTGATCGCTTTGAGATCTTCATTGCCCACCAAATGTTTCTCTAAGTAACCGACTGCTTCTGCCAAAGACTTGTACTTAGGAATACTTTCAATATTCCCCTTGGACTTGCTGATGACCGGATCCCTTTTACCGCCAGCTACCTTCTCAATGGAATTGGCGAATCCTTTTAAATAAGCTAAGGACTTGTTGAGATTGTCGCCTCTGGTTATCTTCAAGGCTTCTGTGTAGACTGGCATAGTCTTATTATTCGTCCCTGATATGATCTCATTCGGATCATGGGTTATATATTCCAACACTCTCTTTCACTCCCCTTATTTACGAATTGTATTTCTCAAGTCTGCTACTAATTTGCTGTTATCCATTTTAGAAGCTTCGGCATCCAAGGAGGCCAGGGATTGGACATCCCACTCAGAATCAGTATCCGGGAAATAGATGCGCATAGTTCCACGAGAGCTATCCACAATGGCTACACATATCAAAAACAAACTTTTGCTCAAGGACTTCGCATGACGAAGATCTCTCAAGTCGATACCACTTTTCTCTTTGATGGTCGTGATATCGCTTTCTGATAAGACTAGGGTGCCATTCGGGATAGGAACATGGCCTCCTGCTAAAATCTTAGCTGGATTCTTCAAGGCAGCGCCATGAGTCTTCTCATACTCACCTAAACGTTTTAAAGTACCCAGCCATCTCTTATGACCCAAATTCTTGGCAGCGTCTTTCTTGATATTTTTCAAATTCAAGATGTAGTCTTTGAGCCAAGTTATTTCGCCTGTCTTGTAACGTACCTTCTGCAAACCTTTTAAATTCCCACTGATGATCTCTCTCACATCGTCGGCCAAGTCTTCCGGATCAAATAGATGGAGGACAGTCTTCACACCAATCGTAAAGACTTGATCAAAGCCTTCGCCAGTTGGTTGACCATCCTTACCTCGAGGCTGAACACGGAATTTGACATTCAAGTTGTAAGGCTGCATACCATTCAATTTCTTGACATCGGTATCCTTTAAAACCTCTGCTGTGGAACTGCGAGTCTCTCTCATCTTTTCCGCATGTTCCTTGGCATCTCGTTCACTCTTAGCCTCTTCTCGTTTATTTTTATTTTGAGCTAACCTGAGGTTGGCTTGACTAATCTTGTTACTGGTTTCTTCCCTTTCCTCTTTAGCCTTTTCTCTCTCCTCTTTGGACCTATCTTTAGCTTCTTCTTTCTTTTCTTTAGCTCGTTCTCTATCTTCTTTACTATCATCTATTTCCTCTTTGCTATACTTGGCAGTGTACTCTGTCAAATAACTAAATCCTTGTAGAGGATCTGTACAAAGTCTAGCTGATTCTTGAGCCAATCGTAAGTTGCTGATCGGACTATATTCAAAGATTATTTGACCACCCTCAACTGATATTTCGTTATATAGACTCTCATAGAGCATAGCATCAAAATCATCGATCGGTTGATAGTATTCATTCAGAGTATCATTGATCATCTTTTTCACAGTTGGTGTTTCCGGTTCAATATTGGTATGGAATTGTTTGAAGAATTTCAAGTTGTTGACATCATTGATGTCTTCGATGATCGGATGTTGGGAAACCACCGCTTGGAAGAGAGAGACATAGACTCTCTCAATGGCCTTGCTGATAACATGGGCAGAATTAGCAGTGATTCCGATGCTGGTCATATAGATTGGGAATTGAGCTATGGAGTTTTTGGCTCTCTTGACTATGGAGCGATTGTCAATCTTCCTTTTGCTCATAGCATCATTGGCACCACCCACCACAGTTGATGCCACTTTCATCTTGTCGAAGATACCTTCGGTGAAGATATCATTACCCATGCTCATACTTTTCTCTCCTTCACAAAATGATTTGAGTCCACATAATTCACGTGGTTTTCGATATTATGCTTCTGTTCCCAGGCAAAAAGAAAAGGACGAAGGAAATTAATCTCTCGTCCAGGCTCCTACCTCTACCAAAAGTTCATCTAAATTCTCGTAGTCTGATTTTTGCACTTTGACTCCTAACTCCTCTAACTTTTTAATTTTCTCTCTCTTGCTCATCCGGCCAATTAATTTCTCTCTACCGATGGCTGAAGATTCCAAGGACTTAAATTGTTCCTGGAGAACCTCTTGGAGAATTTCCTTAGTCTTCTTTTGCACATCTTTTTTATCGATGTAGAAAATATCCGTTTCCCCTTCTAAGAACAAACGATTCAGATCGGTACAAGGTAGGTTGAATTCCTTTTCCAAATATTCCGTGATGACATCAGTATGGATATCTTCATATTCCATACCGATCAAGAGGATGTTATGATTGTATTTCAAGATAGGCTGGATGATATTGACAAATAGGGTGTTGCGAGACTGACGTAATTCTCGATAGTATTCTTTACGGAATAAGGCTTCGTTGCCATAGGTAAAGAGATCATTCAGAATATCAACCGTGGGGTACATATCCGCTGGAGCTCGAACAACCTGAATGGATAGGCGTTGGTGAGGCATTTTAGTACTACCGATGATCAGATAGTGGATGTTGAGTAATTCCTCTCGGGTGAAGTAGTCAATCATGTGGATCAAGAAATTTTTATAATTGATGCGGAAAAGCATTCATGCACCTCCTTGAAAGAATAGACCAGAGTGGTTAGGGATTCCCTAACCACTCTTCATTCATTCTCTTTCAATGATATCTTTAAGTTTACCTCTTTCATTTTTAAATGGAGTGAACTCTCGAACATTCGTAACTTCCGGTTTACCTTTCTCCTGAGCATAGTCTCTAGCTACTTGCACGGAAATATCAGCAAATCTGTTAGGAGGAGACTCTGGGATTATCTCTTCATCTTCATCTTCATCAGCATCTGTCTCATCGTCGCTGTCAAGGTAAGCTTTTAATTTGGCAATGATATCTTTCATTTCTTTATCTGTGGAATAGAGGGTATCATCCAATAGGGTTCGACTTAGCTGACTAGTCTTGGCAGTAATGTTCTCTCGGAAGAGGTAATTGATCTTCCGGATGATATCATTGTCTTCCAAAAGACCTTCGTTGATTCTGTAGACTCCCCAAATGATACCGCCCTTTTCCTTATCCCATGCCATCTCAATGAAGCGCATGGGTTCATCAAATTCAAGCTCATGCAAGATATCAAGGGGGAGTGGAGAGTGTTCATCGGTTTTAATTAACCCACTTGGTGAAATGTGCTTCAACCAATCCCAGATCCCATTTACTTGAGACCTATCTTCCGGTCCAATGTTCAGGTCTATACTATCCAAATCATCGTAGAAGTTAATTTCATTTCCCATACAGTCGATGACTTGGATAGTATCTATACCACTAGGATGATCTATGATGTTCACTACAACTTCAGGGCTATCGTCATCTTCATATTTAATTGCTGTGGGTAGGATTGACAATTTACTTTCCTTCTTCTCTTCTAAGGTGGGTAATACTTTAGCCTGTGGAGCAGCACACCAGACATCGGTAATCAGTGCAGTTAGTCTCCGACACCCGATGTCAGTTAAGAGGGTTCTCTCTTTGATTTGGGTATAGAGATAATCCTTCCAGTCATAATCAATTCCGCTGTTGTCACCAAAGAAACTCCTGTAGACAGTGATCTTCTCACTGGCTGGAGCAGCCTGAATAGAAGGCATGATGTGGATAGATTCAAAGAATCGCCAAGTGCTGAGATAGGGGGTATCTTTGGTTAAAATTGGTAGAGCTACCTGTGGTCCACTCTGTTGAATTTTCAACATGGTCACCAATGACTTGTAGACACTCGGTTTGATAAAATCGTAAAATTGATCTCGGAAGGTACTGATGTTCTTTAAGTCTCCTTGTAACTTTTCATAATAACCTTGCTCTCGAGCTAAGTCTTTTACCATGACAGCAAAGTTACTGATGCTCTTCTGACTATCGGCAGCTGAAGGAAGTTTTACCGTATCTTGATCGGAAGAAACTTCTACCCAATTAACTGCACAGATTTTCAAATCCAACTCACTCAGCTCATGAGTAATTGGTAGAACCATCGGAGTTTCCTCTTCCAACGGTTCAAGCTCCTCATCGGTATCGTCAGAGTTAGTAGAGAGAGGTTCATAGTCCCAATTAACTTTTTGCGGCATGATCTTCGCTGTGAAAGGAATGTGAGGTGACGAATTCCTTTCGGTTATACTCGAAGTAGGAAGTTGAATATAGTCATCGTCCAGTAACAGATCGGGTTCATGCACTTGGGCTGTAGGAATCTTCTTCTCTTTATCCACGCTGGGTGGAATAAGGTTAGTGCTAATCCCTAGAATGTTGATAGTTTTTTTCCCAGGAGTAGAATTGAAACTGCTCATAACCGCCCTCCTATTTTTACATCACCACGAAATCATCCACTTCTTCAACAGTCGTTTCTTTTTCATCTTTCTCTTTCTTTCTCTTCTTGCCCTGAATCTGAAGATATGGACTTCGCTGAATATCCAGAACGGCGAGGCTATTGCTATTGCTTAGGAGATAGCCTTCTGTAGTCAGATCCCCTATTTCTTTTAAGTGTTGCTCTTTACCTATCTTGATTCTGATCAACTCAAATGTCTTTTCCTTTCCGCAGTGTGGACATCTCAGCTTAGCATAATCAGGCGTAGGAACAAGCATCACTCTACCACGACATGAACTTTCCGGACAGAGGAAAAGTTCACTGCTGACATTGTAGATGTAGGCAAAGTCTAAACAAACCGGTTGGGTAGTGCCAGGACGTAATCCCCAATTGCCAAAGTTTATTTTGGAAATCCCTACGTCGCCAAGTAAATAGAGGCTGGATAATTCAGCTAAGATTTTCCGGATACTTGATTCATACCGAAGCATCTCTTCATAGCTCTCAAAGGGCTGGATGTATTCTCCTACTAACAGACTGCCGTTTTCTGATACCTCATGGATCTTGATAACATAAGGTTGCAGAACTTTAGACATTTTAAATTCCTTGAAGTTGTCGATCCTGCCGTCTTCATTAGTAGCAAATTTAATCGCATACGATTTTAATTTAAAGCCATATCGATTAGTCCCCATGCCCAAGGGGGTTGCGTCGATATTATATTTCCGGAATAATTCAAAGAGTTTGGTTTGCTGAGTGTCGTTCTGTAAATTCCTAGAACGACCTAACATGTCTAATTCTACTCTCAATTCGAAGGGAAAGGATTCTAAGATAAGCGATCTTAAATATTTCTCCTTCCCAATACTAATCACTCCTCTCAATTCTTATGTTACATAAGATAGAATATATCATTTCAATCTTAAGTAAATTCATCTTGGAAGAACTTGGAGAGTAGAGCTACATCGTCATACCAGATACGGCTAAAGACATTCTTGTTGTTGTAGATCTCTTTGACGATGGCATCCTTTAAACCGATGACACTCAAAGCTTTCTGATACTTATCCTTTAGGATCGGCCAGAGGCTATCATGAATAAAGTGATAGTTGACCATTGCCCCACAGCTAGTGCTATGTAGTTCCTCCAACCAATCCACTTCTAAGGTAGTCAAGGGTACAGGAATCAGTTTCATCGGTTTATCTTTATTCTTTCTCTTAGGATCTCTAGTGTAGATGTAACTGATACCAATTTCCTGTTGATGATTCTCATTGAGGATCGGAACAATCTTACCGTAGGTATCCTCTAGCTTATGCAGAGAGTAATATTTACAGTTATGAAATTCCAAGTAGAATTTAACCAAGTCTTTGTTATCCGTATAGGCTTTGATAATTTTCTTATCATGCTGAGGATCTTTCAACATGACAAAGTAGACAGTCACCTGGTCGTCTAGGCTATCGTATTCTCTCATCTTTTCCTCCTTAAAGGTCATCTAACATTACCTTGATCACACTTTCTAAAGAGTATATGACTATTTTAAAAGGATCATCCAGGTAACAGGCTTCTCTACTCTCTCTAGCAATATTCCGTAAGGGAATATCAGTGTCGCCGACCAAAGTAGAAGCAATGTAGTCATCGTAGTAATCATAACCGACGGAATCATAGACAGCATCCAACTCTTTGGGACGATAGCCTAGAAAATAGAGAGCGTCGGCATAACGGGTTTTCAAGTTAGTGATCAGATCGATTACTCTAGTTAAGCGATCGGCAGGATAGTAAGCTTCTAAAGCAGCAGCCTTGGTAAATAAATTGCGCACTGCTTCTTGAATACGGTACCATTCTTCCCGATTGGTGAAAAGCAGCACATCTTTGGAAGAACGTTTAGATGGTAGCAGAACAGAATCGATCATCAGTTCCTCTAGGCTGTAACCACTCCAACCAATCTCATCTTTAAAATTCTCATAGTCCATTTCCAGAAAAGTATATTTTTTAACATCTCTCTGCTGGAGGTAAGCTTTCAGAGTAGCCTTGCTTGAAGTCCAAGCATAGATAGCTGGCGACTCCTTAGCTTCACCTCTAAACCTCGGCTGTCTCTTCAACACTACGTAGACTCTTTCTTTCATAACTCGATCTCCTTTACCGTAACTTGGATAAGGGGGATCAACAAGTATCGGTAATTGGCTAAAGGATCTAGAATCTGACTGCGATTGTTGAATTCAATATAATAGCCTTCTTCCAATCGGTCTCCTTTGTAATCATCGATGAAGGTTCGTAGGTAGTGTTTAACTGTAGGATTCTTAGCCTCGATCAGCTTCATCACTTTCTTTAAAAACTCCAAGAGGTACAAACGATGACGTGATTGTCCAACCTCACCAATACCCTTGATGTCTAAAGTTTGATCGGAATAATATAATTCGATATTTGAGATATCGGGAAATCTTAAATAGGAAGAATATTTATTCTTGATGACAAAAGTCAATTGGCCAAAGGTGGTTGTGGAACATTTGCCAATGGTGAAGAAAGCATCTTTCTTAACGCTCAGGATACGATCATCGGATAAATTATTCTCCTCGATGAACAGCCTGCGTATTTCCGTGAAGAGATCGGAGAGTTGACGGGAGAGACCACTGCGATCTCTCTGCAGTTTGCCAATGGCAATTATTCTTTCCACCTTTTCCAAATAACTCAATCTTTGAATATCTTCTTCTGGTAAGAGATGATATTCTTTGATTAGGCTATAACCAGCATCTTGTAAATCATATTCGTAGATCTCGGAGTTGAATAAGTACTCGATCTGATCATTGTACCAAGTTGACTTAGAGGGATCATAACTCATCGTCCTCTTCTCCTCCTTTACATTGGGCATAGCGTATTTCAGAATCAGAGACCATCAACCAAGTATGAGAATCCATTTCCAAGTACCCAGCTAGATAATCCAAAAGCTGCTCTACACTTTCCTTATCATCGATTCTGACCATACTCTCAATCCGTTGATCGATCTTATTGGTCACCAGGTCTAAGGAACCTAAATAGATGATCGGAGTCTTTCTACCAAATTGATAGAGCCTAGAATGTTCTAACTTGTCCCAGATGATAGAACGAATGGTCACATTCTGATTTAAGAAACGAGCAGGATACCAAGTGCACACTCCACGGATGATCAATTCAATCTGACAGTTATTCTCAGCAGCCTTTTCCAATTCTACCATGGTAGACAGATCATCTAGACTATTGCATTTTAAGACAACATAACCTTCTCCACCTAAATTACTCTGCTGACGAATCAGCTTGATAATTTCCTCTCGAGCATTGTAAGGTGAGACTAGTAGATTGGGAGAGAAGCTGGGTGAGAAATTTTCCTCCTGCCTTAAGAGTCGAAAGAGAGTCTGAACACTTTGACAGACCAAGGGATTAGCAGTCAGATAGGAAAGATCAGTGTAGGTGTTTGTAGTCTGCCAGTGAAAATTTCCTGTACCAACTTGAGCCAACATCCGTTGATCTCGGAATTCAATTAAGGTTACCTTGGCATGCACTTTGGAATAGCCATGGCCATAGTGCAGTACGTTTACTCCAGCTTCCTTCAATTCGATACTCCAGAAGAGATTAATCTCTTCATTAGAAGCATCCAATTCCAAATTGACGTTAACTTCTACACCTCTCTGTACAGCATCCCTTAACAGATAATAGAGGGTGGGATTATCACCTATCCGATATAAAGTCAAGGAGATACTTTTTACTTCCGGATCAATCGATGCTAAGTGCAGGAAACGTAAATAGAGATCAAAGGAGTCAATCGGATATTCGATGATCATATCCTTTTGGAAGAGATCAGCTAAGGTGAAGGAATCATCATTGCCACTTAAGTCTAGAGGGGTTTCAGTTTCTTCCTGGGGACCAATCATTTGTAAAATATCTTCTAAGAACAGATAGGGATTTTCTAAAACTAAAGCTGCTGCACCATTCAAGTGAGTTAAGACTTCCTTCATCAACTTGCGATCACCCGCATACTCAATCTTGACGATACGCTGATCTTTTTCTGCTAGAGTAAAACATAGAGTAATCGTCTTACCGAATTCATGATCTAAGTAGGTTCGGATACATTCATCGGTCTTGGCAAACTTCATGCCCTGATCATAGCGATAAGTGATAGGTGTTTGATAGATGCTGCTGCGAGGATCGACTTCGGAAATAATTACCCCCTCGGACATCTTGGAAAGATAATAGAGTTGACCATCCGTCCATTCTAGCTCACTCAACCGGTCGAAGGGAGTGTAGCGACTAATCAGCTGATTCTTGATTCTTCTTTCTGTAGCCAGACGTCTTTCAAAGTTATCTTTGCCTAGAGGTAAGTGTTTTAAGGCATTGCCTATATTCCTCCGAAAGTCCCGCATGCTGATCAAGTACTTGGTGATGTTGATTTTATCATTCCGGAATAATTCATCGGTGTTGGTATGAAAGACCCGATTGAAGAAAACCGATTGTCTTAGATCCTGGGAACCATAAAACTCTTCGTCGATTCTCCCTAAGGTTAAGACACGTTGGTTAAACATTAAAGCACTATCTGGATAGGAAATCCTATTCATCTTTCTTCCTCCTTTTGTTATTCTTATTCCTATTATTCTTTAAGAGAATATATCAACAAAAAATAAGGGTGGGAGAGTTCTCCCACCCTTTCTATATTAAACACCAGGAGGAGTCATATGGGAAAGTTGGATATCGGAGAGCTTAGCTTTCAAAACTTCAATGTCGGACTCTATGCGGTTGAAGATTTCCACCATGGCTTCAAAGTCCTTCTCCAGAGAAGTTTTTAAGGCCAGATCATAGAAACCGATAGCACTGACTACAGAGACCACCACAGAGGTGGAAATAAGTTGACAAATCTCATTGGAGATAGAAGCTGCCGAGTTAGGATCATTGGGATCTTCATTGGGCAAGCCTTTAGCAATTTTTCTCATCTTTTCTTCTAAGGATCTATAGGTTGCTTGGCTATCTTCACTGCTGAGAATATCGATCACGGTATTGGTGATCATGTTGAACATTTCTTGTTCGGGTGGACTCTCTTTACTGAGGTTAGGATTAGCTGCTCGGCGTTCTTTCATTTTTTCTTCGATGTCCTGATTTAATTCTGCCTGATACATCCGAGTGTTTTCAATTGTTCTTTCCAGAAGATCGCTCATTCTTTTACTCCTCCTAAATTTGTTTCCTTTTGTTCCTTTCTCCTCTGTCTCATTTTCTCATGCAGACGTTTAAATCTGTCGGTTGGTACGATTTCCGAATAGAGAGGATCTAGATAAGAACGTCCAGTCTTAATGGTGTAGAGATCATCGCTCAAGACTTGTCTTCTCAACTCTTGATAGCTGAATGGAATAGTGGGAGCTTCAGTGTTCAATAAGGCCTGATTTAAAGTTAAGATCTTATAGGCTGGAACTTGATAGGAAGAAAAGTCGGGACGATGATAGATGTCATTGGCATCTCTGATCAGCCTATTCAGAATGATTTCACCTTGGATATTGCGACAGCGAATATTAGCCTCAATCAACATTTCAAAGAAGTGTTGGGCTAAGAGGTTGTAGTCTTCAAATTTATTGGCATCCTTATTCAGAAGATTCATCAAAGCATAGAGGTTATCAGTCAGACCATTATTCTTGATATCGATCGAGAGTAATCTTCCTTCTAATTCCGTGGAGAGAGTATCAAAGGGAATTTCATAGTAAGACTTATTGATCTTCTTATCGGCTACTAATTTAAACATCTTGATAGAAGTGCTATCGATGAACATGGCCTCATAGTTGATAATCTCTATCTCATCATATTCTTTACTCTTAGAGTTGTAAACATAGAAAGGCGCTACGACACTATTGCCAAAAGTATTGTACTCGATCATGTCATTCTGATTCAAGGGGACAATGTTATCTTCTGGAATACGTAGAGTTAAAGATTCAAAGGGTATAATGGAATCCCATTCGTCCTTGTCGATCAAGAAGATATCGCCTGAGTTGAAGCGGAAGTATTTATGGAAGGAAGGATTGAAGGTCAATTTATTAGCCACGGTGAAAAGTAAGTGTTTGGTCTTTAAGAGATTTTGGGAAACAGGCTCTGAATAGACTTCGGTGTTAAAGATGGCCATACCAGGCATATTCATAACCAAGTGAGAGTCTCGCCCATAACAAACATGACACACTTCATCCTTCCCATCACAAGTCAACAGAGAGCGTACATAGATTTTCTTGCCTATCAAATGTCGACAGTTGTCAAATTGAATTAATTCCAGAGGTCCATCGGAACTTTCACTGTACCATCTATTTTCTAACCGGCGAAGATAATCGGAAGATGTTATCGTTTGCATTAAGCGATGCTTGGTTCCACAATCGTACATCGTCTGGGATAGAGTCATCGTTCTACTCAGGAGAATGAGATTGCGAGAGAGATAGCCTGCATTACCCATTTCCGTTTTATTCATAATGGCTGATAGTCTAGCTCCAGTAGCTGCAACATAATAAGTGCTTGGGTTAATTATGCCAGTAGCAAAACCATTGCCTTCCATCGTGTAGGGAATAACATTGCCAGACACATCAGGAATTTGACCATAGGAGATAAACAGTTCTTCCACCTGCTTGGACTTGATATGATTGCCTGCTTTGCTGATATACCAGATAGGATTTTTCGTATTACCCAACTCAGTAATCAGCTCATTGTATTTATCTTGTAGCAGTAGTTCCACATCGGCAGTCTGAATATCTTGTGAGATGACAGTATTATTCAATTCACGAATCTTAGCGCTGTTACGATAATCATCGAGAAAGCAATTTTCTAAAGTCCAAATGCTACCCTTGGTCAGTAAGGCAAATTCGATAGAAATCTCTTGGTATCTTTCGATCACTGTTTTCAATAAGAGAGAGGCAGCTTCAAAGGTTATGCCATAATCATTCAAGACTTTTAAAACTTTCGATTCTAGACCCTTGCGCAACACATCACTCATCAGTTGTCCCACGATGAAACTTTCGTCTAAGATTTCAATCTGTTGGTGGTAGTATTGTTGTAGACTATTTAATTCGATCAGAGGTCTCCAAGCATTGATGTTCAATAAAAACTTAGGCATAGATAGGGAGTAGACTTTAGAGTCGTCGATATAGAATTTAAATTTAATAGGGTATTCCACACACTCTTTAATTTCAAAGCAAGCACAGATAGCATAGTAGATGGAATAATAGAAATCATCAAACTTTTCATAGGTACTGTAATGAGAAATAATAAAGGTATTAGGAAATAATCTTTCACAATCTTGGATTGTACAGATTAGAGGGAGATTATACCGTTGCATCAGACCACCTCACCAAATTCTTATGTATTAGGTATAATATATCAGTGAAATTAAATAAAAGATATTCCCGGATATTCCCGGGATATCCGTTTTACACCTTTACATAATCTCAGCAGGGAAATAAACATAAAGGAGAATTAGAGATGAATAGCAAGTATGAATTATCAATTGACAATGGAATTACTTGGGTAGAAGCTCAAGAGGAAAACAAGCATACCTTCAGTGGTCTAGTCAATGATGCAACTTATGAAGTTTTACTAAGGGCCACTAATCAATATGGCATGAGTGATAACCTGTCCTTGAACATTGTACCTCAAAATGAAACTACTATCTACTATGGTAGAAGTGGGGAAAGCAGTTTATGGATTCTGAGGGAGGATACAGGGCTCTTAATAATTACAGGTAGTGGAGAAGTTGATCCTAGAGTATGGGCAGAATTTGAAGATTTGATCATGAGTGTTGATATGGATGACGAGATTGTTATTGCACCAGAACATGAGCATCATTATGAAGGAACGTATACTGATCCTACTTGTACTGAAGATGGTTATAAAACATATCGATGTATGTACTGCCATCACACCTATGTAGTTGATCATATTGCTAGTGCTCTTGGACACAACTATACTAGTGTAGTGACTGAACCCACTTGTACAACAGAAGGTTTTACAATTCATACTTGTACTCGCTGTGCCGATACCTATAAGGATAGTGAAGTGGCTGAATTAGGTCATGACTACAAGAGTGTGGTTACTGATCCTACTTGTACTGAGGATGGTTATACAACTTACACCTGCACAAGGTGTTCAGATAAATATACTGGAAATACAGTTGCTAAATTAGGACATAT
>Ga0123353_10008048_pt1 | contig 14345 bp, 9 predicted proteins | sample TergutLab28metaG_3_FD_92763 | JGI IMG/M metagenome (GOLD analysis project Ga0123353, IMG submission 92763) | Labiotermes labralis P3 segment gut microbial communities from Petit-Saut dam, French Guiana - Lab288 P3 | ecosystem: Host-associated > Arthropoda: Insects > Digestive system > Gut ... | reverse complement strand
GAACCAGCTGCACGAGGAGTCGCTGTACGTCCGCGACCACGGACGCTTCCTGGCCCAGGCGGCGCTGCGGGCCATCCCGGAGAGCGGCGCGCGGCTGCCCGACCGGGTCGAGGAGATCGTGCTTGACCAGGTCACGTACCGCTATCCCGACCGGGAGGACGCGGCCCTGGACGGGGTGTCGCTCACGCTGCCCATGGGGTCGGTGACCGCCGTCGTCGGCGAGAACGGCTCCGGCAAGAGCACCCTGATGAAGCTCCTGTCCGGCCTGCTGCTGCCCCAGGAGGGGACGCTGTACTGGGGCGGCCAGGACGTCGCCCGCCTCGGCCGCGCCGACGTCTTCGGCCGGGTCACGCTGCTCACCCAGGACTTCCAGCGCTGGCCCGTCACCGCCGCCATGAACATCCGCATCGGCCGGCCCGAAATGGCCGCGGGGCCGGACGACCTGAAGCCGTCCGTCGACTACGCCGGGGCCGGCCCCGTCGTCGAGAAACTCCCCCACGGCCTGGACAGCCTGCTGGCCCGGGTGTTCCGGGGGGCCATCGAGCTGTCCGGCGGCGAATGGCAGAAGGTGGGCCTGGCCCGCACCCACTGGCGCAGCTCCACCTCGCAGGCGGACGGCGTCCTGATCGTCGACGAGCCCACCTCCGCGCTCGACCCGCAGGCGGAGATCGCCGCGTTCGACCGCATCCGCCGGCTCGCCGCCCCGAACCGCGCGGTCGTCCTGGTCACCCACCGCATGTCGGGCGTCCGCCACGCCGACCGCATCTTCGTCCTCCACCAGGGCCGGCTGGCCGAACAGGGCGACCACGACACCCTCATGGCCGCTCGCGGCCGCTACGCCGCCATGTTCGAGGCCCAGGCGGCGCAGTACGCCCCCGCCGCGGCCGTCCCGCGGCCCCACTCCCCCGGCCGTCCCGGGCCGCTGCTCGCCGACCCCGGCCTGCCGGACCCCGCCTGATCCGGCGCGCTGATCCGGGGAGTCCGCGCCAGGGGGTCGGTCCGGACGCCGCCTCGACCGGGTGCGGGGCCGTATCGCGCGTCAGGCGGCGGAGCGGTCGGCGAGGGGGCGGCGGCGCAGGTGCGGGGCGAGGAGGGCGGGCGGGGCGTACTCCTGGTCGAGGGTGCCGATGTCGGTGCCCGGCGGCACGATCGCGTCGATCCGGTCGAGGACGTCGTCACCGAGGACGACGTCGAGGCCGGCGAGCAGGTCGTCGAGGTGTGCCATGGTGCGCGGGCCGAGCAGCGCGCTCGTCACGCCGGGGTGCGCGATGGTGAACGCCATGGCCAGGTGGGTCATCGGCAGGCCCGCCTCCTCGGCGACGGGGATCAGCTGTTCCACCGCGTCCAGCCGCCGCTCGTCGTTGAGGTGCCGGAGCAGGTTCGCGCGGCGCAGCTCGTTCTGCCCGCCCTTGCGCACGCGGCCGGTGAGCAGGCCCTGCGCGAACGGGCCCCACACCAGGGTGCCCATCCCGAACCGCTCGGCCAGGGGAAGGACTTCACGTTCGACGCGCCGGTTCAGCATCGAGTACGGGGGCTGTTCGGTGCGGAAGCGCGCCAGTCCACGGCGCTCGGCGACCCACTGGGCCTCGACGATGTCCGACGGCGGCGTCGTGGAGGACCCGATCGCCCGCACCTTTCCGCTGCGGATCAGGTCGGTGAGGACCGAGAGCGTCTCCTCGATGTCCGTCGTCGGGTCGGGCCGATGGATCTGGTAGACGTCGATGTGGTCGGTCCGCAGCCGCCGCAGCGAGTTCTCGACCGCGGTCGTGATCCAACGGCGGGACGCGCCCTGCTGGTTGGGGTCGGTGCCCACCGGGCGGCTGACCTTGGTGGCCAGGACCACGTGGTCGCGGCGGCCCTTGAGCGCCTTGCCCACCACCTCCTCGGAGTCGCCGTAGGCGTCCGCGGTGTCGACGAGGTTGATCCCCGCGTCGAGCGCCTTGTGGATGATCCGGATCGAGTCGTCGTGGTCGGGGTTGCCGATCTGGGTGGCGAACATCAGGGTCCCCAGCGCGTAAGGGCTGACCCTGATGCCGGTGCGGCCGAGGGGGCGGTACTGCATGGCGTCTCTCCCGAGGTCGGTACGAGGGGTGGCGCCCAGCCGGCAGGGCGTCCGGCGCGGTGCCGGCGCCACCGGCCCGCGAGCAGCAGAAGCGGAAAGGCTTTCCGTTTACTGTACGGAAAGTCTTTCCGTTTCGCTACCGGACGCTAGACTTCCGGCATGAGCGAGCGCGCCCCCGGCAGTGCGGAATCACCTGCCAGCAGCGCGAATCCCGGCGACCGGCGCCCGCGCGCCGATGCCCGCCGGAATCTCGACGCGCTGATCCAGGCGGCCAGGACCGTGTTCGCACGCTCGGGTGTCGACGCGCCGGCGAAGGAGATCACCGACCTCGCGGGCGTCGGCGTCGGCACCCTCTACCGGCACTTCCCGCGCCGGGCCGCCCTGGTCGCGGCCGTCCTGCAGCACGAGATCGACGCCTGCGCGGACGCCGGGCCCGCGCTGAGCGCCGCGCACGAGCCGGTCCTGGCGCTGGCCCGCTGGATGGACCGCTACACGGCGTTCGTCGGTACCAAGCGCGGCCTCGCGGGCGCCCTGCACTCGGGCGACCCCGCCTTCGAAGGGCTGCACGCCTACTTCCTCCAGCGGCTCGAACCCACGCTCGCCGAGCTCCTCGACGCGGCCGCCGCGACCGGCGAGGTCCGCGACGACATCGGCGCCCGGGACGTGCTGCACGCGATCGCCCTGCTGAGCCGGCCCGTGCCCGGCGAGGACGACCCCGCCTACAGCAGGCGGCTGGTCTCGGTCTTCGTCGACGGCCTGCGCACGCCTTCCCGGCCCGCGCCGCCGGCCTGACCTCCCCCGCGGCACCGCCCGCACGGCCGACCCGGGCGGGGAGCGAACGGCGGCGCGCAACCCGTCCGAAACACAGACTCGCGCAGCATGCTGGAAGGAGCGGCAGTGGACCTGCCGAAGCCGGGCCGGCGTGACGGTGACCGGGGGTGACCGTCACGGTCCGCTCGGCCACACCAGGGCCGCCTGGCGCACGTGGCCCTACGAGAAGGAGTAAGGCGGTGAGGTGATCATGCGCTCCCGCTTCGCACCCGACAGGAGCCTGACCGTCCGCATGGTGACGGTGATCTTCCTGCTCGGGCTGGTGTACGTGGCGTTCGTCGCCGCACTCATCGCCCTGCTGAAGTCCGTGGCACTGGTGGTGGTGATCGTCGGCGCGCTGCTGATCGCGCAGTACTGGTACTCGGACCGGATCGCCCTGTTCGCCATGCACGCGCACGAGGTCAGTCCGGCGGAGGAGCCGCAGCTCCACGGGACGGTCGACCGGCTGTGCGCCCTGGCCGACATGCCGAAGCCCCGGGTGGCCGTCTCCGAGATCGACATGCCCAACGCGTTCGCCACCGGACGCAACGCCGACCACGCCGTGCTGTGCGTGACCACCGGCCTGATGCGCCGGCTGGAACCCGAGGAGCTGGAGGGCGTCCTCGCCCACGAGCTGTCCCATGTCGCGCACAAGGACGTCGCGGTGATCACCATCGCCTCGTTCCTCGGGGTGCTGGCCGGGCTGCTGGTGCGGTTCGCGTTCTACTCCGAGCTGTTCGGCGGCCGCCGCAACGACCAGAACACGGCCGCGATGTTTGCCGTGATCATGGCCGTCTCGGCGCTCGTGTACGCGCTGAGCTTCCTGCTGTTGCGCGCCCTGTCCCGCTACCGGGAGCTGGCCGCGGACCGCTCCGCCGCGCAGCTCACCGGCCGCCCGTCGGCACTGGCGTCCGCGCTGGTCAAAGTGACCGGCAGCATCGCCCGCATCCCCAGCGACGACCTGCGCACCGCGCGGTCGTTCAACGCCTTCTTCTTCACTCCGGCCCTCAAGGAGGACAACAAGCTGGCGGCCATGTTCTCGACCCACCCCACCCTCCAGCGGCGCCTGGACGCGCTCGCGGAGATCTCCAGGGAGCTGGGGCAGGCCGCGTAGACCTCCCCGCGTGAACGGCCGGCAGCGCAGGGCCCCGCACACGGCGGGGCCCTGAAGCCGTCCGGGAAGCCGTGCCGGACGGCTCAGGCCGAGAACGCGCCCGCCTCGACCAGCAGCGCCGGCGCCACGGCGCTCTCCATGAAGACCGCCTCGCCGCGCTCGCGCTCGCGTCCCACGCCGATCACCGCGCTGAGCACCTCGTCCATCCGGAAGGTGAGGCGGACCGGCGGCGCCCACGCCGCGACACGGCCGTCCTTCAGCCAGTACGTGGCGTCCCGGGTGGTGCCGGTGACCAGGGTGTCCTTGGGATGCAGCACCCGCAGGTAGTCGAGCCTGGTGATGACCTGGCCGTCGCCGCAGGCCGCCATCAGCTCGGCCTCGTCTGCGTCGCCGGCGTCCAGCAGGATGTGCGACGGGGACGGGTCGGCGCCGAAGCGCCAGCCGATCGGCACCCCGTGCCCGGTGGACCGGCCTCCGGTGACGGGCGCGCGCTCCAGGTCGGAGACCACACCGCGCAGCACCCCGCGGTCGATCAGGGGCGTGCGGCTGCGGCACGTCCCCTCCACGTCGAAGCCGCTGGGCAGGCCCGCGGGGTCGGCCGCGTCGTCGGTGAGGGTGAGCAGTTCGCTGACGATCCGCTCCCCCATCCGTCCCGCCGCGGCGGTGCGCCCCTGCGCGTAGCCGGCGGCGCCCAGGGCCGCGTACGCGTACGTGGTGAGCAGGGTGATGACCGCCTGGGGGCGGAGCAGCACCCGGCAGGTGCCGCTGAGCGGGTCGCCGGTCGGCAGCGGCGCGAGGTCGCCGAGCAGGCGCTCGGCGATGCCGTCGACGCTGATCCGCGCGGCGTCCCGGTGGACGATCCGCGCGCCGGCCGAGCGTCCGTCCCGCGAGGCGACGGCCTGGAGCGACGCCTTGGTCAGCGTCTCGCTCCGGTAGAGGCCGTCGTGGTCGGCGACGACCCGCCCGACGACGTCGTGCCGGACGGCCCCGCCGAGGTCGGCCCGGCCGCCGAGCCCGTCGCGGATCGTGCTGAACCACGCGTACCGCTCGCCCGCTCCGGCGGCGACGGTGGCCGGTGCGACCGGCGGGACGGCGGGCTCGCCCTGTCCGGCCGCGGGGTGGACGGCCACCGCCGTGCCGCCCTGGGGCAGGCAGGACAGCGCGTCCCGCAGCCGCTCGGCGAGCGCTCTGACGGCGCCGGTCTCCAGGCTCTCCACGGTGCCGCCGGCCACCCGGCCGTCGCGGGTCACCCGCACCCGCACCCGCAGGCGCTCCTCGTCGTGCTGGGCGGTGACCCGGGAGCGGGCGTATCTCAACAGGCCGGTGCGCTCGCTGGAGATGTCGAGCCGCGTCCCCGGGCCGAGCAGTTCCAGCGCGTCACGGACCTTGCGTTCCTCGATCATCGGCCACCTACCCGTGCGTCGCGGAATCGGGCGGGGACCGTGCCGTGGCCGATGTGGGCCACCTGCAGCGGCTCGCCCTTGTTGCACGACGGGATGCCGTGCACCATGAACTCGTCGGGGCCGCCGAGCGCGTCGCATCCGGCCCAGAACGCCGGGGTCACCCCGGTGTACGTGCAGTTCTTCAGCAGCCGGCCGCGCTTGCCGTCCTTGATCTCCCAGCCCGCCTCGGCGCCGAGCCGGAAGTTGAGCCGCTGGTCGTCGATGGACACGCTCTTCGTCATGTCGACCAGCACGCCGTTCCGGGTCCCGGCGATCATCTCCTCCAGGGAGGAGTCGCCCGGCTGGAGGCAGAGGTTGGTCATGCGCACCAGCGGCAGCCGCTGCCAGCCGTCGGCCCGCGCCGCGCCGGTCGACTGCTCGCCGAGCGCCGCCGCCGACTCCCGGCCGGACATGTAGCCGACGAAGACGCCCTCGCGGACGAGTTCGGTGCGCTGGGCGGGCACGCCTTCGTCGTCGTAGCCGTACGACCCGAGCGCGCCGGGGATGGTGGCGTCGGCGTACACCGACACGAGCGGGGATCCGTAGCGGAAGGAGCCGCGGCGCTCGGGGGCGGCGTAGGTGCCGCCGGCCAGGCTCGCCTCCGCGCCGAGCGCGCGGTCGGCCTCCATCGGGTGGCCGGCGCATTCGTGGAGCAGCATGGCCAGTTGGGCCCCGGTCACGATGAGCGTGGTGGTCTCGTCGGGGCACTGCCGCGCGGTCAGCAGCTGGACGGCCTCCGCGGCGACCCGGGGTGCCTCCTCCACCAGCCGCAGGGAGGTGATGTGCTCGTACCCGGCGGTGGCGAACAGGCCGCGTTGCCCGCGGATGGTGCGCGGTATCGCCTGCGGGTAGGAACGCCGCTGGATGTCCTCGCCGTCGGAGGCGAAGACCAGCAGTCCCGCCCCGCTCTCGGTGATCCGCTGCTCGATCAGGGCGCCCTCGGTGTTGGCGAAGACCTTGTCGTCCTGGAAGAAGTCCATGGACGCCTCGACCTGGGACACCTCGGGACCGGCCGACTCGGCGGCGGCCACGGTCGCGGCGAGCAGGTCCAGCTTCGTGGAGACCGGGACGGTGAAGGGGTCGATCTTCATCGGGGAGTGCCAGGTCGTGGTGGCGGTGACCGGCTCGCCGAGCCGCACGTCCCTGCGGTCGGCGCCCGCCGCGCGGGCCTGCACGACGGCGGCGGTGACGGCGTCGGACAGCCCCTGCGCGTCGAGCCGGTGGGTCGCGGCGAAGCCCCACTGCCCGCGGATCAGGACCCGCACCCCGATGCCCGTCGACTCGTCGTGGCCGACCTCACCGGGGCCCTGGTGCTCCACGAGCACGAGTTCGTGCCGCCGGTGCACCACCCGGACGTCCGCGTAGTCGACGTCCCGGGGCAGCAGTCCGAGCGCGTCCAGCGCGGCCGCGCGCATCATCGGCCGGCTCCGCTCGGGGCCGGTGCGAGCGGGTCTGACGGCTCGGCGCCGCACGGGCGTGGCACCGCCTCGGGGACAGCACCGGGCGGGACGGTGCGGCTCCTGTCGTCCTGCAAGTCGCGCATGGAGAACCTCCGTTGTCGGAAGGTGGACCACCGCCCGGGCGGTCCGGGGCGGTGGCGGCGAAGGGGGTGGGCCGGGGCGGTGGCCCGGTCAGGGGGTCCCGGCCGGGGCCCCGCGGCGTCCCAGCTCGGCGGTGAGCAGCGGCACGACCTGCCGCCAGTCGGCGACGATGCCGATGTCGCAGGCGGTGAAGACCGGTGCGGCGGGGTCGGAGTTGACCGCGAGGACGGTGCCGGCCCGGCCCACGCCGGACATGTGGTTGGCCTTGCCCGACAGCCCCAGTGCGAGGTAGAGCCGGGGGGCGATGTCCCGGGCGGTGACACCGACCTGCAGGGCGTGCGGCAGCCAGCCGGCGTCCGTGACCTTGCGGGTGGCGGCGATCTCGGCGCCCAGCAGGCGGCGCAGCGGCAGCAGTTCGGCGTAGTGGCCGGGGTCGACACCGCGGCCGACGCCGATCACGACCTCCGCGCGTTCGAGGGCGTCGTAGTCGGCCGGGCCGTCCGGGTCGCCCAGCCGCACGGCCGGGTCGGGGCCGACCGCCAGGCGGTGGACGGGCGGTTCGCCGGCGTCCCGCGGCGTGCGCAGCGGCAGGCAGCCGGTGCGCACGGTGGCGATCCGGACCGCGCTGTCGGTGACGACCTCGGCCACGGAGGCGTTTCCCGAGGGCTTGGTCCCCACCAGCAGCGCGGGATCGCGCCGCGTGCCGAGCGCCAGTCCGGTGAGGTCGGACAGCAGTCCTGCGTCCAGCCGGACGGCGAGCCTGGCCAGCACCTCGCGCTGGGCGGAGCGGGCGGATCCGAGGACGGCCCACGGCATGCCGTCGGAGGCGCACCGTTCCGCCAGTGCGGCAGCGACGTTCCTGGGCGCGCCGCCGTCCATCACCAGGACCTCGTCGGCGCCCCAGGCCGCGAAGCGGGCGGTGCCGGTGGCGGCACCCGACACGGTGGCCGGGGCGACCGCCACCACGCGGCCGCCGGTCGAGGCGGCCAGCACCGCCGCCTCGCCGAGCAGGGCGCGGTCGCCGCCCGGGTCCGCGCCGTCCGCGAGGACGACGACGTCGCCGCTCCGGTTGCCGTCCCGGTGCCGGGCCGCGTCGCGGCCGGCGGGGCCGCCGGTCCTGGTCGGCGGCACGGGCGCGACCGCCGCGAGGGCGGCCGCCGGCGAGGGACGGGCGGCCTCCTCGCACAGTTCGAGCGCCCGTGCCACCTGTTCGTGGAGCGGCCCGTCGAGGACGAGCGGGACGCGCTTGCGCACCGCGTCCCGTACCGCCGTGACCCGGGTGGGGCTGGGCGGTGCGGCGGACGAGCCGAGGCCGGCGAGGTCGACGGTGGTGACCCGCGAGGCGGCCGGCCACGTGCCGGCGGGTGCCTTGGCGGGATCGCAGGAGCGTTCGGCGACCGCGACCACCGCCGGCAGGACGACGCTGACCGGCCGTCCGCCGCCCTCCTCCTGGACGGTGGTGTGCAGCACGGCACCGCCGGACCCGTGCTCCACCGTCATCCCCAACACCGGTCCAGCGAAGGGCAGTCCGAGCAGTTCGGCGACCATCGCGCCGACCGCTGCGGTGTTGCCGTCCACCGAGGCACGGCCGACCGTGACGAGGTCGACGGCGCCCAGACCGCGGACGGTGCTCGCCAGGACCTTGGCCGTGGCCAGGCAGTCGGCGCCGGCCAGCGCCGGGTCGCTCACGTGCACGGCGTCGTCCACGCCGCAGGCCATGGCCTCGCGCAGCACGGCCGCCGCGGACGGCGGTCCCATGGTGACGGCCGTGGACCGCCCCCGTGGACCGCTCAGCGCGACCGCCTGGGCCACCGCCCGCCGGCACCAGGGGTTCATCTCGGTGTCCAGGCCCTCGCGCCGCAGCCGTCCGTCCGTGGTCAGGGTGCCGAAGTCGTCGCCTCGGGGCACCTGTTTGACCAGTGCGACCGTACGCAGTCCGGATCCCGGGGGGCCGTCCGGCGAGGCGGTCATGAGACGCCCGATCCGACGAGCAGGCCGACCCCGTAGGTCACCGCGGCGGACAGGCCGCCCAGCAGCAGTTGGCGGGAGGAGCCGAACCAGGCAGGTGTGGCGGTGAGCCGGGAGATCACGCCGCCGGCCGCGACGAGGGCGAGGGCGCTGAGCGCCAGGGCGAGGACCACGCTGCTCGCCCCCAGGAAGAACGGGAGGAGCGGGACGAGGGCGCCGAACGCGAAGGCGACGAACGACGATGCGGCGGCCGTCCACGGTGAGGGCAGGTCGTCGGGGTCGACGCCGAGTTCCTCCCGCACGTGCACCCGCCAGGCGATGTCCGGCTGGGCGCTCAGCTCCCGCGCGACCTCGTCGGCCAGCTCGGGCCGCAGGCCCTTCGCCCGGTAGATCAGCGCCAGTTCGCGCTCCTCCTCCTCGGCGTTGACCGACAACTCCCGGCGTTCGGTGCTGATCTCGGCATGCGTCAGCTCGTTCTGCGAGGACACCGAGGTGTATTCGCCGGTCGCCATCGAGCAGGACCCGGCGACCAGCCCGGCGAGCCCGGTGAGGATCACGGCGTGCGGGGAGGCGCCGCCGCCGACCACCCCGGCGACCAGCGAGAAGTTCGAGACCAGCCCGTCCATCACGCCGAACGTGGCGGGACGCAGCCAGCCGCCGGTGACATCGCGGTGCTGGTGGTGCAGTTCAGGAGGAGGGGCTCCCGTGAGTGTCGACATGACTGTGCCCGATCGTCGGGCCCGGCCCGCGGGGGACCGCGGACGGGCGGGAGATGTGGTGACGCTGGACGGCGGAGCGGAGGACCGCTCGACCCGCACGGCCCGGATCGGCCGCGCACCGGTCGGCGTGCGGCGGGCCGTGCGGCGCGGACCGCGGGCCCGGGGCGGCCACGGCAGCGACTGTAGCGTAGCCTACAGAATCTGTCGATGAGTGTAGTGTGACCCACAAGAATCGAGGGCACGACAGGTCGCGCCGCGAGCGCGGCGGGGAGAGGTGGCTGGTGGCAACCGACGGGCCCGTGCACGGTCGTGACAGTTTCGGCACCCGGTCCGCACTGCGGGTGGGGGGTGAGACCTACCGGATCCACCGCGTCGGTGACCTGGCCCCGCCCGGCCTTCCGCACTGCCTGCGCGTGCTGTTGGAGAACCTGCTGCGCCACGGGGACGGCCGGCAGGGGCACGCCGGACAGGTGCGGGCGCTCCTGGACTGGGGCTCGCCCGCGTCGTTCGCCACCGCGGTGGACGTCCGTCCCAGCCGGGTGTTCCTGCACGACACGAACGGTGTCCCGGCGCTCGCCGACCTGGCCGCGATGCGCGACGCGGCCGCGGCCCTGGGGCGCGACCCCGGTGTCGTGAACCCGTCCGTCCCCGCCGAACTCGTCGTGGACCACTCGGTGATCGCGGACTTCCACGCCCGACCGGACGCGCTGGCCCGCAACGTGGAGCTGGAGTACGCGCGCAACAGCGAGCGGTACCGCTTCCTGCGCTGGGGGCAGTCGGCGTTCGACCGGTTCGCCGTGGTCCCGCCCGGCCGGGGCATCATGCATCAGCTGAACATCGAGCGCCTGGCCCGGGTGGTCACGGCCGAGGACGGCTGGGCGTTCCCCGACCTGTGCCTCGGCACGGACTCGCACACCACGATGGTGAACGGGCTGGGCGTGCTGGGCTGGGGCATCGGCGGCATCGAGGCGGAGGCGGCGCTGCTCGGGCAGTCCGTCTCCATGCCGGTGCCCGAGGTGGTCGGGCTGCGCCTGACCGGCCGGCTGGCCGACGGGGCCACCGCCACCGACCTGGTGCTGACCATCACCGAACTCCTGCGCCGCCACAAGGTGGTGGGGAAGTTCGTGGAGGTGCACGGACCGGCCGTGGCCGGCATGCCCGTCGCCGACCGGGCCACGATCGCCAACATGAGCCCGGAGTTCGGCGCCACCTGCGCGTACTTCCCGGTCGACGACGAGGTGTTGCGCTACCTGCGGTTCACCGGCCGGCCCGAGGCGCACGTGGCGCTGGTCGAGGCGTACGCCAAGGAGCAGGGGCTGTGGCACGAGCCGGCGAGCCCGTCGCGCTACAGCGCGACGGTCGAGCTCGATCTCGGCGGCGTCGTCCCGTCGCTGGCCGGCCCGCGCCGCCCGCAGGACCGGGTGCCGCTCGACCGGGCGCGCGCCTCGTTCCGGTCGGCGGTCGCCGCTCTGCCGGAATCCGGCGGCGGCCCCGCGGCGGTGACCGTCGACGGCACGGAACACCCCCTCGGCCACGGCAGCGTGGTCATCGCCGCCCTCACCTCCTGCACCAACACCGCCAACCCGTCGGTGATGGTGGCGGCGGCGCTGCTGGCGAAGAACGCGGTGGACCGCGGCCTGCGGTCCGCGCCGTGGGTCAAGACCAGCCTGTCGCTCGGCTCCCGCGTCGTCACCGACTACTTCGACGCGGCCGGACTGACCCCGTATCTGGAGGAGTTGGGCTTCCACCTGACCGGATACGGCTGCATGACCTGCATCGGGGCGTCGGGCCCGCTGGTGCCCGGGGTGTCCGAGGCGATCGCCGCCCACGGCCTCGGCACCGCGGCCGTCCTGTCCGGCAACCGCAACTTCGACGGCCGCATCAACCCCGACGTGCGGATGAACTACCTCGCCTCGCCCCCGCTGGTGGTCGCCTACGCGCTCGCCGGGACCATGGACGTCGACCTGACCACGGAGCCGCTCGGGTACGACCCGGCCGGCCGCCCCGTGACGCTGGCCGACATCTGGCCGAGCAGCCGGGAGGTCCAGCAGGTCCTCGACGCGACGCTGGACGCCGGGATGTACACCCGTGCCTACGCCGACGTCTTCGCCGGCGACCGCAGATGGCGGGCGGTGGCCGCGCCGGTGGGCGCCACGTTCGCCTGGCAGGAGGAGTCGACCTACCTGCGCCGGCCGCCCTACCTGGACGGGCTGGCACCCGCGCCCGCTCCGGTCGCGGACATCACCGGCGCCCGGGTGCTGCTCAAGCTCGGGGACTCCGTCACCACCGACCACATCTCCCCCGCCGGCGCCATCCCGCCCGGCAGCCCGGCGGGGCGCTATCTGGCCGGGCTCGACGTGGCCCGCGCGGACGTCAACACCTACGCCTCCCGGCGCGGGAACCACGAGGTGATGGCCCGCGGTGCCTTCGCCAACATCCGGCTGCGCAACGAGCTGGCCGGCGGCCGGGAAGGCGGCTGGACCCGCGACTTCACCGCCGGCGGGGAACTGCGCACCGTCTACGACGCCGCGCAGGCGTACCGCGCCGCCGGCATCCCGCAACTCGTCCTGGCGGGCGCCGAGTACGGGACCGGCTCCTCGCGCGACTGGGCCGCCAAGGGCCCGGCCCTGCTCGGCGTGCGGGCCGTGCTGGCCCGCTCCTTCGAGCGCATCCACCGCGCCAACCTGGTGGGGATGGGCGTGCTCCCGCTGGAGTTCGCCGACGGCGAGTCCGCGGACTCCCTGGGGCTGACCGGCACCGAGACCTACGACGTGCTCGGGCTGGCCGGGCTGGAGGACGACGGCCACCCCGGGACGGTCACCGTGCGCGCCGGCGAGCGGGAGTTCACCGCCCGGGTGCGCCTGGACACCCCGCGCGAGCGGCTGTACTACCTGCACGGCGGGATCATGCGCTACGTCCTGCGGGACATCCTGGAGCGGACGGGAGAGGGCGCGGATGGCGTCGTGGCGTGATGTGCCGCTCGTCGGCGGCCCGGTGGAGATCCGCGGCGCGCTGGACCTGGAGCGGCGCGGACCGGGGGTGCTGCCACGCCGGCTGCCCGCCTGGACCCGGGCCCAGTACCCGGACGCGTTCATGGACTTCGTCGCGTCGATGCCTTCCGGCGTACGGCTGGTGCTGCGCACCGACGCCACCACGGTGGAACTCGAACTGCTCACCACCGTGCGGCACTTCGACGGCTCACCGGAGCCCGGCCCGGCCGGCGTCGTCGAACTGCTGGTGGACGGGGTGCCGTTCGCCCGCGCGAAGGCCCCGCGCGGGGACGTCCTGCGGCTCGCCCACTCCCGGGCCGAGGGGCGGCTGCTGCCGGGCAGCGCGGGCTCGGTCCGGTTCACCGGCCTGCCCGGCGACATGAAGGAAGTGGCGCTGTGGCTCCCCCCGCAGACCCCGTGCGAGCTGCGCGCCCTGCGGGCCGACGGAGCAGTCGAGCCGCCGGCACCCGCACGGGGACGGCTGTGGGTCCACCACGGCAGTTCGATCAGCCACTGCACGCAGGCCGACGCGCCGACCGGCACCTGGCCGGTGGTGGCGGCGGCGCGTGCGGGTGTGGAGGTGGTCAACCTCGGCATGGCCGGCAACTGCCATCTCGACCCGTACGTGGCGCGGACGATCCGGGACACCGCTGCGGATCTGATCAGCCTGGAGCTGGGTGCCAACCCGGTGGCCAGGTCCACTTTCACGCCCCGCACGTTCGGCCCGGCCGTGCACGGCTTCCTCGACACCGTGCGCGACGGCCACCCGGACACCCCGCTCCTGGTGGTCTCGCCGGTGTACAGCCGGGCGCTGGAGGCGGAGGGCGGCCCGGGCGCCGGGCGCGACGGCCCGCAGGCCGGCGGCCCCGGCGACCCCGGGGAGCGCGCGCAGGGCGACCTGACGATGGCGTTCGTCCGTGACGCGCTGTCCTCGATCGTCCGGGACCGCGCCAGGACCGATCCGGCGCTGCACCACCTGGACGGGCGCGGGCTGTTCGGCCAGGGGGACGCCGCCGACCAGCCCGACGGAGTGCATCCCAACGCCGCCGGCTACCGCCGCATGGGCCACCGCTTCGCGGCGGCCGTCCTCGGGCCCGGCGGCGTCCTCGGGCCCGAGGGAGGGCACGTCAGCCGGACAGGGTGATGCCGCCGCGGTCGCCGTCCGACAGGTGCGCGAACGTCTCGCCGGTGGCGCAGATCGTGCGCGTGACGTGCAGGCCGCCGTACACCCAGAAGATCCGCATGGCGGTGTCGCCGCTGTTCACGAAGCGGTGCGGGACGCCCGCGGGCACCCAGGTGCTGGTACCGGGTTCGATGGCGAAGGTCTCCTCCCCCATCGTCACGGTCGCCCGGCCTTCGAGGAGCAGCACGCTCTCCTCGACGTTGTGCGTGTGCAGCGGGAGGCCGGTCCCCACCGCGAAGGCGGTGATGCCGGTGGTCAGGGTGGCGGACCGGCAGTTCCACACGCCCACGTGGGGCAGGGTCCGCACACCGTTCCCGCGGTCGAAGGGGGTGACGGACCCGGGGCGGACGAGCAGGTTGGGCGGGGTCGGTTCGGCGTTCGCAGCGTCCTCGATTCGGTGAGGGTCGGCAGGAGGTTCGTGGGGACGTCCGGGGGCGGTGACCGCCCGCGGCGCGGCCCGGCGCGCCACGGGCAGAGTGCGCGCCGGGCCCGTACGCGCGGCCGTCAGGAGCCGAG